>Ga0079223_10002544_pt1 | contig 11316 bp, 8 predicted proteins | sample Stecom2011_FD_75072 | JGI IMG/M metagenome (GOLD analysis project Ga0079223, IMG submission 75072) | Agricultural soil microbial communities from Utah to study Nitrogen management - Steer compost 2011 | ecosystem: Environmental > Terrestrial > Soil > Agricultural land | place: USA: Utah...
CACCGGTTGCCATGGTGACGGCTTTGCCACCCATCGCTTCTACCCAGCGTGCGTGCTGCGGCGTTGCGGTGCGCAGGCGCAGGCCATTCAGGTCTTCCGGCTTGGTGACCGGCTTGGTGGTCAAAATGCTGTACGGGTTGGCATGGGAATTGGTGTAAACCACGCCCAGTTTCTTGAACTCGGCCTGGCAATCGCCACAGGTCAGGATGTACTCGCTCATCGCGGCGGCGGTCACCTGGGGGTTCTGGTGGCCCAGCATGGACAGGTCACCCACCAGGTTGAAGTTCGGCAGGTCAGCCGGGAAGTACGCCGGCAGGAACAGTCCCACCTCGACCATGCCACTCAAAATAGAAGCGCGCATGTTGCCCAGGGTGGTGATTTCGGTGCCAAACAGGCGGCCACCCAGGCGGCCATCAGAATACTCGGGCAAAAGTTCCTTGAAATCAGTATACAAAGGGTCGTGCGCCGGATGCAGGGGCGGCAGGCCCGAGGCCAGACGAAGGTCTTTGGCGGAAACGGTCGCGGCGGTGGTGAGCAAGGCCACGCTTAACATGGCACCTGCAGCGGTTTTCAAAGAAGGAAGCTTGATAGTCATGATGGTCACCTGATGATTGGTCTTGTAGTAGGTATTGATCTGATCAGTAATTTGATACCTGTCAAAGGCCTGAGATAAATTCTCAGTATCATCCTTAATAAGTATTTGTGCCCATTCCGAGGGCGGCAGTATAAGAACTGATAAAAGTCAGCCTCAACAAAATTTGATCATCTTGTGCACCAGGTGCACAAAAATCTTTCGCGTGCACTAACTAAACGCATAAAGCCTCACTTCCTGTCCGAAATTCCGGACAGGAAGTGAGGCAAAGGACAAGCTACTTAGAACGCGTACTGCGCCATGCCTTGAATCCGCAGTGCATCGCCTTCGTCCCCACTCCAGGTTTCCCGTTCATGGTAGCCCAGTTCGGCGCCAAGGGTGATTTTCTTTACAGGGGACCAGATGTAGTTCAGGTGCGTGGAACGATAGGTCTCGTCGGCAGCTGTAGCACCTGCCAGGCCATCCCTGACCGCATCATCCCAGTCTGCAGTCGCAATGGCCGTACCCAAGGTAATGGCACCGGGTCCCATCTTCAAGGTGGCCGCGACAGTGCCGCCAGTGGCCTCGATGGTTTCAATCTCGCCATTCATAACATAGCCAGGCGCCCCCGGGTTCAGGTTCATGTAACCACCAATACCGTCACCGTGGATAACGCTGGCACGCAGGGTCAGCGCGTCAGTCACCTGCTGAGCCAGGCCAAAGGACACACCCCAGCCCAGAGCGGAATCGTCATTCACGCCGTCGTCGAATGACAGCTGGCGCACCAGCGCCGAGGCGTGATAGCTGGTTTTACCCCGCGAAGCGTACTGGATGGTCAGGTCCGGCATACCGTTCTTGGCACCGTCAGCAATATTGGCAAAGGCCCCTGTGGGCGTTTGACCGGCAGCCTTGATCAGCTTGCCGCCCAGATCCCCGGATTCCTCCAGTGCCACCGACAATTTGCCCGTGGTATAGCGCAACTGGTTCTGACGGGTATTGGAAGTACCCACCGGCACCCGGAAGTCCACGGTCGGGTAAATACCGGTGAAGCCCGGGAAGTTGGTCCAGGTCTGGCCAGCCAGAATGCCGTTCCATTCACCATAGGCATGGCGGATACGGAACTGGCCACCGGGCCAGAAGTCACCTTCAATGACTGTTTTCAGGTCACCACCGGTTTCCATTGGCGTAACCGTGGTGAGGCCCAAACGGGATTCGGTCGCGTCCATCTGGAAATGCCCCTCGGCGGCATTATCCTTGTCCAGGGCAATGGTATTGGACGTCAGAACCGGGCCGAGGTTCGAGTTCACGTCGTACATCATGTTCAATTCGGCAAAGCCATACAGGCTAGCCTTGGTTTCTCCTACCTGCAGATCTAGGGCAGAGGCACCGGCGCTGGCCATCATCAGGGACATACCGGCGGAGCAGGCAGCGATAGACCGTACGAGAAGTTTTGTTTTCATAGCGACTGCTATTCCTTGTAGTTATTGTGAAGGTTATTGGCCGTAAGCGGCCAGATCGATTTCATTAAGGATTTCCGATTCATAAAGAGCAGCAAGGGCCTGCTCAGAGCCATCGGAGTTGGCGATCAGGCTTTCCCACTTGGTCATCAAAGCGCGAAAGCGATCGATTTCGGCACGGGCGTCGGAAATACCAAAACGCTCACCTGCGCGCTCGGCCACATCGCTCAGATCCGATTCTTTAAAGGCGCGAAGACGTTCATTCAGTGCTTCGGAAGGCTCGTGAAGCGCGATACCCTTATCCAGGGCATAAGCCTTGCTCTCTTCAATGATTTCCAGCCAGCGATCGGTGGTGCGGAGGTTCGCCACCAGGGAGGCTTTCAACAACGCCCTGCGATCTTCCGGTGACAGGCCGGCCCATACTTTTTTGGCCACCGAATGGGTCGACATGGAATGGAACGTACCCAGGTTAACCAGCGTGATATTCGAAATGACTTCACCGAGGTTGAAGGAAATAATGTCGGAAATATTCGTGACCGTGCCCTCGATAACGCCTTGTGACAGCGCTTCAAAGGCTTCACTGGTTGTCATGTTGACGGCTTTGCCACCCATGCTCTCAACCCACCGCGCGTGCTGTGGAACCGCCACCCTCAGGCGCAAGCCTTCAATGTCCTCAGGCTCCCTGACCGGCGTGGTTGTCAGCAAGCCGTATGGGTTGGCATGGGAGCCACTGTAGACAATACCCAGATTGGCGAAGTCTGCCTGGCAGGCCTGGCAGGTCATCATGTATTCAGTGACGGCCGCTGAGGTCACCCGGGGGTCACCACCCAGCAGGGAAAGGTCCCCAATCAGGTTCACATTCGGCAGGTCAGCCGGGAAGTAGATCGGCAGAAACAGCCCCACTTCCACCATGCCGCTGCGAATCGACGCCCGCATATTACCCAGGGTGGTAATCTCGGTACCAAACAACCGGCCGCCGAGGCGACCATCCGAGTACTCTGACAACAGGTCTTTGAACTCAGTGTACAGCGGGTTATGCGATGGGTGCATGGGAGGCACGCCCGATGCCAACCGGAGTTCCTTGGCAGAAACACCGGCCGTCGCCGAGGCCATCAGCGCGACACTCAACACCGCGCTGGCGGCGGTTTTCATTGAGGGAAATTGAATTGTCATTGTTAGAACCTCTTAGTTATCGTGAAGTTTCATGCGATCAAAAATCGCTTTCGGCTACCTCAGAGACTGTCGCCGCGCCGGCGACAACCACTGAGCGCAAGGCCAGGGCCTGTGGCAGCACATGGCTGCAGTAGAAATTGCTGGTTACAAACTTGTTTTCGCGATAGGTGTCAGACTGCCAGGCGGCCACAAGTGAGCGGCACATCTGCCAGCCACCAATCACCAACCCTGCCAGCCTCAGAAACGGTACAGACACGGCAAAGGCATCCTCGGGGTTCTGCCCGAACTGTTGCTGGATACTCGCCGCGGCTTCCTCCAGCGCGTTCACTGCCGCCGAGAAACCGGAGCGCATTTTGGCAACCTTGTCGCCAAGGCTCGCAAGGTCGGCTTCACACGCTCGCATGTCGGCCAGCACAGCTTTCATCGCCTGCCCCTGATCCATCATCAGCTTGCGCCCCACCAGATCGATGGACTGGATACCGGTCGTGCCTTCGTAAATGGTGCCTATGTATGAGTCACGAACGTGTTGAGCCACACCGGTTTCTTCGATATAGCCGCAGCCACCATGAATCTGGATGGCTGTTCCTGTCAGTTCGATACCGGTTTCAGTCGCCCAACCCTTGAAAATGGGGGTCATGAAATCCGCAAACGCCCGGTTCTTTTCCCGGACCGCGGGATCACTGTGATGGTTTGAGAAATCAATAGCCTGCGCTATGGCCAGAGCCGTGGCCCGCATGGCTTCAATCTGGCTCTTCATGGTCAGAAGCATGCGTTTGACATCAGGGTGCTGGATGATCGCAACCGGTTCGCCTTTGCGGGCCACGGAAGTACCCTGAACCCGCTCCCGGGCAAACTCCAGTGCCTGCTGATAGGCTCGCTCCGACAGGGCTATGCCTTCCATACCCACTGTCAAGCGGGCGCTGTTCATCATCACAAACATCGCCTGCAGGCCGCGGTTTGGCTCACCCACCAGATACCCAACCGCGCCCTCGTTATCACCGTAGGACATCACACAGGTGGGGCTGGCATGGGTGCCGAGTTTGTGTTCCACCGAGATGCAGTGAACGTCGTTACGGGTATTCGCGGTACCGTCGTCGCCCACCAGGTACTTGGGCACCAGAAACAGGGAAATCCCTTTCACTCCGGCCGGCGCATCCGGCAAACGAGCCAGCACCAGGTGAACGATATTTTCGGACAGGTCATGCTCACCAAAGGTGATATAGATCTTCTGGCCAAACAGACGGAAGGTGCCATCCTCCTGGGTCTCTGCGCGGCAGCGCAACGCGCCGACATCAGAACCAGCCTGCGGCTCGGTCAGGTTCATGGTTCCGGACCATTCACCGGAAACCAGCTTTGGCAGATACTTACCCTTGAGCTCCGGAGTTGCAGCCTTGGAAATCGCCTCAATAGCACCCAGCGTCAGGCTCGGGCACATGTTGAACGCCTTGTTGGCAGCCATAAAGATTTCTTCAAGTACCACCGACAGCACCCGCGGCAGGCCCTGCCCCCCCTCGGCTTCAGCCACCGAAACATTGTTCCAGCCAGCTTCGACAAATTGCCGATAGGCCGCCTTGAACCCTTCAGGCATCTCAACATTGCCGTCTTGGAACTTCACACCCTCACGGTCACCGGAACCATTCAGTGGCGCCAGTACTTCCGAGGCAAAGCGACCGGCTTCCTCTACAATCTGCCGGACCAGGTCGCGGGAGACGATATCGAAGTTACCCAGACCGGCAATCGCCTCAAGGTCCACCAGTTCATCAAACAGAAAATTGAAATCGGCCAGTGGCGCACGGTACCCAGTCATTGGTTATTCTCCCGGTCCTGAAGATTGCGCCAGAGCACTTTTCCGCTGGCGGACTTCGGGAGTTCGTCAATAAATTCAATTACCCGAGGTATTTTGTAGGCCGCCATGTTTTCGCGGGCCCAAAGCATCAGACCTTCCTCGGTCAGCTCGTCCGATGCCGCAGCCCTTACCACCAGCGCCTTCACCTGCTCTCCCTTTTGAGGATCGGAGACGGCGATCACACAGGCCTCTTGAATACCGGGATGGCGATAAAGAATGCTTTCCACCTCGGACGGCCACACCTTGAAACCGGAGGTATTGATCATGCGTTTGAGGCGGTCAGCCATGAAGTAATAGCCATCTGCATCGCGGTAACCGATATCGCCGGTGCGGAAATAGGACTGGCCATTAAGGGTCACAAAGGCTTCTTCGGTGGCCTGCGGGTTATTCCAGTAACCACTGAACAGAGACGGGCAGCGAGTGACAATCTCACCATGCTCGTTGTCACCAACAGGGCTGAGCGTGGCGATATCGATAATTTCCGTATCGACATCAAACAATGGAATACCCAGACACTGACGTTTGGGGTTGCCCGGCGGATTAAAATGAATGCCACCGGCCACCTCGGTCAGCCCCCAGCCTTCCAGGTAGTCGAGACCCGCCAATTCCCGGAGCCGGGTAGCCACCGCCTCAGGCATGGCGGCACCACCGCCACCCATGAAAACCAGCCGCGAGAAATCTACGGCATCAATGTCCGGCAGACCCAGCAGGTCTATAACCATGGTCGGAATGTTGATCCAGTGGGTAATGCCCCTGTGGCTGATCAAATCCGCCGCTAGTTTCCGGTCCCAACGGGACATAATCACCATCGTTGAACCGGTAAACAGAGGCACGTTCATCATGCCTTCCATGCCGGTAACGTGGAAAAATGGAGCGGTAGACAGTGCCACACACCCCGGATACCAGGACTCCCAATACGCATGGGCAACCAGGTTCGCATTCAGTGCGTAGTGGCTGAGCATGCACCCCTTGGCTTTGCCAGTGGTGCCGGAGGTGTAGACGATAACCGCCAGATCCTGGCCGGAACGCGTGGTCGGCCCAGTAATCCGGTTGTGCGTCAGAGCCTCGCTCATCTCCGAATAGATACCAGCCGGCACAGGCTGTTTAGCCGCCGCAACAATCTGTGGAACAGTACCTCTTGGCTGCTCGACAAGGTCATCCCCATAAGCAGCAACCACAACGTGCTCCAGGGGCAGCCGGTCAGCCAGGGTTTGAAAAGCGCCCAGAAACTCTTGGGCAATACACGCAACCCGGGCACCGGTATCTTGGGCAAACCATTCAATTTCATCCGCCAGATTCATCGGGTTAACCGGAACCACCACCGCATCAGCACGCAAAATGCCGTAATAGGCGACGACAAAAGCAGGGCTGTTCTGCATGTCGATCAGCACCCGGTCACCTGGCTTTACCCCGCATTGCTCGCGCAAGTATCCGGCAAAGCGTTCCACCCGCTCCCAGAGAGCGGCATAGGGAATCTCGCAGCCGTAAAAATCAATTGCCGTGCTCTCCGGATAACGAGCCGCCGAAACCGCCAGGTTTTCGCAGAGGTTCGTCACCGGCACAGTAACGCTGGGCGGAAGCTTCTCGGGCCAATACTTGAAATGCGCTGTGTTCACTTGTTCACCTCAAAAAGTCCGGCTGCACCCATGCCACCACCGATACACATGGTGACCACCACAAAGCGGGCATTGCGACGGCGCCCCTCAATCAGGGCATGCCCCACCAACCGGGAACCAGACACCCCATAAGGATGGCCAAGGGCAATGGCCCCACCGTTAACATTGAGCCGGTCGTTATCAATGCCCAGCTTGTCCCGGCAGTACAGCACCTGCACGGCGAACGCTTCGTTCAACTCCCAGAGATCAATATCCTTGACACTCAGGCCGGCCCGCTTAAGCAGTTTGGGCACCGCGTAGATGGGCCCGATGCCCATTTCGTCTGGCTCGCACCCGGCCACCGCGAAGCCCCGAAAAGTCCCCAACGGCTCCAGGCCCCTGCGTTCCGCTACCGCGCTGTTCATAACCACGCAGGCTGAAGCACCATCCGAAAACTGGCTGGCGCTGCCCGCCGATACCACGCCACCGGACATGGCCGGTGGCAGTTTTGCCAGCGCATCCACGGTGGTGCCGGGGCGAATGCCTTCATCCGCGGCCACTTCCAGCTCACGCCGGCAAAAACCGCCGGCCTCTGGATCAAAGGCCCCCATCACGGTCTTCAATGGCGCAATTTCCTCATCAAACCGCCCCTCCGCTTGCGCGCTTGCCGCCCGCTGCTGGCTTTGGGCACCATAGGCGTCCTGAGCCTCGCGGGAGATCCCGTAACGGCTGGCCACGGTTTCTGCGGTTTTAAGCATGTTCCAGTACACGGCGGGAGACTGTTCGGCGACCTGACGTTCCCGGCCCAGGTTCTGGTTGATCCGGTTCTGTACCAAAGAAATGGATTCAACGCCCCCGGCGGCAAATACATCGCCTTCGCCAGCGATAATGCGCTGGGCCGCCATAGCAATACTCTGCAGACCCGACGAACAGAAGCGATTCACAGTCTGGCCTGAGGTGGTGACCGGACATCCCGCCCGGAGCGCAACCTGACGAGCAATGTTCATACCCGCCGCCCCTTCAGGGAATGCACATCCCAGGATCAGGTCATCGACCTCAGCCGGTTCAATACCGGCCCGGATGATGGCGTGCTCCAGCGCATGCCCGCCGAGGGTGACCGGGTGGGTCATGTTGAATCCGCCCTTCCAGGACTTGGCCAAAGGTGTACGGGCAGTTGAGACGATTACCGCATCGGTCATTGCACGGCTCCCGGTTGTTCGAAGGTGGAGTTGAATTGAGCAAGCCGGACCAACAGCGGCGCCGGCTGCCAGAAGGAGGAATCCCCGGCTTCCGCGAAGCGCTCCATGGTGCGGGCAACCCGGAAAAGTCCGGTCTGGCTGGCAAAGAACATGGGACCACCACGCCAGCGCGGGAAGCCATAGCCGTTCAGGTACACCACGTCGATATCCGACGCCCGCTGGGCAATGCCCTCATCCAGCAGACGGGCGCCCTCATTGACCAGCGCGTAGATGCACCGCTCAACGATCTCCTGATCACTGACGCGACGCGGCTCAACACCGGCCGCCTGCCGGCTTTGCGCGATCAGCTCCAGGGTGTCACTGTCCTCAAGCGGGCGGCGCTGACCTGGTTCATAGCGGTACCAGCCTTTTCCGGTCTTCTGGCCCAGTCGCCCGGCCTCGCACATCCGGTGAACCAGCCCGGCGAACTCCAGCTCCGGACGTTCTGTTTCCAGGCGCTGAAAGATGGCACTGCCAATATCGTTGCCAGCCAGATCGCTCATCCGGAACGGTCCCATGGCCATGCCCCAGCGCTCCAGGGCCCGGTCAATCTGCCACGGTGTCGCCCCGGCCTGGACCAGCAACATGGCGGTGCGCAGATACTGGTTCACCATGCGATTGCCGATAAAGCCATCACACACACCCGATACCACCGATACCTTGCCGAGGGTTTTGCCAACGTGCATCGCCGTCGCCAGCACCCCGTCGTCGGTTTTCTGGCCCCGCACCACCTCCAGAAGCCGCATGATGTGGGCCGGGCTGAAGAAATGCAGACCAACCACCGACTCCGGACGGCTGGTGACGAGGGCAATTTCGTCGAGATCAAGGGTTGAGGTATTGGAGGCCAGGATGGCACCTGGCTTGGCCACTTCATCCAGGCGGGCGAAGACCGATTTTTTCACCGCCATATCCTCGAACACCGCTTCGATCAGCAGATCGGCGTCTTTCAGGTCGCTGTCATCGGTGGTCGTTGTCAGCAGGGCCATCCGGGCCTGGATATCGCTTTCGCGAATGCGCCCTTTACGCAGCTGGCTTTCGTAGCCCGCCTGCATGCCTTTACGGGCACGTTCAAGGGCGGCTTCGGATTTGTCCACCAGCAACGCCGGAATGCCTGCATTGATAAAGGCCTGGGCGATACCGGCACCCATCGTGCCGCCACCAACGACACCCACACTCGCAATCGCGCGGACACCCTTGCTCAGATCGAGACCGGTAATCTGATGGGCTTTCTTTTCACTCAGCCAGGCATGGCGCAAAGCCTGATGCTCGGGGCTGTCGGCCAGCTGCCGTGCCAGCGACAGCTCCAGGGCCAGGCCCTCGTCAAAGGACTTGCCGGTAGCCGCTTCGAGGACATCGAGAATCGCACTGACCGCCCTGGGGCTTACTGGCATGGCGGCGGAAGCATTGCGGACATATTCTGCAAACAGGTCGTGGTCGACACCGCTGACCGGCAATGCTCTGAGTTTCTCGCCTTCCGATGCGCCTGCGGCGAAGTCCACGGCGGTCGACAACAGGTCGCCTTCAGCCACCTGGTGCACCAACGGGGTTTGCGAATAGCGGTTAAAGGCAACGGGCTTGCCTGACAGCATCGCATTCAACGCCGCATCAAATCCGAAGGCTCTTGGCAGGCGCTGGCTGGCACCGGCGGCCGGTAACACGCCAAACTGGATTTCGGGCATCGAAAAACGCGCATCTGAGGCAACCACCCGGAAATGACACGCCAGTGCCAGCTCGAACCCAGCCCCCATACAGGAACGGCCGATCGCCGCGGTCACCGGCTTCGGACTGTGCTCCACCGCCTCGACCAAAGCGCGCACGGACAGGCAACCACCGGGCTGCTCCAGGCTCAGACTGTCCAGCGGGCCATCTCCCCAGAAGTTGTCATCGTTACCGTACAAGACAACCGCTTGCACCGAGACATCCTGGAGCACATGCATCAGGTCCTGATACACATGATCCGGCTGGCGGGAGGAGGCACGGGCGGAATTTTCGCCACCCTGAAGGCTCACCAGAGCAACCGCACCGTGCATCTTATAATCAGGCATTAGAATCTCTCTTTGCTTTGGTTTAACGAACCCGCCGAATGCGGGCTATCCCAGGTCGACAACGATCAGTGGCGAACTGGCTGTAGCGACGAGGTCGCCCCGTTCAGACACGAGTTGTGCCTTGGCAAAAACAACCTTCTTACCTTTTTTGACAACCTCCGCCTCCACCCGGTAACGGCCCGGCAGGGCCGAGCGCAGGAAATCAGTGGTCATGCTGGTGGTAGCCACGGTTTGCGGGGCATCAAGAATCGAGAGCGAAGACAAGCCCAGACCAAAGTCCAGAAGCGTTGACACAACCCCACCTTGCAACACACCGCCGCCCTGGGTGAAAGAGGCGTCAACCTCGGCACCCAGTACGACGCGCCCTTCCTCCGCTTCAAGCAGGGTGATCTCAAACTTGTCCGCCAGGGGGGAGCCGACGAGTCTGCGGGGGCTCTGCCGCTCATCAATGAAGGCTCTGACGAAAAGCCGATCGGGGTTGTCCGAAACTCTTGCACTTTTATCCATGGGTCTTCCTGTATCTGTGTTACCAGGCCTTGGCCAGAATGCGTTTGAGTTCCTGAAGGTCTTTCTCCCCCAGCTTTTCAGCCAACTCGGCCTCGATGGCTTCCAGCTCGGCCCTCGCTGCAGCAACCATCTCCCGGCCCCGATTGCTGTACACCACCAGTTTCACCCGGCCATCGTCAGGGTTGTCCAGCACTTCAACGAGTCCATGGGACGCGGCTTCGTTGACCATCTTGTGCACGGCTTGGCGGGAAACAGAAAGCCGGCGAGCCAGTTCAGAAATGCTCACAGGGCTGCTTCCCATCTGACCGAACATCCGCGTCATGGCCGGCGTCAAAAAACCGTACCCGGCGTTATCCGCCCCGGCATATACACGGGCTTCCATCCACTCATAACGTAGGGCCAGCAGCTTTCTCAGGTAGGTCGTTTCAACGTTCACGGGTTGCCTTTATTAGCTTGGTAACAGGTTAAAACCTTGCGTTCGTCAACCAAGGTTGACGTTTATCAAATACTAGCGCCAGGCCGGCTTTTATGTCAACCATGGTTGACGAAAATAAGAAGCAAAATGAAATGTTCAGAGGGCAGGGCCCGAAAACGGTGGGCTGAAAATCAGGCAAAAAAAGGGCCGGCGGGGCAAAGCCCGGCCGGCCAATGAGGGGTCACAACAACGCCTCTTACGAGTTACTTGCCCTGCTGCTTGAGCAGGTCCAACGCAACGTCAACGATCATATCTTCCTGGCCACCCACCATCCGGCGCTTGCCCAGTTCAACGAGAATATCCACGGTCTTCAGGCCGTATTTCTGGGCCGCTACTTCGGAATGACGCAGGAAGCTGGAGTAGACTCCGGCATAGCCCAGCGCCAGGGTTTCACGGTCTACCCGCACCG
>Ga0079223_10002545_pt1 | contig 11316 bp, 9 predicted proteins | sample Stecom2011_FD_75072 | JGI IMG/M metagenome (GOLD analysis project Ga0079223, IMG submission 75072) | Agricultural soil microbial communities from Utah to study Nitrogen management - Steer compost 2011 | ecosystem: Environmental > Terrestrial > Soil > Agricultural land | place: USA: Utah...
CCCATCAATTTTCCAGTGGGAGAACCATCTTCTGTAATGGCGATTGTAGAGTGCCCAGTCGCCTCAGTCATGGCCACCACATCCGCCAAGGTTTGCCTGGGCTTAAGATTGGAGTCGCTGACTACAAAACCGGCTTTGTAATTCTTAACCTTCCGCACCATCTCCGCTTGTTCCGCGATGGGCTGGGAACCATAAATAAAGGAGATCCCTCCGGACCGGGCCAGGGCAATTGCCATGTTGTGGTCTGAGACCGCTTGCATAATTGCCGAGGCAAAAGGAAGGTTGAGTATTAACTCAGAATTCTCCCCTTTTTTAAACTTAATCAAAGGGGTCTTTAAAGAAACATTCTCCGGAATACAATCTTTCCGAGTTAAATTAGGCAATAATAGGTACTCGCTAAAAGTTCGGCTTGGCTCATTATAGTAATAGGCCATTGAATCAACCTCCTGCGAAATTAATAATTTAACCGGATACGACACCTTCTGCGTCTTGCCGGGTGTTCGCTACCATGCTGTAAAAAGTATCCGTTGTCTCTAAAATATCCAAAAAAATAATTTATACTAAAGTGAGTTATAGAAGCATCCTATTGGATTTATATGTAAGATAAATGAGTGTAAAGGTTCATTATCCCAGGCTAAATTTTATATAGTATAGATCCAAATCTTCTTTCCGTCAATAGTTATAACCGACTTAAACCGTATTTTGCTATCTGGGGATAATTGAAAAAGTAAAATCCACCCCTTCACCCCGCGCCCCTTTGAGTTATATTTGTCACCTTTGCCCAAGTAGTATAAAATGGTAGCAGTGACAACAGATTTGATTCATACACACGGCCATCATCTACTTTAGGAGGTAATCCAATGCCCACTTTCAAAAATTACAAATACACCAGACCGGATCTAAAACACGTTAAAGATGAATTCAGACGCCTATTGGCCCGCTTTGATCAGGCGGCATCTGTGGATGCTCAGAATGAGCTGATTCGGGAAATCAATACCTTACGGAATCACTTTGAAACCATGGCCACTTTAGCATACATCAGATATTCAATTGATACCACCGATAAATACTGCGAAACGGAAAATAATTTCATGGACGAGGCAGGTCCCATTTACGAGGGACTGGTAGACAAGTATTACAGATCGCTGGTCACTTCAAAATTCCGAGATGACCTGGAGAAAAAATGGGGCAGGCATCTTTTTACCATTGCTGAGTTAAAATTGAAAACCTTCTCCCCAGAAATTATCGTCGACCTACAAGAAGAGAACAAACTGGTTAGTAAGTACACAAAACTGAGAGCCTCAGCGAGGATTATGTTTGAAGGTGAAGAGAGAAACCTCTCACAGATGGGGCCCTTCATGGAAGCAGAGGACCGCGTTTTGCGAAAAAGGGCCCATGAAAAATATACCGCCTTTTTCGCCGAACATGAAGAACAGTTCGACCAGATCTATGATGAACTGGTCAAATTACGCCATGGAATCGCCAAAAAACTGGGATACGAAAACTTCGTGGAACTGGGATACGTCCGCTTAGCCCGCTCCGATTACAACCAGGAAATGGTGTCCGGTTACAGAGAGCAAGTCTTGAAGGACTTAGTCCCCGTAACCACTGAATTACGCAAAAGGCAGGCCAAGAGGTTACAATTGGATTCCCTAAAATACTATGATGAAACTTTGACCTTTCCAACAGGCAATCCCCTCCCCAAAGGAAACCCGGATCAACTAATCTCCTATGCCGGGCAAATGTATAATCAACTCTCTCCGGAAACAGGCGAATTCTTTACTTATATGGTAAAAAATGAACTGATGGACCTCCTCGCCAAGGAGGGAAAGGCCGGAGGCGGTTATTGCACCTACATCCACAATTACCAGGCTCCCTTTATTTTTGCCAACTTCAACGGCACCTCCGGGGATGTGGATGTCCTAACCCATGAAGCGGGTCACGCCTTTCAAGTTTTTTCCAGTAAAAATTATGAAATTCCTGAATATATCTGGCCAACTCTGGAGGCGTGCGAAATACATTCCATGAGTATGGAGTTCCTTACCTGGCCTTGGATGAACCTGTTCTTTCAAGAAGAAGCGGACAAATACAAATTCGCCCACTTAAGTAACGCACTGCTTTTCATCCCCTACGGGGTGACTGTAGACGAGTTTCAGCACTGGGTCTATGAAAACCCCCAAGCAACTCCGTGCCAGAGAAGAGGCGCCTGGAGAAAAATTGAAGAAAAATATCTGGTTCATCGAGACTACGCGGATAATGACTTTTTGGAGCAGGGGGGATACTGGTTCCGGCAAGGTCATATCTTCAGCAACCCCTTTTACTATATCGACTATACCCTTGCTCAAGTCTGTGCCTTTCAATTCTGGGCTAAAGTCCGGAGATTCCCCAAAAAAGCCTGGGAAAACTATCTGCGTCTCTGTAAAGCCGGGGGTAGCAAGTCCTTTCTGAAACTTGTGGAATTAGCTGAGCTAAATAACCCGTTCAATGGCGGAATTATTCAAAGTACACTTCAGCCCATTAAAGCATGGCTTAATCAGGTAAATGAGAACGATTTTTCTTAACTAACCCATCATCGCTACTAACTATCACTTTTTTACCAATCGGCAAAGCTTTTCTTAATAAAATTACCAAGTAATGTTAGTCGAGACTTAGCTTCGGAGCTTGGTAATAAAAAAACATTATTAAAACTAATGTATATAATAGAGTAACACTGCTGAAAGGACTCAATGTCCATGAAGAAAGAGGCTCTATTCATTCAATATCTGAAAAGAAAACATGGGTTTATCAACGTCAAACAGTATCTACCCCCTAATAATCTAGGGTTTTACTACTTTCTCGGTCAAACTCCGAAAAATAAAAAGGTCTTCATTAAACTGGAAGGAAAAGTAAAACAAGCCGCTGCGCGCGAGGCCTGTCTACTCAAAATCCTTCATCAGAAAAATAAAACCGGCTTTTTTCCTAATTTATTAGCCTATCAGACCAAAGGCTCTTTCCCCTTTATTGCCACGGAGTTTATCAGGGGAATGACTTTAGATAAATATCTCCTTCACAATAAACCGGGAAATAATCAGAAAAAAAAACTCTTGCAGCAAATGAAGTTAATTTTAGGAGTATTGCAGAGGGCAAAAATTGTACACCGGGATATCAGGCCGGTCAACCTAATGGTACAGGTTAATAAGAACCAACAGCTCCGGTTGATCTTAATTGATTTTGCCTATGCGGTTCGCTTACACCCCTACCCCTTGCCTGAATTGTCTTTTTTATCCAAAAATAAACCCATCTTGGAAAAACTGGGTAGAGATTTCCGGCCGACTGCCTCCCGCTGGGATGACGCCTATTCATTCTGTAAAATCGCCCAGCTGGTAGAACCCCATTGTCAAAAAAAACACCCAAAAATCTGGGCCGCACTATCCTCCTGTGTTGATAAATTATATTTTGATTGAGAGGCAACCCCTTACCTTCGTGGAGTCAGAGGCAAGCTCATTTCCTATTCATCCCATATTCCTGTGCAATGCTGGTGGCCGAGGCCACCATCTCTTCTCCCTGCGCAGTAAATTCCTGAATAATAGCGGAGATATTCATAATGGCCATGTTTACCCCTTCCATCTTTTGATCAAACATCTTTATGACTTCCATCACCTTTAACACTACATCATGGATATCCTCTTCCTTGACCAAAGCCTCCTCCGCTGTCTTCTGAGATTCCTCAGCCAGTCTTTTAATCTCTTTAGACAGAACATTAAACCCTTTTCCATGTTCACCGCTTCTAGCGGCCTCGATTCCAGCATTTAAGGAAAGAATCTTTGTCTGTCTGGCTACCCCAACAATATCTGTTGTTGCCTCAGCAAACACATTAACGTTATTCTTAATCTCTACAACAAACCCACGCAACTGTTCAGCCATTTCAACGACTTCCCGCACTTCCTGTCCGATCTGTTCAATTTCCTTAGACGCATCCTCATTTCCTTTATATACCTCTTCCATGGAGGATGTAATTTCATGAATTCTTCTCGTTAATTCCAAGGCTTGTCTTTGCCTCTCCTCACTAAGGGAAGTCACCTCTACCAACATCTTATTAATTTCTTCATTTTTGGACTCCAGCTCTTGATTATCCTTCATAACTTCCTTCCTGTTATAGTCCATACAATCTGCCGGCCGGTCCAAGTGGTTATAGATTGCTTTAGCCATATCATGACAAGTTTGATAACCGCATGCTGTACAATTAATTTTCCTGGATTCTAAGGTGTCTTTATGCATACCAAGAAAAATCTCCTCGTATTCCTCAGCTGTCGGCTCTTGTAGCGGACGCAAATCTTTTCTGGTATACCTCCGATAAAAATCCTCCAACTTCAGCTGTTTATTAAAGATCTTAAACAGCGGATCTTTTTTTTGCTTTCTACTATTCTGAGTTCCCCTTTTTTCTCTACGAAACGCCTCTAAAGCCAAGTCAATATCGTCCACTTCCGCATCTTGACCGGTTCCGGTTCCTTTATTACAACCATAGCGACAATTTAAAATATCAACAATGGTAGGAAGCTCTTTCCCTAGCTTTATCCGTTGACCGTATTCATGTAAGTAAGTATAGACCTCGTCTTGTCCCTCCACCTGCCGAACCCAAGCATTATCTACTTTTGCCTCTACATTTTCCCGAAGCCCACCCGGACGAGGAAAAACATACCCCAGGCCGCATCCGGGATCATCAAACTCTTTTTCCGGATATTCAGATAAATCCACCTCATTATGGTCTAAATACTCGAGAAATTTTTTTAATGTCACATTATACTGAACTAAAATTTCAGTATTGGGATCTTTGATCTCATCAATCTTACCGATACAAGGTGATAAAAAGGCCAGCGCATCCTGGCATTTTTCGTATTTTCGTAAATATGCCGCTGTACACATTAGGGGGCTATGTACCGGCGCCAGGTAATCAAGTATTTCTGCATAATGCTTCTCCACATAGTTGACAACAGCCGGACAAGGCTGGGCAATCAGTGAATAAATCCCTTTCTCCTTTAAAGCCTTTAAATAAGCCCAGACAGTAATATCCGCCCCAAAAGAAACATCGTAGACCAACCGCGCTCCTAATGTCTTCAGATATCCGATCACTCTTTTGTATTCAGGAAAATTCGTTCGCGCAGCCGGAGCAATAACAATGGATATATCTTTTCCCTGCTGTAAATCACGGAAAAATCTATGGGTATCATCCACATAATCGCGGGCCTCATGATCACAAACCTCAATACATTTGCCACAGTGAATACATTTTTCCGGATCCACTTTTACTTTCGTTTGCCCATCTATGGTATAAGAAATATTTGCTCCGAAGACCGGACAATTCCGAATACATTTATTGCAGCCTTGACAGTTCTCTTCAATGATAAAAATTATTTCATCCTTTATTCCCAAACCGCTCATTATAACTCCCTCTTCTCCTAATAATACTATCCCGCGTGACAAAACCTTGTTTTTACAATGCCATAAAATTAGACTCAAAAGCAGTCTAGAGGAATAATCGTAATCTAGTGGAGATCATACTCTGTTACTGTGTTAACATTATATTAATTATACTATATTATTTCATTTTCCTGCTTTTCACGGTAATTTTATGATATTTTTACGGAAAAACCGCCAGTGATGTGGTTTATACATCCTGACGGCTTAACTTTAGTTTTTCGTCAAATCCCCACTATTCCAAGTTCAATCTCTATACTTCCGGTTTAGAGATCCTACTATTTCTCTAAGACCAGCGCTTCACCTAATAGTATCAAATCTTGATATAAAACCTCCACTCCGGTCAGGTCGCGGCTGCGGGCATCCGGTTGTTGTCCCCCGATATAAAGACGGACTCTACCCGGTTCCAGCCGGCAATTGCCCTCTGCGTCGACGACCGCCAGATCCCGTCGGCCCACAGTAAATTCCACTCTTTTCCCTTCCCCGGCTTTCAGAGCAAGACGCTTTACTCCTTTTAATTGCCATTTGGGCGTTGCGACACTTGCCTCCATATGTTTTATATATAGTTGCGCTACTTCCTCTCCGTCCAACTCTCCCTGGTTGGTCAGATCGACTCTTACCTGAAGCGCTTCGTCCTTTGCTATATCAAATTGATCACTGCTCAGGCTCAAACCGGTATAGGCAAATTGAGAATAGCTTAACCCATAACCAAAAGGATACAAGGGTTCTTCCTCCATATACCTATAAGTCCGCCCCTTCATGCTGTAGTCGGTGAAGGGTGGTAACTGGTCAATGGATTTAACAAAGGTTAATGGCAACCTCCCCGCCGGGTTATAATCACCAAAGATCATCTGCGCCAGGGCGGTCCCCCCCTCTTCTCCGGGATACCAGGCCTCGATGATGGCAGGGATGTTTTCCTGCGCCCAGTTAATCGCGATCGGACTGCCATTGAAGAGCGTCAGGATGATGGGTTTCCCGGTTGAGGCCACAGCCTGTAAGAGTTCCTCCTGCATCCCGGGTAATCCCAAGTCGGTCCGGTCTCCGCCGCCGTCGGAATTGGCGACCGCTCCTTCTTCCCCCTCCATCTCCGGGGAGAGTCCCAAACACATCAGGACCACGTCCGCCCGTTCCGCCGCAGCCAAGGCTTCGGCAAACCCGCTGGTCGGTGGTTCACCCCAGAAATCCACCTCAGTTGTACCTCGGTCACAGCCTTGAGCGTAAAGGACCCGCACCCCGGGACCAACGGCTGCCCTGACCCCAGAGAGGGGAGTCACATACTGTGAGGGGAGACCATAATAATTGCCAAGTAAGATCAGTTTATCATCGGCATTCGGACCAATGACGGCAATACTCTTGATCTCCTCTTTCTTCAGTGGTAATAGTGAACATTGGTTTTTCAATAAAACCAGGGATTTACGCGCCGCTTCTAAAGCAAGTTCCCGGTGTTGCCGACAGTCATTCACCTCATAGGGGATCCCAGTATAGGGAACCATCTCCGGCGGGTCAAACATCCCCAGCTTGATCCGGGTCTTAAAGAGCCTGATTAACGCCTGGTCTATATCCTCTTCTGTCAACAAGCCCTTTTCCACCGCACTTTTCAATCCGGTGAAAACAAATCCGCAGTTCAGGTCTAAACCGTTCTTCACCGCCGCCGCCGCCGACTCTTCCGGAGATTTAGTGTATTTATGATGTTTATGTAAGTCTTCAATGGCGCCGCAGTCCGAAACGACATGACCCTCAAAACCCCATTCCTTCCGGAGAATCTCTATTAGGAGTGTTTTCGAGGCGCAGGCGGGTTCTCCATTCACCCGGCTATATGCGCCCATTACTGCTTCGACCTTTGCTTCTTTTACCGCTTCCCTGAAGGCGGGCAGGTAAGTCTCATACAGATCCTTCTTGCTGACCACGGCGTCAAATTCATGACGCTGCGCCTCCGGTCCGCTGTGCACCGCGAAATGCTTGGCACAGGCCGCGATCTTCATATATTTAGGGTGATCTCCCTGTAGTCCCCGGATAAAAGCCACCCCCAATCTACCGGTGAGGTAAGGGTCTTCTCCGTAAGTCTCCTGGCCCCTGCCCCACCGGGGGTCACGGAAGATGTTGATATTGGGGGTCCAATAAGTCAGACCTTTATAGATCCCTCTTTCTTCTTTTTTGGCAAATTCATGGTGCTTGGCCCGGGCTTCGTCAGCTATGGCGGAGGCTACTTCGTACAACATCTCTTGATCAAAGGAAGCAGCCAAAGCAATCGCCTGCGGGAATACTGTAGCCACCCCGGCCCTGGCCACCCCATGCAGGCACTCGTTCCACCAGTTGTATTCGGGTATTCCCACTTTACTCAGGGCTGAAGAGTAAAACAACATCTGGCTGATCTTCTCTTCCAAAGACAGATTCTGTAAAAGAAACTCAATTCTTTCCTCCGGCGTTCTGTTGGGATCATTAAAAATGCCCGTGCCTTTTTCTACTTCCTTCATTAAAAAACCTCCCACACCTTGATGTCTTTTCACCACTCCTAGAAAAGTGAAACTTAACCAAAAAATAAAGCAAACGTTTGTGAAAATAGACTAAAAATTCCCCATGTTTTTTGGGAAAGCATCAATTGGTTACCCAGACCAATCCTCTCCGAAAAAACCTATATCGATTAATTTTAATTAATATAATTCTTCATAAACCAAAAAAATCCTTTGCCTATTTTGAATTAATTATCATCTACAATCCTTTATACTCAAACCAATTAAAGTCGACATGATTGTAACTGCCGCCGTAGTCTTCTTTACTACAAGCATATAAACCGATGAAAACGCCAAGAAAGCCTCCGGCTAAATCCGTACTGAGAATCCTTCCATCCACTGGTCCCCCTAACGGGTATAACCCCCGATCGTGCTCGCCATAATAAAAACTGTATTCCTGACCCCTGGCCTGCACCAATAGATAGGTTTGAATCGGTGGAAAAATCTCTTCGCCCACCATCTCTTCCTCTCCAGCCGCCCGCTTAATCAAACGAATTACCCTGTCGTCTCTTCTATTGGATACTACAAACCGATAATGAAAACTCTCATTCTGAAAAAGCACCACCCCGGCTTCCTCCTGTTCCGTCCGGGGTGAAAACTCCATGACCATAGCGGCGGTAAAAACATGATGTTGCTGCCTTCTTCCGATAAAACTGGGATTTCCCAATTTTGTAATCTCTTGCCTCCGCAGTTTTAAACGTAGATAGCCAGGACGTTCCTGTAAACTCCAAAAATCTTCCCTGGGAGTACGCAAAAAAATCCATTCCAAGCCGAGAGAAGGTTCTTCAAAATGATTACAAGCCGCGCCAATATCTTCACATATAGGCAATTGGGGGGAGGGATACTCCGGTAAGATCATACCCTTTCCCGGACTTACTACCGGCCAACCGTCCTCCCAAACCACAGGAACCAAAAAAGTCTCCCGCCCCAAATTACGATAATAACCACCACAAGGCCTTGAACCCAGCGCAACCAACCACCATTCACCATTTTCGGTGTGAACCAGGTCTCCGTGACCTACATTGACTATGGGATAATCTCTACCCAGATGACGATGGGTTAAAATTGGATTGGCCGGGTTACCAACATATGGTCCGGTAACCGCCCCCGTACTTTTGGCGATGGTGAGGGCATGGTGGCGCCCGGTACCTCCTTCGGAGATCATTAGGTAGTAGGAACCGTTAATTTTGTACAGATGCGGGCCTTCCGGCCAAACCGCTCCGGTCATCGCTCCTTTCCACAAGGGATAATCCTTACCTACCAGACGCATCTTCTCCAGGTCAAGTTCTTGCAACCAGATTTCCCAGTCGCCATAATATCGCGTTCCTGTAGGATTGGGACGAGTTTTTGTGTAGTACAGTCTACCATCATCATCAAAAAAAAGAGAAGGATCAATTCCCGGCGCCTCCGGTAACCAGAAAGGATCTGACCACGGTCCATGGGGGTCTTTGGTTGTGACAATAAAGTTGCCTCCCTGGCCGACATTGGTGGTAATCACATAGAAGACCCCCTCATGATACCGGATGGTCGGGGCAAAAATTCCTTGATCACATTCCACTCCGTCTAAGTTCAACTGGGACGGACGATCAAGCACGTGCCCAAGCTGACGCCAATGTACCAAATCTCTACTGTGAAAGATGGGTATGCCGGGGTAATAACAAAATGAAGAGGTCACTAAATAATAATCGGCGCCTACCCTACAGATCGAAGGATCAGGGTAGGCCCCCGGCAATATCGGGTTTTTAAACATTTCCACCTTTACCCCTTCTTTCTTACCTCTGACTTTACCCGTGTATTTATTTAATTAAAACATCATCCCAAAGGTCAAAGTATTTCTACCATTCCCCCCGGGATTGTCAAAATCCATCCCCCCGTTGGATATATGCCTGAAGGCGAGGTAGAATTGTTTGTACCCGAGACTGATCCGTTCGGTGAACATATTATTGGTGGGAAGCTTCTCGTCAGTTAAATCCACCCTACCGATCCCGAAAGAAAAATCTATGTAATAAGGGTCTTCCAACTCCCAATGATAGCCCACCTCTCCGAATAAATACTGAGTTCTAATAGGGTGCTCACTGACCAACGTACCTCAAAAAACATGAAAGAATGTGTTATCCTTAGTTTTCCTGTAACCGAGCTGTACGGCGCTGACCGGATCAAACTTAGTAGAGGAAAGTTCGGTGATGGGAGAGGCGATCACCGAACCTACCTCAAAAGTATAGTATTCACCGGCTTCCGCCGGAAGTTGAAATACCATTAAACAAAAAAAGATCAAAACAATTACTGACATACAACTTTTCATCTTCCTAAACTACCTCCTAAAATCTCAGGAGAACTATCTCCTGTCACTAAATCTATATCAAACCCATATCCAACTTCGATCAGATCTGTATCTCCTCCCTGCGCGGTTACGCGCACGCATAGTCCTGCGCCTGATATAAACGTCCGGAACCTTCTTGTTTCTCTAAGAGAGCGGGAATCAGCGCGCCCGGTAAAACAGTCTCCACACTGTTCGGGGCCTGGGGTCCTCCTAAATCCGTACGCAGCCAACCCGGATCAAGCAGGTTCATTAAAACATTCTCGCCTTCCAACTTAATAACCATATCTTTTACATATTTATCAATCGCCGCTTTAGACAGAGCATACGGAGCCAGCTCCGGTTGGTCCTTAATTCCGGAAGTCAAAAAAATAACCCTTCCAAATCCGCGCTGCCTCATTCGGGGAAGAAGAACATCGCAGATCTTAATCGGAGAAATAGTATTAATATCAAAAGCTTTGCGGTAGTCTTCAATCGGCGCTTTTAAATCCTCCCGCCATGGAAAAGTGACCGCCGCATTATTGTAAAGTAGATCAATTCCTGCGGAGAGCTTCTCCGCTTCTAGCGCCATGGCGGCTGCGGCTTCTGGAAAAGCCAGATCAGCCTCGAGCGCAATAACCCTTAGTCCTTTATCGCTTAATTCCTCAACTAAATCTTTGGTGTGTTCCGTACTTCTGCTGTGTAATATCAAATTACACCCTTTCTCCGCTAACCCGCAGGCAATCCGTCGGCCAACACCCCGACTGGCGCCGGTGACCAACGCCCATTTTCCTCTAATTGAAATCATCTTGAACCCCCTCATTCTGCTGCGACTCACTGTTATTTAATAAATAATTCTATACGAGCTCCTTTTTTCCTGTCCCACTCTTTCCCCTGCTCCCGAACGCTATCTACATGCTGTAATTAAACTCATACACGCGCTTTATGTATGTAACTACTCCCCTTCGCATAAAAAGAGCTGTACCTACAAAAAATTTGTATGCACAGCCTTTTATTACTTGCCTACCTTTACTAAGAACTACTTTCCGATGGCGG
>Ga0079223_10002546_pt1 | contig 11315 bp, 8 predicted proteins | sample Stecom2011_FD_75072 | JGI IMG/M metagenome (GOLD analysis project Ga0079223, IMG submission 75072) | Agricultural soil microbial communities from Utah to study Nitrogen management - Steer compost 2011 | ecosystem: Environmental > Terrestrial > Soil > Agricultural land | place: USA: Utah...
GAGGTGAAACCAATACCTTACCGCTTCATGTTGAACTGCTTTATCAAGATTATAACGTGGTAGGCGCCTTCGCCAGTGCCGCCCTGCTGGCAACTATTGCCATCCTGACGTTAGTTGTTAAAGCCTTTGTAGAGTGGCGCCAATCCCGCCCAACGATCCTGACGCCCGAGAAAGGAGGTGTCTGATATGAGCATCACTATCGACCAGATTTCCAAAACCTTTGGCCGTTTCCAGGCGCTGAAAGACGTTTCTCTGGAGATTCCTGAAGGCAAACTGACCGCGCTTTTGGGGCCGTCCGGCTCGGGCAAAACCACGCTGCTGCGGATTATTGCCGGGCTTGAGTCTTCGGACTCAGGCAGAATCCTGTTTGGCGGCGATGACGTCAGCAACCTGCACGTTCGGGATCGTAATATTGGCTTCGTGTTTCAGCACTACGCCCTGTTCCGTCACCTTACCGTGGCAGAGAACATTGCATTTGGCCTGGAGTCCCTGCCCCGCAAACAGCGGCCGACAAAATCCGAGATACGCCAGCGGGTGGCCAAACTGCTGGAGATGATCCAGTTACCGCAACTGGCTGACCGATATCCGGCGCAGTTGTCCGGTGGCCAGAAACAACGTGTGGCCCTGGCCAGGGCCCTGGCAACTCAGCCCCGTATACTGCTTCTGGACGAGCCCTTTGGCGCCCTGGATGCGAAAGTGCGCAAAGACCTGCGTCGCTGGTTACGGGCGCTGCATGACGAGTTTCATTTCACCAGCATCTTTGTCACCCATGACCAGGAAGAAGCCCTGGAGCTGTCCGATCAGGTGGTGGTTATGAGCCAGGGACAGGTGGAACAGGTCAACAAACCTACCGATCTGTATGCACGGCCCGAAAGCCGGTTTGTGTTCGACTTCCTGGGCCATGTCAATGTGATCTCCGGCGTCGTGAAACATCATAAGCTGGTTCAGGGGGATGCCTGGGTGTCTCTGCCTGGGCAGAAGTCTGACCAGGAAGCCCAGCTGTACTTGCGCCCCCACGAGGTCCACCTTGCCCGGGCGCCAGCGATTCACGCCCGTTTACCGCTGCGTATCGAAGCTATCAGTCTGATTGGCTCAGAAGTGCGGATAGAGCTCGTGCCGGTGGGCTGGAACAGTGACGAGATCTGGGAAGTTGGCATGAGCCACAACGAATTCGCCCGCCACAACCCAAGCCGGGGTGAACTGTGGTACGCGGTGCCAGACATAGGCCACCTGTTCGTTGCCGATAGTGCCCAGCCACGATCCGTCGACTGGGCTTATACCACAGCGGCTAACGCCAGTAATATGTAATCCTCAGGCCGCCACCCAGCGGCCTTCGGAATACTGCACCCAGGCCACCACAGTGGCCGCCGGCCAGAGTACAAAAGTATCTGCGCCCGCAACCGAAGGCCCCAGTACCAGGTAGAGAATACCATATAGCGGTACCAGACTGATCGGGAGGTGCTCAAGGTTGGCGCGGTAGCAACTCTGTCAAGAAACTTCCAGGAAGGCTTCCTTCGGCCATTGCTCGGCCGCCAGGATCTGGGGCTCAAGCTCCAGAGCGGTAGCCTGGAAGATCAGTTACGAAGACTATCGGCCCACCGTTTGGATCTTATTCTGTCCAATCAACCCGTACACGGTGACGACGAAACCCCTTGGCTATCACGGCGTATTGCCAGGCAACCTGTCAGCATTATCGGGCCGGCGGCCGCCGAATCCCGGGTCGGCTTTCCTGACATGCTGCATGACCAACCATTGATCGTGCCGGGCCAGGACAGCAATATCCGGCAGGCTTTTGATCAGCTGTGTGAGTACCACCAGATTCACCCGATTATTCTGGCTGAGGTGGACGACATGGCGATGATGCGCCTGCTGACTCGAGACAGCGGGCATTTCGCCATCCTGCCCCCGGTGGTTGTGCGCGACGAACTGCGCAAAGGCGAACTCAGGGATTACGGTGCGTTGCCGGGCGTGTTCGAAGAATTCTATGCCATTCGTATTCGCCGGCAATTTGAGTCTCCGGCCCTGCAGGAGTTAATGGCTCAACCTCCGGAACGACTATTGACCTTTCCGGACAATGATTCTGGTTGAACTGGTCTTTTGATGCGGCGCCGGGGCCGTTATAGTCATAGGGAGTAAAAATACAACAAGATCAGGAAGTAGCCATGACATCGCGCGCCCCTCAAAAACCTTCTGTCATCATAATCGGCACCGGATTTGGCGGGCTCGGCATGGCCATTCAGCTAAAGAAAGCCGGCTATGGGCACATCACATTGCTGGAAAAAGAAGGCGCCGTTGGCGGAACCTGGCGAGACAACACCTACCCCGGCGCGGCCTGCGACGTGCAATCGCACCTTTACTCCTACTCCTTTGAGCCCAAACACGACTGGAGCCGGAAGTTTGGTCTACAGGCCGAAATACTCGGATACATGGAGCATTGTGTTCAGAAGTACGACCTGGCGCGCCATATCGAGTTCGGCCGTGCCGTAACCACGGCCAGCTTTGACAGCCAGTCGAATGAGTGGGTAGTGGGTACAGAATCGGGCCATGAATATCGTGCCAATGTCCTGATCACGGCCACCGGGCAGCTGAATCGCCCTGCCATACCAGCCATACCCGGCATTGAGCGTTTTCAGGGCACCTGTTTCCATTCTGCGCGCTGGAACCACGATTATGATTTGACTGGCAAGCGGGTTGCGGTGATCGGCACCGGCGCCAGCGCCATCCAGTTTGTTCCGGAAATTACTCCAAAAGTTGCAGCGCTGGACCTGTATCAACGCTCCGCTGCCTGGGTTCTGCCGAAAGCCGACCGCCCATTTACCGCGCTTGAGCAATCACTGTTCCGGAAACTGCCGGCCTGGGACAGGCTCTACAGGGCCATGATCTACTGGAAGAACGAGTCACGCGGGCTTGCTTTTACCAGGTTCAACCGGCTACTGGATATCTTTGCCCGACAGGCCAGGAAGGAAGCACAGACATGGGTGACCGACCCCCACAAACTGAAGCACATCATTCCGGACTATCGTATCGGCTGTAAACGGATTCTGATCTCCAACGACTGGTACCCGGCCATTAACCAGCCGCACCTGAATCTGATCACTGAGGGAATTTCTGAGATCGATGAAACCGGCGTTGTGACGGCCACCGGAGAACACCGTCCCGTCGACGCCATTATTTTCGGAACCGGCTTCAAGGCGACGGAGTTTTTGTCACCCATCAAGATCACTGGTCGTCAGGGTGTTGCGCTGAACGACGCCTGGGCAGACGGCAGTAAAGCGTTCAAAGGCATTACCGTGAATGGCTTTCCGAATCTGTTCATGCTGTATGGGCCCAACACCAATCTGGCCCACAATTCGATTCTGTTTATGCTGGAATCCCAGTTCCGCTATGTCATCAGCTCACTTGATTCCCTGGCCAGATACCCCGGGGCTGCCATGGAGGTGCGGGAAGACCGGCAATCCCGCTATTGCCAAGTGGTCCAGCACAGCCTTGAGAACAGCGTCTGGGATTCCGGATGCACCTCCTGGTATCTGGATGAACATGGCCGTAACACCATCAACTGGCCCGGGTTCACGTTCAGTTATCGCTTCTCTACCCGCGCTGCAGACACCGCTGATTACCAGTTTCTGGAGCCTGAAGCAGGCCGTTAGTCCTCTGCTGTAACCAATCGGTTGCAGTTCAACGCTAAACATAGGATGATTGGTTCATCATTTGTCTGGGTGATCGGAAATGTTAAAGCCAATCAAAAAAGGCTCCCTGGTGGAGACCGCTATCGAAAGCCTGAGGGGCGCCATCGAAAACGGCCAATGGCCTGTTGGAAGCCGACTTCCGATTGAAGCCGAGCTATCTGAAGCCCTGGGAATCAGCCGCAACACCATCCGCGAAGCCGTTCGGGTGCTGGTGCATGTGGGTATGCTGGAAACCCGGCAGGGTGATGGCACCTACGTACGTGCCAATCGTGATGCAGGGGAAACACTTCGACGTATCGCCCGTAGCCAGCTGGCGGAACAGCTCGAGGTGCGACTGATGCTGGAAACCGAGGCGGCGAGATTGGCGGCCACCCGACGCACAGACAGCGATCTGAAAGCGATGAGCGACGCCCTGGATGCACGGGCACGAGCTGGCGACAACCTCACCGACCGAATCCACCATGATGAATGGTTCCACCATGCCCTGGTGCGCGCTTCCCACAATTCCGCTCTGATCGAGCTCTATGATTATTTTTCACACGCCGTCAGCCAGACAATCGAACGTACGGAGCGCGATGACGACCTGCCAGAACCCAGCCAGGAAGACCACGAACTTCTGCTGGCAGCCATCCGCCGAAAGGATCCAGCCAGGGCAGAAATGCTTTCGCGCGCCCTGCTCTCCCCCAGCCTTGACGTGATTAACCGGCAGAATCAGCCATGAAATTCCGTCTCGATACGTTCACCCTTCTATTGCTTGGCGCCATCGTCCTGGCGTCATTCCTGCCAGTTACCGGCCAGGCTGCAGACATGCTCGCCACCACCGGCACCATTGCCGTGGCCCTGTTGTTCTTTTTTCACAAAGCAGCATTATCCCGGCAGCAAATTATCGACGGCGCCACTCATTGGCGCCTGCATATCCTGATTACCGCCCTGACCTTCGTGTTCTTTCCCCTGGCAGTATTGCCCATTAATGGTCTCAGCAACCTGGTGCCGGAATGGATGCCGAGGGATCTGGGATTGGGATTTCTCTATCTGGGCGTACTTCCTTCAGCGGTGTCGTCATCCATTGCCTACACCGCCATGGCCAGAGGCAATGTGCCTGCCGCCATATGCAGCGCTGCAGCGTCCAATGTGTTTGGAATGATGCTCACTCCGTTCTTGCTGCTTTTGCTGGTTTCTACTTCCGGAACCGGGGAGTTTGCTGTGGCTGAGGCGTTGAAAGACATTGTTCTTCAACTTTTGCTGCCTTTTGCGGTGGGGCATGCCTTCCGGCCGGTACTGGGTGGTTTTCTGTCACGCAATGAATCTTTAATGGCCCGGTACGACCAGTGTGTCATCTGGATTATCGTTTATTCGGCATTCTCGCATTCGGTGGTGAGTGGGCTTTGGCAGAACCTGCCGCTTCAGGCCGTGGTACTGACGATTCTGCTGTGCTTTGGTCTGCTTGGATTGTTCATGCTGGTGGCGATGATGATGGTCCGAAAGCTGGGATTCAGCCTGGAAGACGAAGCTGCGGTGGTGTTCTGTGGCTCGAAGAAAAGCTTGGCATCCGGTTTGCCGATGGCCAAAGTGCTGTTCTCTGGCCATCCGGGCTTCGGCATGATTGTGCTGCCGATCATGTGCTACAACCAGATTCAGGTCATCGTCGGAGCCATCCTGGCCCAGAAGTATCGAGCGAAAATCGATCGGGCGTCAGCCGCCCATGCCTCCGAATAGGGTTGCCAGGATAACCAGGCCGACGATCCACCCAATAACGGCAGGCCAGAAATTCACCATCTGCGGTGGCTGGTCTACCTGATCGGCACTGGCCTGCTCCCTGGACACCTCTTCATCCGGGTAATTTCGTGGGTCTGGCTCATGGCTTGCTTCCCGAACGCTGAACCAGTCAAACCAGTCACCCAGAAACTGCGCCACCGGACGGGGAAAACTGCCGTTCTCTGCCATCGGGCGGATCTGGGGCTCAAGGTTTTTGGCGATTTCCCTGCGTAGCGGTAACTGGTCTGCAGGCGGTTCACACAAGATGGCCTTCCAGATACCAGCATCCTGCTGGCGCTGGTTGTCGTTCATCAGGGCTTTAATCTGAATCACCACTTCGCGGACAACCTGGGCTTCGTGGGCGTCCAGCGCTCGCTCTGCGTTGCCCTCAACCCCGGATTCCTCCGTCTGCTCTCGGCGGACTTCTCCGGCGAATGGCTCGGGTTGGGCGGCGACGCTGGCCGCCGGCATGCCACCGGTTGCCTCCCTGAACGCCTGCTCCAGCGCCCGGGCCTCGTTGTCCGAGGCAAATTTCATCTGGCGCTCGTAGGCCTGCCGAATGCGTTCGCGATCTCCGGTCGGCTCGATGCCAAGGATGTCCCAGCAATTCATAAAACAGTCACTCCGGATCTGTAAAATCTGTAATCTTTATAGAGACAAATCAATCGTTCTCCCCTAGGATTCAGGGAGAACCACAACAAATCAGTCCGCTCGGCAGATTATAGAACGACACCCATGCGCATTACGAATTACCTGTCAGAAAATCGCGCTAACCGGCTCCGCACGCGCAGAACCTTCGGCCATTCCCTGCTTGCCTCAGCCATTTTCGCCCTGTCGACCAGCACTGCCGGTGCAGACACCAGTGTTCCTGAGTTCAGCAATGGACTGGTGGCGTTTGGCGAAGACATTCCAGAGGTCCTGACCACCACCCGGCTGCGCCAGCCCAAAACCCGGGTTCCCGGAAGTACCACCGTGATCACCGGTGATATGATTCGGGACCTTGGCATCCAGAACCTGTACGAGGTGTTTCGCCTGGTTCCTGGCATGGTGGTCAATTTCGTTGGTAGCCACCAACCGGTTACCACCTACCATGGCACTGTGCATTATGAACAGCGCCGGATGCAGGTCCTGGTAGATGGTCGTACCGCCCACAAGGCCACCCTTTCCGATATGGACTGGGAAACCATGCCAGTACCACTGGACATGATTGAACGCATCGAAGTAGCCCGGGGGCCCAACTCGGCAGCCTATGGTATTAATGCCTTCCTGGGCACGATCAACATCATCACCCGGGACCCGGCCGATACCGCCGGCGTGGAAGCGCGAGTAGTTCGGGGCTCTCGGGGGCACCTACGTACTTTTGGTTCAGTGGGTAATGCCGATCCGGATCTCGATTGGCGACTTACCTATGAGAAGCGCAAGTTTGATGGCTTCGACTACCAGGTAGACGGCGGCGAACGCTTTCCATTCCATGATGGCCACGACATCAACTCCTTTACCTATGATTCCCGCGTCAAGATCAACGACCGCACGGATGTTGAGCTGCGGGGCGGCGTTGTGGATGGCATCAATTACCAGGACAAGGGCAAAAGCGGCGAGCTGAATCCATCCGAGAATCCGGATATTGATGTTCGGGACTACTACCTGCAATCAAAACTGAACGTGATTGCTTCCGAGCGCCATTTTTTCCATGTTATGGCCAGTGTTCAAAATTTTGACCGTCGGCAACAGTACACCGTTGGCTTTCCGGATAGCGCTGTGCAGTGCCTCAGAGACAACACACCGCTGTATCAGTACACCTATTCCCTGGATGGGAGTCGAGAACGGCTCTGCTTTGTTGACGGGGGTGGCGCGCCCGCCATTGCCCAGGTAGACGCGGATTCAGAGGATACGCGCCTGGAACTGGAGTTTCAGGACACCATTCTGCTCAGCGACGACCTGAGAATCGTCTCCGGCGCTGGATTCCGGAAAGATACTTACCGCTCTGAGACTTACTTCAACGGCCGAGGTAACAATTACCAATCCCGCTTCTTCGGCAACGTGGAATATACGCCGATAAATTGGCTCACCCTTAACGCAGGCGGCAACTGGGAGCGCACAAGCACCACAGACGATCACTACTTCTCGCCCCGAATGGCTGCGAACTTCACACTTAATAGCCGGCACGCCCTCCGCTTTGTCTATTCCCAGGCGGTCAGAACCCCGGACGGTTTCGAGCAGAATCCGGACTGGGGCTACACCCTCCGCAACGTACGCCCTGCTATGTATTCTGATCTTGAGGGGCGTAGGGTAACCACCTTTGATGCCTTCGAAGACAGTGGTTGGTTAACACTGGGGAAAGATCTCAAAGAGGAGCGGATCATTTCCCGGGAAGTGAGCTACTTTGGCCAATTCCCCCTTGAGCGAGCTATGCTGTCGCTGGAGGTGCGGGGCTTCAAGGATGAAATGCGGGACATGATCAGCGGTGTCATCCAGCTCAAGGACTGGAGCATCGACAATAATGTTGCCGTTGATCAGCATGGTTTTGAAGTGGAGGCAATGATTGAGTACCCAGGAACAACCTTCCGTGCCAGCTACGGTTATCTCGATCAGGACACATGGTATACCGGTCGGCCAATCATCAATCAGGACGGCGACCTTGATACCGAAAAACAGGAGCAGGCTGTCAGCTTACTGACTCGGCTTTCGATAAGACACTCCGGCAGTCTGGCGCTGATTCAGGACTTGCCCTGGGGTCTGAAAGCCTCATCGGCCTTCTACTGGGCGGATGAATTCAGGCGCAGTCGATTCGAGCGAATTGATGCGAGAGTTGTCAAGCGTTTCTATCAACCGCGCTATACGGCGGAAGTGGCCTTCACCATGCAACACTACCTCAACCGGGAACCGGAACTGAGCTCTGACAATAACATCAAGGACCACAATCAGTTCTTTGTGGAGGCAGGAGTTCGGTTCTGACACTATGCTGAAAGGACTGATCAACGGGATAGCACACCAATCGGGACGGTATGATCTCATCCAGATTTTCTGACACTGAACTGCCACGAGTCCTGCAAGGGATCAGCCGAGCCGCGATGGTGGTGGCGCTGATGCTTCTGCTGCCATGGTCCCCTTTTGTCTCCGGTCAGAACGGTGAGACAACACTGCCGACTATCTACATTGCAGGCTCAGGCAACACATCTTTGGACCAACATGTTACCCGCCTACTACGTGAACAGATCGGAGATACGGCAGAACTGGTGTTCATCCATGATGATCAAAGCCCTCGTACATCAGGCAGTCCAGTCATAACCATTGGCCCAGCCACATTTACTCGAATCCGGCAGATCAACAGGAATACCCCGATACTGGCATTGCTGGTAGAGCGCAAGTTTATCCAAGGGTACGTTAACCGCACTCCGGGACAGGTGTCTGCTGTCTTCTATGACGTTCCGTTGTTGCGGCAGGCCCTCACTGGCAAGGCAATTCTGCCCCAATCCAAGCGCATAGCCTTGCTGGCATCCACCGATTCTGTGGAAATCTATGAAGACCTGATTGATCAGCTTGCAGAGTACAATCTCGAAGCCCGGGTGTTTGTTACGGACAGCGACGATCAACTGATCCCGACGCTGATCCGGGCCCTGAACTATGGCGACTTCCTGTTGGCGGGCTCTGACGACGCCATCTACAACCCCAGAAATATCAAACACATTCTGCTGACCGCTTATCGGCGAAACCGTATTGTCATTGGCCCCAGCCAGGCCTACGTGAAGGCAGGCGTGCTGGCCTCAGGCTATGCCCCATTTCCTGCTATGGCTGCCAAGGCTGGCGAATTGCTCCAGACATACTTTGAAACCGGGACATTTCCTGAACCCGCGTATCCGAACGAGTTTCGTGTCGAGGTCAACGAACAGGTGGCCTGATCACTCAACATCCCGCTCCCGAGCCGTGATTGGATATCGCAATATCTGGACGACCTGATGCAATCCAACCAGGAGGATTCGCAATGAACAGGCAGAATGCATCCCTGTCCAGAAAACTGCTGTTGCTTGGGGCTTTGCCAGCGGTCGTCATGTTCGTTGCGTTAATGGCATTTTTTACCTCGGCCCGACTGGAGGACGCGCGTACCGACCTGGCTGAAAGCAGTCAGATGCTGGCGGACAGCCTGGCCCCGGCACTCGAGTACGCTGTGGTTTCAGGCAATATTGAGGCCCTTGAGCAGACGTTGAATCAGTCACTGCGGCGGAGCAAAGCGGAGTGGATACGCGTAACCGATGTCGTCGGGAAAGAGCTCGGTTTTGTCAGCAGTAGTCTTGATGACTCGTCCCAGAGTCACCGCGATTTCGATATCTACTCGGCGGAAATCCTTCAGGAACCCCTGGACCTTGGAGCAGGCACTGGCTGGTTCAACCCCGGCTATGGTTTCAGTTCTGGCTCCTTGCGGGTTGGTGCAGTTGAAGTGGGTGTCTCCCCAAATGTGCTAGCTGATCGTCAACAGAGTATTCTGTGGTCTTCCATCACAGTTGGTGTTGCCATGCTTCTGTTCACTATCGTTATGGTGAACCATTTCCTCAACAATATCCTGCAGCCCATCCGCAAGGTGGCGAGTCGGGTTGATCAACTGATTACCGGCGACTATGACTCCCAACCCGTTATCACCAAGGGAAACTCCAAAGAGATTGTCGCCATTCAGAAACAGCTGAACGAGCTGGCGGATCATCTGGGTAAGCTCCGAACCACCCGCGATCAGACCCTTGCAGTGTCGGAAGAGGCCCGGGAAAAAGCTGAAATGGCAAGCCATGCCAAGTCCGAATTCCTTGCCACAATGAGCCACGAGCTCAGAACCCCGCTAAATGGGGTTCTGGGGATGGTGGAACTGATTCAGGAGGAACCGTTAACCAAACGGCAGCGGGATTATCTTGGCACTGCCCGGCAGGCCACAGAGGATTTGCTTACCGTCATCTCCGACATTCTCGATTATGCCCGTATGGACAGTGGCACTCTGGAACTGGAGCACCAGGAGTTTGATCTACGGTCCATTCTGGCCAACTGCGCTGCTTCCTATCGCCATGCAGCGGAACAGCAGGGCCTGGCACTGGATATTAATTTCCTGGGAGACTGGCCAGACAACCCGGTGGTGGTAGGCGACGCACCTCGAGTCCGACAGATTCTGGCAGGGCTGCTGGATAATTCGATCAAGTACACCTCGAACGGCTTTGTCAGTGTGCGCGCAAGTTGGTTATCGCTTGAAAGTGGCTGCATACTGTTTGGTTGTTCGGTCAGTGATTCTGGATCAGGCATTCCCAGTGATCGCCTCCACAATATTTTCGACACCTTCGAGCAGGTTGACTCAGGCAACACCCGCGCCCATGACGGCGCAGGACTTGGGCTCTCCCTGGTTCAGCGGTTGGTGGAGCTGATGGGTGGGCATATTCAGGTGGAATCGGACCTCGGCGAGGGATCATCGTTCCGCTTTGAACTGCCATTTGAGCTGTCGGATGCTCCTGCCCCGGTTCAACCAGAGTTCCCAGATGCACCACGGGAGCCGCTGGGGAGAAAGTCCTGGGCACTGGTGGTTGAAGACAATGAGGTGAACCAGAAGGTCTCAACAACACTGGTGAACAAGCTCGGTTTTGAAACCGATACCGCGAATAACGGCCAGGAAGCGGTCGACAAGGTAAAAAACAAACACGAAGGCTACGATGTCATCCTGATGGATTGTCAGATGCCAGTGATGGACGGATACCAAGCGACCCGACTGATTCGGGAATGGGAGCAGGGTAACGGCCAGTGCGGAACCACGATCATTGCCCTGACGGCTGATGTCTCAATAGAGACCGAGGCCAGCTGCCGGGCAAGCGGCATGAATGATTACATACCCAAGCCGGTACGCCGCGA
>Ga0079223_10002553_pt1 | contig 11298 bp, 9 predicted proteins | sample Stecom2011_FD_75072 | JGI IMG/M metagenome (GOLD analysis project Ga0079223, IMG submission 75072) | Agricultural soil microbial communities from Utah to study Nitrogen management - Steer compost 2011 | ecosystem: Environmental > Terrestrial > Soil > Agricultural land | place: USA: Utah...
AGTAAGAGAAACTAAAATATCTCCTTTATTTGTAATAAACTTAGCGTATAATCCTTCTTTCATTTTTTAATTTTATTTAATATGTTACAAAGGTACATATAGATTTTATTATAGAAATGCTTTTTTAATTTTCTAAGTACACGGGAGGCCTACTCTAAATATAAACCAGCAATAAAATGCGAACATTTTATTGCTGGTTTTAAAGTATCTTGGGAGAGTCCCGTTAATTACCTTTTTCACTCATAAATCGAATCCGATATAATCGCAGCTCTTCTTCCTCGTACTCATCTTCGAATTCTTCTAGTGCTACGTCGATTTTATCCGAATCTGTTTCTAAGAAATACTCTTCTATCTCCTCTTGCTGATAATCCTCTAGCACTTCATCAAGCCAATAAGATATATCTAGCTTTGTTCCACTAAATACGATAGCTTCCATTTCTTTAATCAGCTCATCTACAGTCAGGTGCTTTCCTTCCGCAATTAAATCCAACGGCAGTTTTCTATCTACATTCTGAATGATATATAGTTTTAAAGCGCTATTGCTACCCGTGGTGCGAACAACAAAATCTTCTGGTTTTATAATATCATTTTCCTCTACATAGTTAGCAATTAATTTAACCATAGAAGATCCAAACTTTTTAGCCTTTCCATCTCCTACGCCGTTTACATTTGCAAGCTCCTCTATTGTAACTGGGTATTTTAGTGCCATATCCTCTAGTGATGGCTCTTGGAATACTACATACGGCGGCAAGTTGTTTTTATCTGCAATACGTTTCACCTCTTTTTTAAGCAAGTCGAAAAGCTCTTTATCTATCACTTCATTTGCTTTCTGCACTACTTCGAAGCTATCAGTTTCACTTTCATTATAAGAATGATCTAGCGTCATTCTGAAGGATTCTGGTTTTTTTATAAAGCTTTTTCCGCGTTTGCTAAGTCTTATTACGCCATAAAGCTCAATATCTTTTACGAGATATCCTGCCACTAATACTTGGCGTAACAGTGCCATCCAAAAACTACTGTCTTTTTCTTTACCAATACCAAAATACGGCATGGTATCGGTCTTATGTGACTTTATTAGTGCATTGGATCTTCCTACTAAAACATTTACTAGTTCTCGTGCTTTATAAAGTTCATTTGTTTTCTGAATCACCTTCAGCATTGTTAAGACTTCCTCTTTTGCCTCTATCTTTTCTTTTGGATGTCGCATATTATCATCCATATCGCCGCCTTCGCCAGTTTCATTATCGAATTCCTCGCCAAAGTAGTGCAAGAGAAACTTTCGTCTAGACATACTTGTTTCGGCAAAAGCCACCATATCCTGAAGCAAAGCCATACCGATTTCACGCTCTGCTACGGGTTTTCCGCTCATAAACTTCTCTAGCTTCTCTATATCTTTATAACTATAGAAAGCCAAACAGTGTCCTTCTCCACCATCTCTTCCAGCTCTACCTGTTTCTTGGTAATAGCTCTCTATACTCTTTGGAATATCATTATGAATAACAAATCGCACATTAGGTTTATCTATTCCCATCCCAAAGGCAATGGTTGCAACTACCACATCCGTATCTTCTTTTAGGAACATATCTTGATGTTTCACTCGAGTTTTAGCATCCAATCCTGCATGATAGGGCACTGCTTTTATTCCGTTTACTTGTAGGATTTGCGCTAATTCTTCTACTCTTTTACGACTTAGGCAATAAACAATCCCACTTTTACCTTCTCTTGCTTTAATAAAGCGAGTAATATCGGCATCTACATCTTTCGTCTTTGGTTGTACTTCATAATACAAGTTAGGACGATTAAACGATGCCTTATAAGACGTTGCATTGGGAATTTCTAGGTTTTTTAGAATATCTTCTTGCACCTTAGGCGTAGCGGTTGCAGTAAGTGCCACTATGGGGATATCCTCTCCTAAATTATTTATTATGCTGCGTAAGTTTCGGTATTCTGGACGAAAGTCATGTCCCCACTCACTAATACAATGTGCCTCGTCGATTGCTACAAATGAAATCTCCACACTTTCCAAAAATGTAGCATATTCTTCTTTAACAAGGGATTCTGGAGCTACATATAGGAGTTTGGTTATTCCTTTTCGAATATCGGATTTAACTTGTTTTACTTCTGTTTTATTTAAAGAGGAATTCAGAACATGTGCGGTTCCTTTTTGCGGCGACATAGCTTCTATAACGTCTACCTGATTCTTCATCAATGCAATAAGTGGCGAAACCACTATTGCTGTTCCATCTTTAATCAATGCGGGGAGCTGATAACAAAGTGATTTTCCTCCACCGGTGGGCATAATAACAAAAGTGTTCTCGCCATTGTATACACTATGAACGACTTCCTCTTGAAGGCCTTTAAACTCGGTGAAGCCAAAATACTTCTTTAGCGCTGCGTTTAAAATTGTTGTTGACACGCTGCAATTATTTTTAAAATTTATAATAAAGCTTTCAGTTATGTTGTTTTACAAAGTAACAATCGTAATTTTGTAAGCAATTCAATCCTACGAACATATCTCTTTATGGTTCGACAAAGAGATACATTCGAAAAATTTATTTTTATTTGAATATTACAAGATACAAAAATTACATATAGTATCAAGTCTTCAAAAACCTAAAATGTTGAAACAACACGATAACATAATTTCTATAGCTAGAAAAACCATCGATTTAGAAGCCAAAGCCATCGCAAAACTAAGCAGTCTTATAGATCACGAATTTGCAGAGGCAGTGTTAAGTATATATAACGCTACTGGAAGAGTTGTGGTAACTGGAATTGGTAAAAGTGCAAATATTGCTACAAAAATTGTAGCTACCTTAAACTCTACAGGAACGCCAGCCATATTTATGCATGCTGCCGATGCTATTCATGGCGACCTAGGTACGATAACCGAAGAGGATGTGGTGGTATGTATATCTAAAAGCGGCGACACACCAGAAATAAAAGTTTTGGTCCCTTTTATACAAAGCAGAGGAAATAAAATTATCGCTATCACTTCCAATAGAGATTCTTTTTTAGGACAACGTGCCGATTATGTCATGCACGCTCAAATCGATCGGGAAGCCGACCCAAACAACTTAGCACCAACTACCAGCACCACCGCACAACTGGTTATGGGCGACGCTATGGCGATGGCACTTCTGGAGCTTCGTGGCTTTTCTAGTCAAGACTTTGCTAGATTCCACCCGGGTGGTGCTCTGGGCAAAAGACTTTATCTGCGCGTGGGTGACTTAAGTAAAAACAACTTACAGCCACAAGTAAAAGCAACTACACCAGTAAAAAAGGTAATTATAGAAATATCGGAGAAAATGCTAGGTGTTACAGCGGTTGTTGAGAATAAAAAAATCATCGGAGTAATCACCGATGGGGACTTACGCCGTATGCTGATTAAAAAAGACAACATCAATCAATTAACAGCAAAAGATATCATGTCTGCCAACCCCAAACGAGTGCAACAAGATGAAATGGCGGTGAGCGCATTAGAAATCATGGAAAAAAACGACATCACGCAACTTTTAGTGGTCGACGAGCAAAACAACTACGCCGGTATCGTTCATATTCATGATTTAACCAAAGAAGGTATTATTTAAAAAATGAAGAAAAACAAAAACACCAACACCAATTCTAAAGAAAAGACCATGTCTTTCCTAGATCATTTAGAAGAGTTGCGTTGGCATGTAATTCGCGCTACTATAGCGGTCATATTATTAGGGTTAGTTGCATTTATATTTAAAGGTTTTATTTTCGATGTAATAATTTTTGGACCAAAGAATGCCGACTTTCCAACCTATAGATTATTTTGCAATGCTGCTAGAGCCATAGGTCTTCCTGACAGCTTTTGCTTTGATGAGTTGCCATTTAAACTACAGAGTAGGAAGATGGCAGACCAATTCTCTGCCCATATATGGACCTCTATCACCGCTGGTATTGTGGTGGGCTTTCCCTATATTATTTATGAATTTTGGAAGTTTATAAGCCCTGGCCTACATGATTCTGAGCGAAAATCAGCACGAGGTTTTATAATTATCGCATCGCTATTATTCTTCACTGGAGTTTTGTTCGGATATTATATAGTTGCTCCATTATCTATAAACTTCTTGGGATCCTACACCGTCAGCAGTCATGTTATGAATGAGTTCGACCTAAATAGTTATATTTCTGTGGTTCGAACTTCCGTTTTGGCTAGTGGACTGATATTTGAATTACCCATTATTATATACTTCCTGACTAAAATCGGATTGGTAACCCCAGAGATTCTGAGAAAATACCGTAAAATATCTATTGTAATTGTGCTGATCTTGTCTGCTGTAATTACCCCTCCAGATGTGGCAAGCCAAATTATTGTTGCAATACCTATCTTCATACTATATGAGATAAGTATTTACATATCTGCTGCGGTGATTAAAAAACAAGAAAAAGAAGCCAGGCAGAGTAGTTAATACGAAACTATAATAAAAGTCGACAAACATTTAGGTTCGTACGCTAGCCCATTACCTTAAAGCTAGGTTTTGGATAAAACAGCACTAATCTTCAAAACATAGGACAAAATTTACTGCCCCAAAAGAAATGTGTTTAACTATAAAAGACTTACTCATACAAAAACATGCCCATAAACCCCCTGAGTTTTAACCATTAATACGTCAATAAAAAATATTATACATGTAAACTTTTGGCAGCAATGTTTGTTATCCAAAAAATATTACTCTAATATTGCACTCCCCCTTTTTAAACTAACCATTTAAAATGAACGTTAACTCCCTAACTCATGACACTAAAAACAATACTGTTTTCATTAACAGTTTTCGCCTTTGGCATAAACTCAACTGCCGCACAAAACTCGGAAAACACTTTAACTTCTAACACTTCTCAAGAAATATTATCGGGCTCCATTGCATGTTCAGATTCAAGTACAGGAGTCGTCTCTGAAAACCATTACCTTAAAAAGTTTGATTTAACAGACTTAGGTGTAGCAGATGAATTTGATATCTATAGCTTTCAGTTTGGTATTCAATCCGTACATTCAGCGAGAGGATTCGGACCTAGTTTGAATCTACAAATTAAGTTATGGCAGACAAAAGCAACTGATTTTCCTGCCACTTGGGGAAGTGGAGATTATAATGAATTAGTCTCAAAATCTATTGTTGTATCCAATGCAGCGGACAGCACTATGGTTACCATTGACTTTGACTACCCTATTACAGTAGAAAGGGACGATATTATCATCGCACAGGTAACTAATAATGATCTAGAAGGACAAACATTCTATATTGGCTCTAATAATGCTGCCGATAATCAACCGTCCTATATTATGGCACAAGGATGTAATATATCCATACCAACACCAGTAGCAGACTTAGGCTTTCCAGATATGAATATTGTTATGAGCTTAGTTGGAGCTGGAGCTATGCTTGGCATCGATGATGAGGTAGCTGAAGCAGATTTAATTCTTTATCCTAATCCTACCTCCGATCAGTTCAATATCACTTCGGCAAATGAGATAATTAAATCCATTGCCGTAATAGACATGACGGGAAGAACCATCCGAACAATTAAAGTTAACGGTCTTAACCAAAACGTAAATATTTCTAATCTGACTAAGGGAATTTACCTTATACAAATAAACCTAGATATAGGAAAAGTGGTCAAAAAACTTATTAAGAAATAATCTTTGATTTTCTGAATCTTATATTCCCAAATCACCATCCTCGTGTAAGCAGTGAGAGAATTAAAAATATAAATGATAGATTTATGTCTTATTTATTTGTTTTTAATATTCAATAAACGACACGTAAACCAAGTCTCTTAATAGAAATAAGTAGTAATTGTTTGTACACAAGAAATTATTTGTTTAAGTTTACACTATTATTTAAAAATAACTTATTCTTAAACATTATGAAAAAAACATTACTTTTTCTAGCAGCAGTAGCGTTTAGCTTCACTTCTGCTATCGCTCAAGGAGATGGGACAGTTTACACTTCTAACTCTTCATTAACTGTTGAACCAGGCTCAGTAGCTTGTGGAACTACAGGAGGACCTAGTTCTGAAAACCATTATTACAAAAAGTTTGATCTAGCAGATTTAGGTGTAGATGGAGACGTAACATTTACTCAATTTCAATTCGGCGTTGAGTCAGTAGTAGGTGCGGAAGTAAACCTAGAAGTAGAATTATGGAAAACAAATGTTACAACATTCCCAGCAACTTGGGGAGGATCAGATTACGAAAGTCTAGCAGTAATACCTGTGACTGTAACAGCTGATGATGAATCATCACTAGTGACTGTTGATATTCCTGAAGGGATCACTATAAATGAAGACGATATAATTATTGCAGAAGTTCGTCATGGTGACTTAGTTTCTGAAAACTTCTACATCGGCTCCAACAGTGCTGCTGACTCTCAGCCTTCTTATTTAATGGCAGAAGGATGTGGAATCAACGTTCCAACTGCTGTTGCAGCAATTGGTTTCCCTGACATGAATGTAATTATGACTTTAATTAGCGGTACATTAAGTGTAGAAGATTTTGCAGCTGCAGAATTAACACTTTACCCTAACCCAGCTTCAGATCAGTTTAACATTTCTTCTGGAAATGAGCTTATCCAAACAGTTATCGTAAGAGATATCCTTGGAAAAACTATCGAAACTATCCAAGTTAATGGTCTTAACCAAAATGTAAACATTTCTAACCTACCAAAAGGTCTTTACCTTGTAGAAGTAGAGCTAGAAACTGGAAGAGCAGTACAGAAGCTTATCAAAAACTAATTAAGGATTTTTAAATTCTTAATGCAAAAAGCGGAGGTTCGACCTCCGCTTTTTTATTTTCTATACTTTCATTTCCTACACTATCTTCTATTTATCCCCTTCATTTTATCCCTATTAAATAAAATTGTACTTTTACCCAGGAAAACCCCCTATTTTAGAATTATGAAGTTACGCGCGGAAAACCTAGTAAAAGCTTATAAAGGACGAGAAGTAGTGAAAGGCATCTCCATAGAACTTACTCGTGGAGAAATTGTTGGACTGCTAGGTCCAAACGGAGCTGGAAAAACCACCTCCTTCTATATGATTGTAGGTTTTATAAAGCCAAATAAAGGCAAGATTTTCCTTAACGATACCGAGATCACCAAATTCCCAATGTACAAACGTGCACAACACGGCATAGGTTATCTAGCACAAGAAGCTTCGGTATTTAGAAAACTAAGTGTAGAAGACAATATTCTTAGCGTCCTACAACTAACAAAACTAAGCAAGAAAGAGCAACACGAGCGAATGGAATCGCTAATCGAAGAATTCGGGCTAGGACACATACGAAAGAGTCGTGGCGACCTTCTTAGTGGCGGAGAACGCCGGAGAACAGAAATTGCTAGAGCTTTAGCAACCGATCCTAAATTCATTCTACTTGACGAGCCTTTTGCTGGAGTAGATCCAGTAGCAGTAGAAGACATTCAGCGCATTGTAGCACAACTGAAAAGAAAAAACATCGGCATTTTAATAACCGATCACAACGTACAGGAAACACTAGCTATTACCGACAGAACCTACCTTATGTTTGAAGGTAGCATCCTTAAACATGGTTCTCCAGAAGAGCTTGCAGAAGACGAAATGGTAAGAAAAGTGTATCTAGGGCAAAACTTTGAGCTTCGTAAAAAGAAACTTGATTTTTAAATAATCTACGAGCGATGCAACAGGATTATGCATCGAGCACTTCTTTTCTTCCCGATAGAATAGACAGTAAGATATAAAGTATAAGGATCACCGGAATAGCAATAAACTTTAGGAAAACAATACTTAGAATACTCAGCAGTAAAAAGCCGTAGCGAATTTTATTATCTGCCCAAGACCAAGTTTTAAACTTTAGCGCAAACAAGCGAAGCTCCATATTCATAAAAATAGAGACCATTAGGGTAAACCCAATTAAGAAATACGTATTAAGGAAAAGGTTTTCCAAAAATGCAGAGTGTTGATAGGCTAATATTAAAGGAATACTTAAAGTCCAAATAGATACCGCAGGTGTCGGCATCCCGATAAACTGATCGGTCTGTCTGGTATCCACATTAAACTTAGCCAAGCGATAAGCAGCAGCGATAGTGATAAACAACCCTATAAATGGCACATACAATACTATTCCAGGTTGCCACTCCGCACTTTTAAATATATCTATAGTATATGGAACTCCAAATAAGGAGTGACTTAATAACTGCATCATTACCACCCCAGGCACTACTCCACTAGTAACCACATCGGCCAAAGAATCGAACTCCAAACCCACTTTACTTTCTACTTTGAGCAATCTCGCAAAAAACCCATCAAAAAAATCAAAGAAGATTCCTAAAAATACAAATATAGCTGTAGGAATCATTTCATTGCTAAATGCAAAGAATAAAGCGATACTACCACACAACAAATTAAGAGAGGTGATAAAATTTGGGATATGTTTTTTCATAAAGCTGCTTTATTTCAGGTAAAAGTACAAAAGAAATCCCCTTCAAACTCTATCTTTGCGTATTAAGTGAGAAGGATAGAATTTTCTATTATATTTATCCATTAGAAATCAAAATGCCACCATACCTTGAAAAAGATTTATTTCTATTTATTATTAATAGCCAGCCTTTCGTTGCATGCACAAACCGCTCGAAAATATTCGAATGAATTTATGAACATTGGAGTAGATGCTGCATCTTTTGGTATGGCAAACTCTACCGTTGCTTCTATTAATAACGTTAATGCTGCCTACTGGAATCCCGCTGGATTAATGCGACTAGAAGGGCAAGAGGTTGCCTTGATGCATGCCGCTTACTTTGCCAATATTGCGAATTACGACTACGCTGCTTTTGCTATGCCCATAGACGACAAGAGTGCTTTTGCACTATCGTTGATTCGTTTTGGGGTAGACGACATTATGAACACAACCGAACTGATCGATAAAAATGGAAATATAGATTACAATAGAATTAGCCTATTCTCTACCGCCGACTACGGCTTTACTTTTTCCTATGCTAGAGAAACTCCTATAGAAAACTTACATTTTGGAGCAAACGCCAAAATAATACGACGTATTATTGGAAAATTTGCAGATTCTTGGGGCTTTGGATTCGACTTAGGCCTACAGTACAAAAAAGAGGATTGGCAGTTTGGCCTAATGGTTCGTGATATAACCACTACATTCAATACCTGGTCTATAGACCAGAAGCGTCTAGAGGATATTCAAAATGCAGTGGAAGGTGAAAATCAAGAAGTACCTGAATCCACGGAGATTACTTTACCAAAATTACAACTAGGTGTAGCACGGAACTTTGTGCTAAGTGAGGATTTTAATTTATTGACCGAAGCGAATATCCATACTCGCTTTGCCGAAACAAACGATATTGTGTCCACCTCCTTTGCTAGCTTTACACCATCTGTTGGCTTCCAACTAAGTTACACCGACTTGGTTTTTGTAAGAGCAGGGATAGGCAACTTCCAGGACGAACTACAAATAGACGGAGGAGACCGCGTGAGCTTCCAACCTAATATCGGTATAGGATTTCACTATAAAGGAATTTCTATCGATTATGCATTAACCGATATTGGAGACCAAAGCGCTGCTCTTTACTCCAATGTTTTTTCACTTAGATTAGATCTAAGCATTTTTAAATAATACTTTACAGTGAGAAATCTAATACTACTTTTCTTTATATTCACCATTACTACCTCTTTCTCGCAAACCAGAAACCTTTCAGGCGAAGCGGAAATAAGTGTTCTTACTCTTGGACCTGGGAATTATCTTTATGACAAATTTGGACATAGCGCCATACGTATAAAAGATAAAGGCAATGACCTAGATGTTGTTTTTAATTACGGTACTTATGACTTTAATACTCCTAACTTTTACACCAAATTTGCACAAGGGAAATTGCTTTATAGCTTAAGTCTCTCCGACTTCGAGTCCTTTTACCAAGCCTATAAATCAGAAGATCGATGGATAACAGAGCAAGTATTAAATTTAAATATAGCTCAGAAAAAAGAAGTTTTTGATTTATTGGTAGAGAATACAAAACCAGAGAACAGAGAGTATTTATATGATTTCCTTTTTGACAATTGTGCTACAAAAATAAGAGACGTGTTCAGCATGGCACTAGGTAGTGACTTAGAGTACAATATAGATTTAGAAGAGGAGAAAAGCTATCGAGAATTAATTCAAGAGAACCTTCATTCTAATACTTGGGGAAGCTTAGGTATTGACTTGGCTTTAGGTGCACCGAACGACAGGATGGCAACCAAACTAGAGCAGCAGTTCCTTCCTAACTATGTACTAGAAGCAGACGCGCAAGCAAAGATTAAAACTAGCTCGGGAGAGTGGCAACCTTTTGTAAAAGAAACTAGAAAACTATACGAGCAACAAGAGGAGAAAAAAGATACAGGGTTCTTTTTCACCAGCCCTTGGGTAATATTTACTGTTTTTGGAGTTGGAATAGTCGTTCTCACTTTTCTAGATGTAACACGTAATAAGCGAACCAAGCCTATCGATATAACCATCTTCCTGTTAACTGGAGTTATCGGCGTAGTAATCGCGCTACTATGGTTTGCGTCCGATCACTCTGCCACCAAGTTAAATTATAATATCCTTTGGGCATTTCCCATTAGCTTGCTGTTTATACGAGCCATCGCTAAGGACCAATTTCATAAACGATTGGTACAATATTTAAACTTACTCTCCATCTTGATAGTGCTATTATTTTTTCATTGGATAACAGGTGTACAAAAATATCCACACCCCATCCTACCATTGTTGATAGGACTGTTGATAAGATATAGATATCTGATTAGATTCTATAGAAACGAACAAGCGAAAACCCTTACAAACAACTGATTACCAACACCAATAGCTGTTATACACAATAACAAACATCGACACCAATGAGTTTACTAACAATTGTTGATAACTGCTATATATAAGGTAGTAAGTGTATTTTTATGTATACTTACTAATAACTTTTACCTCAAAAATATTTTATGAATTATATCTCTGTTGAAAATATCAGCAAATCCTATGGAGAACGTGTTTTATACACGGATGTATCTTTTGGAATTAATGCTGGACAGAAAATTGGTTTTATCGCGCCCAATGGCTCTGGAAAAACCAGTTTACTACGCATCCTATCTGGAATAGAAAGCCCAGACTCAGGAGAAGTGAATACTCGAAACAACATCACGATTAGCTTTCTGCAACAAGATCCACAGTTCAATCCAAACATCAGCATAGAAGAGGCTATCCTTAGTTCGCCCAATCCCATATTAAAAACGATTAGCAATTACGAACGA
>Ga0079223_10002554_pt1 | contig 11296 bp, 6 predicted proteins | sample Stecom2011_FD_75072 | JGI IMG/M metagenome (GOLD analysis project Ga0079223, IMG submission 75072) | Agricultural soil microbial communities from Utah to study Nitrogen management - Steer compost 2011 | ecosystem: Environmental > Terrestrial > Soil > Agricultural land | place: USA: Utah...
ATGAAGAGTTAGAGGAGGAATATTACGAAAACGAAGTTGTTGAAGAAGAGGAATTCTATTCTGATGAAGAAATAAAAGCAATAGAAAACGAAGTTGACGAACTTTACACATTCAGAGATTTAGCTGAAAATATTGTACATAATGCTAAAGGTGAAAAGTTAAAAACAGCCTTAGAACAAGGTTTTGATAAGTTAAGAGAATTTAAAGCCAATGAAAAAGCTATAATCTTTACTGAATCACAACGAACTCAGTACTATTTAAAAGAGTTATTAGAACAATCAGAAGATTACAAAGGAAAAGTAGTTTTATTCAATGGTCAAAATAATACACCAGAAATAAACGAAATATATCAATCTTGGATAGCAAAACATAAAGGCACGGATGTAATTAGTGGTGCTAAAAGTGCTGATACTAGAGCTGCTATTGTTGAACATTTTAGAAACGAAGCTAAAATTATGATTGCTACCGAAGCTGCTGCTGAAGGTATCAATTTACAATTTTGTTCGCTTTTAATTAATTACGACTTACCTTGGAATCCTCAGAGAATTGAACAAAGAATTGGTCGTTGTCATAGATATGGCCAAAAATTTGACGTAGTTGTGGTAAACTTTGTAAATACTAACAATGCAGCTGATCAAAGAGTTTTTGAAATTCTTAATGAAAAGTTTAAATTATTTGATGGAGTATTTGGGGCAAGTGATGAAGTATTGGGTTCTATTGAAGGTGGAATTGATTTTGAAAAGAAAATTGCTGAGATATATCAATATTGTAGAACTAATGAAGAAATCAATCTAGCATTTGATAAATTAAAAGAAGAATTCAAAGAAGACATTGATGTAGAATATAAAAAAACAAGACAAAAATTACTTGAAAATTTTGATGAAGAAGTAATCGAAAAACTAAAGGTTACACTAAATGATAGTGAAATTTATTTAAACAAATACCAACAGTGGTTATGGAAAATAACAAAATTGGCTCTAAAAGAAGTAGCTAATTTTGATGATAATAAATTCTTATTTCAATTAAATAAAAATCCATACAATGTTCCTAACATTAATACCGGAAGATATCAATTAAATAAAGAAGCGGAAAGTGCCTATTTTTATCGTTTAGGTCATCCTTTGGCTCAATCAATAATAAATTATTTTAAAGAAATAAATCTTGAAAATAGTACTTTAACTTTTGATTATACAGGTACAAAAACAAACATAGCCTTATTAGAAAAGTACATTGGCAAAAAAGGCAGTTTACAAATAAATCAAGTAACTGTTTCTGCTCTTGAAGAAGAAGACTACATTGTACTTTCGGGTATTTCAGAAGACACACGTTTAACAAAAGAAGAATGTGAAAGATTGTTAAGTCTTCCAGTTAAAGAACAAATAACTACTTATGAAATCTATAAAGAATCCATTCTAGAAAACACTTTTGATAAAAATAAAGTAACTATTTTAAAACAAATTGAAAATAGAAATGCAGCATTTTTTGATGAAGAATTAGAAAAATTGGATAAATGGTCAGATGATAAAAGAAATTCTCTGAAAGGAACTTTAAAAGAATTAGAGGAAGAAATCAAAGACTTAAAACGTATTAGTAGATTATCTCAAAGTTTACCTGAGAAATTAAGCATGCGAAAAAAACTCAAGGATAAAGAACAAAAACGTGATGAAGCTTGGCGACAATATGAAATCGAGGGTAGAAAAATCGAAGAAGAAAAAGATAAAATTATTGATATTGTTGAAGCTAAATTGCAACAAAAGATAGAGTCAAAATTACTTTTTAAAATAAACTGGGAATTAATTTAATAAAATATATTGGAACACATGAATACACAATCAAACTCAAATATAGAAAACGATGAATGGAGTGATGATGATTTATTAGATTTACAAAATGAATTTGATACAAATGAAGAATTAGAATTATCAGAAGAAGATAATAGAAAAATTATTTGGCAAGCAAAAGATTTTTCCATTCGCGAATTCCATTCAATGCATCAAGATGGTGATATTGATTTACAACCAGATTACCAACGTAAATATGTAGCAACTCCAGCTATAGCAAGTAAATTAATAGAATCTGTTTTAATGGATGTACCTATTCCAGTTGTTTATTTAGCCGAAGAACAAGATGAAACATATAGTGTAATTGATGGTCAACAAAGACTTACAACTTTTATCTCATTTTTGAGTGGGAAATATCCCGATAGAACTGATTTTAAATTAACTGGTTTAAATGTGTTAAAGGAATTAAACAAAAAAACATTTGCTCAGTTAGACAAAGAACAACAAAACAAAATAAAGAAGACAACACTTCATACAATTATAATTAAGAAAGAATCAAACGAAGACATCAAATTTGAAATATTTGAACGTTTAAATACAGGTTCAATCAAATTGAATGAAGATGAAATTCGTAATACGGTTTATCGTGGTAACTATGTAAAACTTTTAGGCGAATTAGAACAAGATTCAACATTTCATTTCCTTGTAAGTAAAGACAACTACAAGAAAAGAATGATTTATCGTGGTATGATTTTGAGATTCTTTGCATTAAGTGAAAAAACATATTTGAATTATAAACCAAGTATGAAACAATTCTGTAATAAAGAATTAAGAGATAATAGAAACTTTTCAGCAGCTAAAGAAAAAGAATACAGAGAAAGATTTTTACATGTTGTTGACTTAGTTAAAGTAGTTTTTGGTGAGACAGCTTTCAGAAGATATGTTCCAATCGATGAAAATTCTGATAAAGGAGGTTGGATAAAAACACGATTAAACATGGCATTGTTTGATATCCAAATGTGTGGTTTTGTAAATTATTCAAAAAATGAAGTATTACAGCATGCAGATTACATTAGAGAAGCAATGTTAGATTTAATGTCAAATAATCAAGAATTTATTGAGTCAATATTAATTCAAACTTCTGATAAAAACATATTAAAAAAACGCTTCAAAATTTGGTATGAAAAATTAGATGAAATCATTGGTGATAAATCGTATCAACAAAGAATTTTCCCTTATGCAATCAAAAAAAGATTATTTGAAGAAAATCCAGTATGTGCATTGAGTGGTCAACAAATTCTAGCAATCGAAGATTCAGAAGTAGATCATATTGTTCCATTCTCAAAAGGGGGCAAAACTGAGTATGCTAATGCACAGTTAGTGTTAAGATATTTTAATAGAGCTAAAAAAAATAATACAGAATACAATGTCGGAAACAATTAACAAATTAGACTTAAAATCAATGAACATTTCAGAAGACAAAAAGAACAAGTTAAAAGAACTTTTTCCAGAAGTGTTTTCAGAAGACAAAATTGATTTCGAAAAACTAAAACTTACTTTAGGTGAAGATATATCGGATTCTGAAGAACGATTTGGTTTACAGTGGCCTGGTAAAAAAGATTGTTTCAAAGTGATTCAAGAACCAAGTATTGGTACATTAAAACCATGTAAAGAGGAAAGTGTTAATTGGGATAATACGGAAAATATTTTCATAGAAGGTGATAACTTAGAAGTATTGAAACTACTTCAAAAATCATACTATGGTAAAATAAAAATGATATATATTGACCCTCCATACAATACGGGAGGTGAATTCATTTACCCTGATAGATTTCAAGAAAATTTAGATACATATTTAGCTTACACAGGTCAAGTAAATGATGAAGGCAAAAAGTTCTCCACTAATACTGAAACTTCAGGCCGTTTTCATACTAAGTGGCTAAACATGATGTATCCTCGTTTATTCTTAGCAAGAAATTTACTAAAAAATGATGGTGTCATTTTCATATCAATAGATGATAATGAATATGATAATCTTAAGAAAATTTGTGATGAAATTTATGGTGAAGAAAATTTTATTGCTGATATAATTTGGCAAAAGAAATTTTCTAGAGCTAATGATGCTGCTTATTTTTCTACAATGCATGATCATATTTTATGTTATTCTAAAAGATCTAAATTTATTGATGTTGATAATTGTTGGAATATTAATTTACTTTCAAGAGGCAATGAAATACCATCAGGTTATTCAAATCCAGATAATGATTCTAGAGGTGTTTGGACTTCAGTAGTTTTATCTGCTAAATCTGGTTCAGAGAATTTAAAATATACAATTATTAATCCTAGAGGCAAAGAATGCATTCCGCCTGATGGAAGGTTTTGGAGTGTTAATAAAAATAAATTCGATGAACTAGTTAATGATAACAGAATTTGGTTTGGTAAAAATGGAGATGGTACACCAAGATTAAAAACTTTTTTATCTGAAGTTCAAGATGGTTTAAGACCTAATACGATATGGTTTCACAATGAAGTCGGCCATAATCAAGAGGGTCGTCAATTATTAAAATCATTATTTGATGATAAAGCTTATTTTGATAGTCCAAAACCAATTAGATTGATAAAACATATTTTATCAATAACTTCAGATAAGAATGATTTTATTACTCTAGACTTTTTTTCAGGTTCATGTTCAACTGCTCATGGTGTTCTTGATTTAAATAAAGAAGATTCAGGTAAAAGAAAATTCATTATGGTTCAACTCCCAGAGCCTTGTGATCAAAAGAGTGAGGCTTTCAAAGCGGGTTACAAAACTATTGCTGACATAGGAAAAGAGAGAATCAGAAAAGTTATTAATAAAATTGAAAAAGAAAGTCTAGAAGATAAAAAAAATACAAATAGTAAACTAGACCTTGGTTTTAAAGTATTCAAATTAGACCGTTCAAACTTTAAAACGTGGCAGGGCGATACTGAAAACAACCAAATAGAAAACCAGTTAGAAAAAGCACTATTTCATATAGATAGTAATAGTTCAAAAGAAGATATCTTAACAGAAATAATTCTAAAATCTGGTTTTGAATTAACAGTAAAAATAGATTCAAAAGTTTTAGCAAACAAAGAAGTTTTTTCAATAGAAAATGATAGCTTAATAATTTGTTTAGATGATAATTTAAATGATGAAGTAATAAAAGAAATAGCTAAACTAGAACCAACAAGAGTGGTTTGCCTAGATTCAGGATTTAACCAAAAAGACGAATTAAAAGCAAATGCTGCTCAAATATTAAAATCATATGGTGTTGAAGACTTTAGAACAGTTTAAGTAAAAGAATAATGGAACAGATAGAAAAAGTAAACTTAAAATCACTTGAAATAACTGAGGATTTAAAAAAGCAATTAAAAGCTATCATGCCTCAAGTATTTTCAGAGGATAAAATAGATTTCGAAAAACTAAAACTTACTTTAGGTGAAGATGTATCAGATTCTGAAGAACGTTTTGGTTTACAATGGCCTGGTAAAAAAGATTGCTTTAAAGTAATCCAGGAACCAAGCATTGGAACCTTAAAACCATGCAAAGAAGAAAGTGTTAATTGGGATACAACTGAAAATATTTTCATAGAAGGTGATAATTTAGAAGTATTGAAACTACTTCAAAAATCATATTATGGTAAAATAAAAATGATTTATATAGACCCACCTTATAACACAGGGGGTGAATTCATATATCCAGATAGATTTCAAGAAAATTTAAACACATATTTAGCATATACTGGTCAAGTGAATGAAGAAGGTATAAAATTTTCAACCAATTCAGAAACAACTGGTAGGTATCACTCAAATTGGGCTAATATGATGTATTCTAGATTATTTTTAGCAAGAAATTTATTAAAGAAAGACGGAATAATTTGTATTTCAATTGATGATAATGAAATTCATAATTTACGATCAATTTGTAATGAAATCTTTGGTGAAGAAAATTATTTGCAAGAGATAATTTGGAAAAGGCATGGTGGTGGTGGCAATGATTCTAAATATTTTGCAATAGATCACGAGTACATATTATGCTATGCTAAGAACCTAAACTATATTGATAAGTTAAGATTACCTTTAGATGATGATGATTTAAAAAAATATAAGTATAGAGATGAACATTTTAATGAATTAGGAGCTTATCAAACTAAATCATTCTTAAGGATGCGTCCCGATGATCCTAGACCAGGTTTACAATATGAAATTGATTGTCCTGATGGTACCAAGTTATTTGATGAATGGAAGTGGGAACAAAATTCTTTTTTAAAAGCTTTATCTGAAAATAAAGTATTAATTGAAAAAGATACTAAAGGAAATTGGAAAGTTGAATATAAAATATATGCTAAAGATAAAGATGGTGATGAAAAAATGAAAGTTCCTAGATCAATGATAATTAATGAAGCAACTAATAGTAAAGGTAAGGCTTTATTAACAAATACACTTGGAACAGCAAATTTATTTAATAATCCAAAGCCAATAGAACTCTTAAAACATTTAATGTCTTTTGCAACTTCTGATAATGATATTATTTTAGATTTTTTTGGTGGTTCATGTTCTACTGCTCATGCTGTATTAGATTTAAATCATAATACAAATGGTAATAGAAAATTTATTATGATTCAACTACCAGAATTATGTAATGAAAAATCTGAAGCTTTTAAAAAAGGTTATAAAACAATCGCGGATATAGGTAGAGATAGAATTAAAAAAGCTTTGAATTATTATAGAAACACAATTGAATCTAAAAAACAAGAAGAAATTAATAAAATAAAATTTGAAGTTGAGTCGAACGATACAAACTTAGATTTAGGTTTTAAATCATTCAAACTAGATAAATCAAATTTCAAAATTTGGGATGGAAATACTGAAAACATGAAATTAGAGAATGAATTAGAAAATGGTCTTTTTCACATTGATTTAAATAGTTCAAAAGAAGATATATTAACTGAATTAATTCTTAAATCTGGTTTTAAATTGTCAGTAAAAATTGATTTGTTAAAACTTGCAAATAAAGACGTGTATTCAATAGAGAACAATTCATTATTAATATGTTTAGATGATAGTTTAAATGTTGAAGTGATTAAAGAAATTGCAAAATTGGACCCAGCTAGAGTAATTGTATTAGATTCTGGTTTTAATCAAAAAGATGATTTAAAAACTAATGCTGTTCAAATTTTAAAGTCACATAATATAGAAGATTTTAGAACAGTCTAAAGAATAATGAATATGAAATTGTCAAGAAACACAATTAAATGTCAAGTACCTGTAAATAATAGTTATTTAGACATAGAATTTAATGTAGTAGATGTTGAATTAATTAAAGGGTCTGAAGAATACATTAACATATTAAATGAAGCAAAAAAATTAGCTGGATTAGTGAACTCTGGAGCTGCAAGTGATTCAGCGATAACAAGAGATGAAGAATTAAAATTAAAAGATTCATTTGGAGGATTGTTATCAGAAAAAGCTTGGTTACAATACATTAATGAAGAATTAGGAAATATAGCTTCTTTAACTATATGTAATGACGTCAAAAATCAAATAGATATTGTTTTATCAAAAGGAGAAACGATTGAGGTCAGATCTTCTTTTATTAGAAAAGGTGTGAAATTTGGTATATGTTCTAAATTATATAATTTTAAAAATATTGGTCCATATAGTAACTCCATAAAATTAGGAGAAATACAAAAAAACTTGTATTGTGGTGTTTTGTTTGAAACTCAAAAATCAGACATATTAACTAGTGAAACGATAAAATTTAGCTTAGTTGGTTCTTCAACTTGGGATATGTTAATAACAAATGGTTTTAATACAACACTATCTGCTTGGGATGGTTTTGCTATAGAACCAGGTGATTATCGTGTACTTAGATATCGGGATACTATGGATACAAAAAAAATTATTGAATATTTGAAATCAATTGGGTATTAAGATGAAACTAAAATTCGACCATAAACAATCATATCAACTAGAAGCAATTAAAGCGGTAGTTGACACTTTTAAAGGACAACCTTTAAATAAAGGGGACTTTGAAATACAATTAGGAACCCAAGGAAAAGGTATTTTTGCAAACCAAGTACAAAACGAATTAGGTATTGGTAATCAAATTATCATTGATGATAATTCAATTATCGATAATATCAACGAAATTCAGAAATACAATAATATTTTTCAAAAACATACACCGCAATCAAAAGGAAAAAACTTTTCAATTGAAATGGAAACAGGTACAGGTAAAACCTATGTGTACCTGCGTACAGTTTTTGAATTACAAGCAAAATATGGTTTCAAGAAATTCATAATTGTAGTTCCTTCTATCGCAATACGTGAGGGTGTTTTACAATCAATTAAAACTTTAAAAGAAGATTTTCTTAATCTTTACAATCGTGTTCCATTCAATCACTTTGTGTATGATAGTAAGAGAGTAAATGAATTAAGAAACTTTGCTATTGGTAATGAACTACAAGTAATGATTATTAATATCGATTCATTCAACAAAGCGACTAATAACGTTATTCATATACCAAATGATAGAATGTCCGGTAGAGCACCTATTGAATTTATCCAGGCAACAAACCCAATTGTTATTTTGGATGAACCTCAAAATATGGAGAGTGTCAAAGCAAAAGAGGCAATCAATAGTTTAAATCCTTTATGCACACTTCGTTATTCTGCTACTCACAAAGACAAGTATAACTTATTATATAGTTTAGACCCTGTTCAAGCTTTCCAAAAAGGTTTAGTAAAGAAAATATCTGTAGCTTCGGTTTTAGGAGAAAACGACGCAAACAATGCCTTTGTAAAAGTAAATAGCATTACAAACAATAAAGGCAAGATTACTTGTAATTTATCATTTCATAAACAAACAAAAGAGGGTCCAGTTGAAGTAAAAAAAACATTAACGCACGATAAGGATTTATTCTTAGAATCAGAGGAAAGAGAAATATATCGTAATGGTTTCCAAATAACTGAAATCAATTCAAGACCAGGAATGGAATTTGTAAAATTCTCAAATGGTTTACGCTTAGGAATTGGTCAAGAAAATGGAGGTGTTAAAAAAGACATCATTAAAGCACAAATTCGAGCAACAATCAAAAACCATTTCGAAAAAGAGCTTCAAGTTAAAGACCTTGGAATTAAAGTTTTATCATTATTCTTTTTAGATAAAGTAGAAAATTATCGTATTCATACGGATACAGGATTTGAGTTAGGACAATACGGTATTTGGTTTGAAGAAATATATAAAGAAGTCGCACAAGAGTTTACAATGTTCTTGGATATTCTTCCTGTAGATAAAGTACACAATGGTTATTTCTCTAAAGATAAAAAAGGTAACTATAAAAATACTAATGGTTCTCAGACAGACGATGAAGATACCTATAAATTAATTATGGAGTATAAAGAGAAATTACTATCACTAGAGGAACCATTAAAATTCATTTTCTCACACTCCGCTTTAAGAGAAGGTTGGGATAATCCAAATGTATTCCAAATTTGTACTTTAAACGATACTAAATCGGGTCTTAAAAAACGTCAAGAGATTGGACGTGGTTTACGTTTACCAGTTAACCAAAAAGGGGAAAGAATTTTTGATAAAAACATAAATAATTTAGTAGTAATAGCAAATGAAAGTTATGAAGATTTCGCTGCTTCATTACAAAAAGAATTTGAAGAAGATTGTGGTTTTGTATTTGGTAGATTGCCAATAGAGGCTTTCATAGGTATTAAATATACAAAAGAGGATAAATCTCTTAAAGTAGCTGAAAAAGAATCTGAAATTATTTGGGACCATCTTAAAGATAATAAATGGATAGCTGAAGATGGATTTATTAATAAAGAATTTAATGAAGCTGTAGAAAATTACACCATTAATTTACCAGAAGAACTTAAAGAAGTTCCATTAAAAGAGGTAATTAAAGCAGTTGAAAAATACCAATTAAATCAAATCATTGAAAACAAAAACAATCGCATAAAAGTAAAATTCAACGAAAAAGTATTATTAGACCCAGAGTTTGAAAAATTCTGGAATGCAATTAATACAAAAACAATCTATTCAGTCAAATTTAGTACCGAATATTTAATCGAAGAAGCAGTTAAGGCTATCAAGTTAATGGAGAAAATAAAAGCTCCACAAATTAGAACACAACTAGCAGATTTAGATATTCACTCAAAAGGGGTTTCAACACAATTAGTACAATTAGGTCAAGTTAAATATGCGGAACCAGCTAAAGTAGTTCCAGATATTCTTACATACATTCAAGGTAAAACAGAGTTAACCAGAAATACTATTTATCAAATTCTAATTCAATCAAAAAGATTAGACGAATTTAAAATCAATCCCCAGCAGTTTATGGATTCGGTTGTAAAAGAAATTCGTTTTGTTATGAATCGTGTAATTATAGACGGTATCAAATATGAAAGATTAGAAGGAGTTCAATATGAAATGTCACAAATTAGAAGGGATTTTGACAGATTAGTAGAATATCCAAAAGATAAAGTTGTTGAAGTTACAAAAGAGCAATCACATAAAATCTTTCAAGATATGATTATGTGTGATTCAAGTATTGAGAAAAAATTTGCTAAAGACCTAATGGAAAATAAAGATGTTAAATACTTCATCAAGTTACCAGGTTGGTTTAAAATAGACACGCCAGTTGGAGGTTATAATCCCGATTGGGCAATAATGAAGCAAAACGGTGAGGTAGTTTACATGGTTAGAGAAACAAAATCCACAAAAGACCAATTACTTTTAAGAACAACAGAAAACGATAAAATCAAATGTGGTCGAAAACACTTCGAAGAAATAGGTGTAGATTATGATGTAGCAACAGATATTACTAACTCAGGCATATAAAAAATATCTAATGTATTTCTAAATAGATGATAGTGATTACTTATACATTCGATGATGATAGAAGTATCAACCTAGACAATGGATAGATAATATCATTAGGAAGTGGGTTAGACAGATGGCAAATAACAGGTAGGATGTTAGATTTTGCTTAATATCAAGAGATATGATTATGTAAGGAAACGAATATTCATATTTATAAACTTTAATTTTGTTATTATGAGTCAGAGAGGAAGTAAATTAGCTTTAAATTTTTCTGGTAAAAATTGGGTATTAAAACCACCAAAAAAAAATAAACAAGTAGTAAAACCCAAAAAAATAAAAGTAAAAAAAAACTCAAAAAAAATAATGAAAGAAAATAGGTGGATTTCTATTTGTCAAAAATTTAATGTAGATCCACTAAATTTTCCTGAAGAAAGAAAAATATTTTATAAAATTGCTAATAATACAAAGATGTTGCAAGCTATGCAAAAAGTGAAATCTTATAGATTATATTGTAAAAAGTATAATAGAAAATTTAGCATTGAAGATTATTTTATGAATGAAATGTATGCAATTGATTATAAAAAGGATTATCCAGACGTATATTATTTTAATGTAATAAAAACTAATAACTAATTTCCTTTTCGGACTTTTAATC
>Ga0079223_10002555_pt1 | contig 11293 bp, 10 predicted proteins | sample Stecom2011_FD_75072 | JGI IMG/M metagenome (GOLD analysis project Ga0079223, IMG submission 75072) | Agricultural soil microbial communities from Utah to study Nitrogen management - Steer compost 2011 | ecosystem: Environmental > Terrestrial > Soil > Agricultural land | place: USA: Utah...
AATTAACCCTATTTATCTATCGATAGCTGAAGTTGGAGCAACAGGTTCTTGCTTCAACAATAAACTGATTTTATTTACCCCTCCAAAAACAAAACCCCCAACAGAATTTTCTGCTGAGGGTTTATCTAGTATAATTTTTAACTATTCCTTTCTGCTCACTATTGAAACAGTTGACTAAAGTTCGAAGCGAACAGTTTTACAGCAATTGCCAATAGAATAATTCCAAATACTTTCTTTAATATGGCCACTCCTCCAGGGCCCAATAAACGTTCGATTCTTCGGGTAAGTTTCAGTACCACCAATACAATTACCATGTTGATTAAAATGGCTACTAAAATGTTGATCATTTCATACTCTGCACGTAAAGAAATCAAAGTAGTCATCGATCCAGCTCCTGCAATAATTGGGAAAGCCAAAGGAACAATTCCAGCGCTTTTACCAGTGGTCGGACTGTCTTTGAACAATTCTATCCCCATAATCATTTCAATGGCCATTGCGAAGAGAATAAATGCACCTGCGACAGCGAAGGACTGAACGTTTACTCCAAACAATGCTAAAAGACTTTCTCCCATGATTAAAAACGCAACCATGATAATTAATGAAACCAATGTAATTCGATTCGAATGAATGTCACCAGAGGTTTCCTTAATTTTTATAATGATGGGAATTGAACCAATTATGTCAATAACTGCAAACAAAACCATCGTTGCTTTAAATATCTCATTTAAACTAAAAGAAGAGAAAAACTCGTTCATAATCAATTGTCTTTAATGTGGTTTACCTTAAAAAGTCTGCAAAGATAACGGCTTTTTATGTCAACACGAATTAATTGTGTTTAATTATGACGGATTATTTTATGAATGGGTTGCGCACTTAGAAATACAAGCAGTAGAGAGATGGAGATTTTTTATCAAATGATATTCTAAAAAAATCATTTCATTATTGCAGAAACAGTAGATCTTTCAACTCCTATGTTGGATAAAATCATTCTTTTATTTTCTCCATTCGCATCACAGCTAAAAAGACTAAATGGAGGAGGAGTATTTAATCCCAATACATGAAACACTAAACGCTCTCCATTCGGTGTCCAGGTGGGAACTCCATTTACTTTTCCGTCGTGTAAAACTAATCTATCCTCTGAACCATCTGGCCGACATTTATAAATTTCGTGATTCTCTGTCCAAAAAAGATTTGCAAATGCACCTTTACTGTAAGCAATCCATTCTCCATCAGGAGACCAAGCTGGATCATAACAGTATTTGTCATCGAAAGTCAAACGAATCGGGTTTTCTAACTCCATTGTGTTGTAGTTAAGTGCAGCCTGATATATTTCTGCCTTTTCAGGGTTGGTTGGGTCACTCAAATCCGAAGGACCGACATATACAACATTGTTTCCGTCGTGAGACCAAGCTGGATCCGTAGCGTCATGAAGAAACTTAGAAACAATATGTGGATTGGTACCGTCAGCGTTGAAAACAACCAATCGACCACGGGAGACTAAATCATTAATTGAGGGATCTTTACATTTTGCACTGGCAAGAATTTTAGTTCCATCAGGTGACCATTTTGCATGGGCTTGAATTTCCCAATCGTATTGATTCAATGGGACAATTACAGTTCCATTGCTTCCATCAATGTCAAAAACCATTAATTCACAGGAAGAAAAGGAGTTTAAACCGTCACCTTTTGGAGAACGGTAGCACAAGAATTTAGTTTCACTCGGATTTACCTTAATCCACCAGTAGTCATGCGTATCGTCATTCGACAAGTTTACTTCGTTTTCTCCATCATATGAATATACTTGCAAGTTTCCACTTTCTTTTTTATCGTAATAGTATATTAGATCGGTGCTGGTTTCAGTCGGAATCGAATCCTCCTTTTTACAAGAGGATAACCCCAGAAGAATAGAAAATATTAATATGTTTCTTATCATCATTGACTTTTAATAAGATGAAATTATATTATTAATAGTTTATAACCAAATGTATAGGGTTGTTTTTTTACATCCTGAATAATATGTAAAACCGATTTAAATTAATGAGTTGATCCAAAAAAATGAAACGAAGTGAAAATTGAATTTTGATTTTATAAATCACGTGCTAAAGGTAGTTGGTGTAGTTCCGAAATGAAAAAAGCCAACATTTGAATTTAAAATGTTGGCTTTAATCTGTGGTGATGGAGGGAATCGAACCCCCGACACAAGGATTTTCAGTCCTTTGCTCTACCGACTGAGCTACATCACCTTTTTTAAAATCTAAACAACCTATTCGATTAGGTGGGTGCAAATATAGTAACTAATTTTATTCCGAAGTATACATTTTCAATTAATTTTTAAAAATCTTCTATTAACTTTGCAGAATGATGTCGGAAGTGGTGAAATATTGTGTTGTTGACGCTGGGAATACGCGGCTTAAAGTTGTTGATTTTGAAAGTGATGAGATTGTTGGGCAGACAACAATCGCTTTAGACAATGAGACTGAAATAAAAAGAGTATTAAATTCAAAAAAATCAACAATTAGTATTTTATCATCTGTTTTAGGTGAGGAAAAGCAGAAGTGGATCGTAAATTTACTTAATCCTACTGTAGTTTTAAATAGCGAAACGCTTCTTCCTGTTTCAATTGAAGAATATGAAACACCAAAAACATTAGGCGCTGATAGAATTGCAAATGCAGTAGCAGCACATTATTATTCAAATTCTGAAAACACATTAGTGATAGATGTCGGAACTTGTATTAAATTTGATTTTGTTATTGACGGTAAGTACCAAGGTGGTTCAATTTCTCCGGGATATTCAATGCGTTTAAAAGCAATGCATAAATTTACAGGAGCTTTACCACTGCTAACACTTGAAGAAAATAGTCCGATTGTTGGAAAGTCGACCAAACAAGCCATGCTTTCGGGTGTTATCAATGGTGTACAAGCAGAAATATCTGGTTTTATAGATTACTACAATCAACATTATCAACCATTAACAATTTTTTTGACAGGTGGAGACCATAAAAGATTTGATAAGGAATTAAAAAATAGCATCTTTGCCGATGATAATTTGACCGTTAAAGGTTTATACATAATACTAAAGCACAATGTTTAGAAGTTTATTAGTGACATTATTTATCGTTTTAAGTGGAAATGCACTAGTACAAATCAGCACTAATAGTCCATATTCTTCAAGAGGAATAGGAGACGTGGGTTTCTACGGTAATGCTTATATTTCTGGTTTAGGTGGCGCTGCAACAGCTCTTGCAGACTCAAGTCAAACCAACTTATTCAATCCATCAACTTATTCTCTTACAGCAAAACAATTGCCGATATTCTCTCTCGGAGTAAATCACTTTGAGAAAAAATTCTCAAGCAATGGCCAAACTTCTAAAGGAAGGTACAGCAGTATTACACATATGTCTTTGGTTATTCCTTTTGCTAATCGACTTGGTATTGCGGCCGGTATTAAACCATTAAGTCGTTCAGGATATGAAATCAATACCAGCGAAATGGTTGCTGGAGACAGTATATTTTATACTTACAAAGGCAGTGGTGATATTCAAGAGTTTCTTATTGGGTTCTCTGGGAACATAATAGATAGAACCAAGCAAAGTTTGTCCGTTGGTGTAAATGGGAAGTACTATTTCGGAAGAATTAGCAATGAAAGACGATCCTATAAAAATTCTAAGTCTATACAAACTGGAGGAATGGATGAAAAGTCTATTCGAGCGCGTGATTTCGGAGTTGAATTTGGACTTAATTATGATTATCGTCCAACATTAACTCATGGTTTCCGTTTCGGAGGAGTTTATCGTCCAGGTAAAGATCTAAACTTTGAAAAGTCCCATACCCGTATTTATTATCCTAACTATTATACGCAAAGTAGTTATGATACGCTTTTAAATGTTCAGGGAATTCGCGGGAATGTATATTTGCCTTCCAAAACAAGCTTAGGTTTGACCTATACTTTTACGCCTCAAAATGATTCCCTTGTCAACCGTTCAAAGTTACCTTCTCTAATGGTTACTTTAGAATATTCGATGGAAGATTGGTCTAACTATGAAGAGAAATTTGCTGTTGGTTCAAGTGGAGGACAATATGTAAACTCAAACTCTCTGCGTATGGGAATTGAATTTAAACCTCACAGAGAAGCTGTAGATCGTTCAGCTTATATTAAAGTCTTTGATAGACTAAGCTATCGTTTAGGTGCCTATACCGTAAATACTCCTTATGAAATAAATGGAGTGCAACTTGTAAATCAAGGATTGACTGCAGGGATTGGACTTCCTTTAGTGATGAATAGAGCTGTATCAACAGTGAGTATCTCAGGAAGTTATGGTGTAATGGGCAATACGAATGCCTCAGGAGTCATTAAAGAGAATTATTTTGGATTCAATCTCGGCATAAATATTGCTCCAGGTTATGACAGATGGTTTAGAAAATATAAATTGGATTAACTTTAATAAAATGAAAATCGATAAATTATTATTAGCAGTACTTTTTGTAATCGGATTCGGAAGCTTGACATTTGCTCAAGACGAAAATGAACCTGATGAGTGCAGACGCTACAAAGCTATTGCAGGAAATGCTTATAAAGCTAAAGAATACGAGAAAGTAACAAGGTCTTATGTTAGGGCTTTAAAAGAATGTGGTACTTTAGAAATGGTTTTTTATAACCCATTCATATACTCTGTTCAAAAATCAATGGGAAATACTACAGACCCTGAGGTTAAAGCTGCATACTTGGATACCTTGATTATGGTTTACGAAACTGCTCAAGAAACTCATGGGATGCAAAAGCAATGGCAATCTTATTTGGGTTATTCTTATTTGGCGTAGGTACTCCTGGATCAATGAAAAAAGCAGATGCTGCATATAGGATCGGTGTTCATCATGAAGCTGAGAAAGTAAACAAAGGTTTCTTACAACAGTATTATGTCAACCTATATAATTTATGGGTTCAAGAACAAGACGAAAAAGTTAAGGCAGATTACAAAAAGAGATTAATTTCTGAGTTTTTCGAATTGTCTGATTATATCAACAAGGGAAATATGGGAGCTGAAACAATTGACTTTTTAGCTGTTTATATGGATAGGGCTGTAACTGATTGTGCTTCGATTCTACCAGAGATTAATACATTTATGAATGATCTTCCACAGGAAATAGAAGCAAAGAAAGCAACAGTTAAAAACTTTATGGCTTTACTTGAAAAACATGAATGTGTGAAAAGTAAAGAATACGTAATGCTTGTGGATACAATTATTGCAATTGATCCATCTGTAGATGCAGTTTTAGCAAAAGCTAAATTGCAAATGAGCCAAGGAAATACTTCAGCTGCGATCAATACTTTTAAAACAGCACTGTCAATGGCAGAAGATGCAGATGATAAAAGCAATATTGAGTTTGAAATTGCAAATGCTTATTACCGTTCAGGAAACCATAGAGCTGCGCACACTGCAGGAATTGCTGTAACAGGTAAAAACTCTGGTAAAGGGTACGAGATTGCTGCAAGAAGTGTAAACGCCTTAATGAATGACTGTGGAGTATCTACTTTCGAACGTAAAGCAAATAACTATTACGCTGTTGAATTGGCTGAAAAATCTGGAAACACATCACTTGTGAATTCATTAAAAGGCCAGTGTCCTTCTTCTTCAGATGTTTTTAATGAAGACAAGTCAGTTGGAGAATCAGTAACCTTAGGATGTTGGAATAAAACCTATACGATTAAAACTTACTAAGGATTGAGCAACATAAAGCACAATATATATTTGATTCCTGTCATGATTGTCATGATGGGAATCTTTTTTTCATGTGTGAACGATCTCGATAAAGTAAAGAAGATAACTACGCATCCAGATAACCCAGATGAAACAAGCGAAATGCTTCATGTCATCTATACCGACTCTGGATATGCTCAAATAGAGATTTACGCTAATATTGCTGAGACTTATGCACAACCAAAAAATGTGACTAAGTTTAAAGACGGTTTGAAAGTTAATTTCTACAACGATGAAGGAGAGATAGGTTCTGTTTTAACTTCCTTATTCGGAGAGATTGATGGAGAGACAGGAAATATTACTGTACGAGACAGTGTTAAACTACTCAATGTGCTTCAGCAAAAAACCTTAGAAAGTGAAGTGCTGTATTGGAATAAAGGAGGTGATTCTATTTATACCAATAAGCCAGTTGTGATTACTTCTCCAGATATGATTTTATCTGGTATTGGTGCATGGACGACGCCTGCTTTTGATACGGCTCAGTTTTATAAGCCCACCGCAAAAATATTTTTAAATAAAGATTAGAAAATGAAATCATACAATAAAATAATGCAACTGTTTTGGTTAGCTACAGGAATTGTAACTATTATCGGAGTAACTTATTTGGGTTATACTGAAGGTTTTGATCGATGGGCATCCTATTATGTGTTTGGTGTGTTTGCAATACTTCTTTATTTGATTCGTCGATTTATGATGAAGCGCATGGTGAAACACCAAGAATACCTTGATGGCAAAGAAAAAACAGATGTTAAAAAATAATTGAAGCATTTAAAGCTCATTTATTTGTTAAATTCTTGCTGATTATACCCTTTCATAATTATTTTGATTGTTTTTGCTCAATTCAACTTATATTTGAGTTCAATATTTTGATGGAATCAAAAACACACATAATTGATAGGCGGTCATAAATAGCATGCAAAAATTCCAACGATACATTTTTCTTGTCATTTGTCTTTTATTTGGACAAGTGGTCCTTTCACAATATGTTGTTAGTGGTAAAGTCCTCGACGAAAGTAATGCAGGTATTCCTTTTGCTGATATTTATGTGAAAAACTATTCCGATTTGCGTACCCGTGCTGATATAGAAGGCAGATACGTAATGCGTTTAGAAATCGGAGAATATTATTTGGTGATTTCAGCGATGGGGTATGAAACGCGAGAATATTATTTAGTTGTTGAGGAGAAACAACAAGAATTGAATATTCAACTTTTTCCAATAAAAATCAGCGATTTTGAAGAAGTAGATTTCGCAGCCAAGCGACGTAATGTGGGAAGGGATATTGTGATGCGAACGGTTGATGTGAAAAATCAATTTGATTACAACCAATACGCGCATACGTGCGATGTTTACATCAGGGCCAAAGATGAGAAAAGTGGCACTGAACACAGCAAAGAAAAAGACGATAAGGAAGACGCACGCTTCGAGGATATTGAAGTGCTGAAGGAAAAGAGAATGCGACAACTCAACAATGTGAATATGGTTGAGGTTGAAATGAACAGAAGCTATTCTCCTCCTAATGAAATTAAAGAAGTTCGAACCGGTTATTCTAAAAGAGGAGACGATAGAAATCTTTACTTTACAACAACAGCAAAGTCAAATTTCAACTTTTTTCAGAATACATTATACCTCAACGATCTAAGTAAGTCACCTATTCAATCCCCAATCTCTACAGCTGGAATTCTTTCTTATAAATATCAATTGGTTGAGAAAACCGAACGTGAAAACCAACCAACTTTAAATAAAATTAAGATAACGCCAAGAAATATTGCAACCTCTACGTTGGAAGGTTTTATCTGGATTCAGGACAGTACATGGTTTGTGGAGAAAATAGATTTCACAATAATTAAAGGAAACTTATTTATTTATGATGAGTTTTCAATTGTACAGGACTTTGATATTTATGGAGACACAATGTGTGTGTTGAAAAATCAGGTCATGAGTTATAATGTCGCTTACCGTAAAGAGAAATTTGAAGGAAGCACAGTTGTAAATTATAACGATTATGACTTCAGTCCGAATTTCAAAAAAGGAATGTTTGGGAATGAATTGGCTGTTACAACCGAAGAGGCTTATGAACGAGATTCAACATATTGGTCTACAAAACGTATGACTCCCCTTACAATTGAAGAACAGAAGTTCATTAAACAAAGAGATAGTGTTGAAAACCTTTTTACGAAATCGACTTACCTTGATTCTATTGACTCAGTCTTTAATCAAGTTACTTTTTGGAAGGTTGTATGGTTTGGTATTGATCATCGAAACCGTTTAAAAAAGACACAATGGACCATCAGTTCCGTGGCAGCAACAATGCGCCCATTGTATATTGCTGGGCCACGTATTGGACCGGATTTTGATTTTTTTAAGAAGTGGAACAACGAACGAACTTTTGATAGTTACACCCGAGTGGATGTTGGATTGTTAAACGGTGACATCAAGGGATACACCAATATTAAGTATTTATACAATCCCTTTCGGCAATCCAGAGTTGGAATTAACTTGACACATAATTATGATTTAATACGTTCTTATGATGCCTTAACTCAAGTTTTCTTAAGGGATAACTTTATTGAAAAAACATCAGGTTCACTTTATCATGATTTTGAAATCGTAAATGGTTTGTATTTAGAAAGCAGTTTAACTTACACCAATAGACGTCCATTGCCAGAAGACACCAAATTCATTAGATGGTTTGATAAAGAGCTCAGCAACACCGAACCTCCAAAATTCACGCAGTACAATGCCATAATCGCGGACTTCATGTTGCGTTATACACCTTTTCAGAAATACATGAGAGAGCCCAAAAGAAAAGTTGTTTTAGGTTCAAAATGGCCGATGTTCTATGTTTATTATGAGAAAGGGGTCCCTAAATTATTGGGAAGTGAAGTAAACCATGATTATATTCGTTTTGGTACGAGTCAAACCTTTAATATTGGAACGCTGGGAACATCAAAATACCATGTTACGACAGGTAAGTTTTTAAATAAAAAAATCTTACGTCCCGAAGATATGCAGTACCATCGTCGTTCAGATCCAATTTTATTTTCTCATCCAATGTATTCCTATCAAGATTTAGATTCTACGCTTCCGACAATGAATTGGTATTTCGAATCGCATTATATTCATCATTTTAATGGGGCCTTAATCAATAAAATTCCGTTCATGAAAAAGACCAGGATTTCGACGGTTGCTGGAGGTGGATATTTATGGGTTCCAGAGCACAGTTGGACCCACTATGAACTTTATGGTGGACTTGAACGTGTTTTTAAATTTGCCAGAAGAAGACTGAGACTTGGAGCATACGTGGCTTTTTCCGATGGAAATCAAATAAAACCCCGGACTTCCTTTAAAATAAGCTTTGCAATTCTTGATGAAAGAAGCATGAAGTTTACTTTTTAACGAAACAGAACATCATAATAATGTGTAAAATAACGATTCAAAAGCTCGACTTATTGTCTCGAAGATAAGGATGTCGTGATTGTTTTATGCCTTTAATATGAGCTGTTTCAAAAGTAATATTCAAAATATGAAGCATGAGTAAAATATTTATTAAGTTTAAAGTGTTTTGTATCTATAATAAGTAAACGTATTTTTGCGTTCATACGATTTTAATAAATGGAGAAATATACCCTTGGTCTTCTTTTGAAAGACATCAATAATCCTGCAGACTTAAGAAAGTTGACGGAGGAGCAGTTGCCTCAAATTTCTGAGGAAGTGCGTCAATACATGATTGATGTTTTGTCTGAAATTGGGAATTCACACTTTGGAGCCAGTCTGGGAGTTGTTGAATTAACAGTTGCTTTGCATTATGTTTTTGATACACCTACGGATCAATTGGTTTGGGATGTTGGACATCAGACTTACGGCCATAAAATTCTTACTGGAAGAAGAGATTCTTTTCCTACAAACCGTGCAAAAGGTGGAATCAGTGGGTTTCCAAAACGAAGCGAAAGTGAATACGATACTTTTGGAGTAGGACATTCATCCACTTCTATTTCTGGAGCTTTAGGTATGGCTGTAGCCAATCGTTATAAAGGTCATCCAGAACGTCATCACATCGCTGTAATTGGCGATGGAGCCATGACGGCAGGTTTAGCTTTTGAGGGATTGAATCACGCAGGGTTTGAAAAAGACGCCAATTTATTGGTCGTATTGAATGACAACTGTATGTCTATTGATCCAAACGTGGGTGCTTTAAGAGATTACTTAACAGATATCACAACTTCTCATACCTACAATAAAGTAAAAGATGAGGTATGGACAATGCTGGAGAAGATTTCAAAATTCGGTCCAGACGCGCGTTCAGTTGTAAGTAAAGTTTCAACAGCCTTAAAAGGGAGTTTATTAAAACAAAGTAACCTTTTCGAAGCTTTGAATTTCCGCTATTTCGGTCCTGTAGATGGTCACGACGTAATCGGATTAACAAAAATATTAGAAGACTTAAAAGATATTCCTGGACCTAAGATTTTACACTGTATTACTAAGAAAGGGAAAGGATTCAAATATTCTGAGGAAGGAAACCCAACACAATGGCATGCGCCAGGGGTTTTTAATAAGGAAACGGGTGAGATTGTAAAAATTGTACCGAGTTCTCCTCAACCTCCAAGATACCAAGAAGTTTTTGGACATACCATCGTTGAATTAGCAGAGAAAAATGAGAAGATAATGGGAGTTACTCCTGCGATGCCTTCTGGTTCTTCTTTAAATATTATGATGGAAGCAATGCCAGATCGTTCTTTCGATGTGGGAATTGCTGAACAACATGCAGTGACTTTTTGTGCAGGACTGGCAACACAAGGTTTAGTTCCATTCTGTAATATTTACTCTTCGTTTATGCAACGTGCCTACGATCAGGTTATTCATGACGTAGCCTTACAAAATTTAAACGTTGTTTTCTGTTTAGACCGTGCTGGATTTGCCGGTGCCGATGGAGCGACTCACCACGGAGCTTACGATATCGCATATATGCGCAGTATTCCGAACATGGTAGTTGCAGCGCCAATGAATGAAGCAGAGTTGAGAAACATGATGTTTACAGCGCAGCAAAAAGACATGGGACCATTCAGTATCCGTTACCCAAGAGGAAAAGGAGTAATGACAGAATGGAAAACAGTGATGAAGCCAATGAAAGTTGGAACGGGTCGTAAAATCACGACGGGAGAAGATATCGCTATATTATCTATTGGTCACCCAGGAAACTTTGCGCAAACTGCAATCAAAGAGTTAGAGGGAATGGGCGCTTCTGTAGCTCATTATGACATGCGCTTTGTAAAGCCATTAGACGAAAGTTTATTACACGAAATATTCTCAAAATTCGATAAAATCATCACCATTGAAGACGGTTGTGTTATGGGAGGAATGGGAAGTGCAATTTTAGAGTTCATGGCCGATCAAGGGTATTCTTCAAAAGTAAAAAGACTTGGAATTCCAGATGAATACATTCACCACGGAACACAAGAGGAACTATATGCTGATGTAGGCTACGATGCCAACGGAATCATCAAAACAGTTGTAGAAATGCTCCCTGAATTGAAAAA
>Ga0079223_10002557_pt1 | contig 11290 bp, 7 predicted proteins | sample Stecom2011_FD_75072 | JGI IMG/M metagenome (GOLD analysis project Ga0079223, IMG submission 75072) | Agricultural soil microbial communities from Utah to study Nitrogen management - Steer compost 2011 | ecosystem: Environmental > Terrestrial > Soil > Agricultural land | place: USA: Utah...
TCAAAAGAGTTTTTTCGGACAGAGCAAACCGACCATTGATTTAATTTCGATCGGCATCGTGGCAGAGGACGGACGAGAGTACTATGCGATTTCAAAAGACTTCAATTTAAAAGAAGCTTGGAACAGATACGATCTAAAAGATCAAACACCATACGAGAAAAGACATGGTTTTTCTGGAAGGAAAGTTTATTGGATTCGAGAGAACGTATTAAAACCAATATTTAACGATTTATTGGTTTTGTACAAACAAGAGTACAAGAGAACTCTACATTCAAAACACTTTGTCGGAACAATATTCAAAGAAGATTTTTCTTTGAGGTTATTAAAGTGGCTTTTGAATAGATACGGCAAAACCAATAAACAGATTGCAAAAGAGTTAAAAAATTTTTGTTATTCTGATAAAGGAACAATAGATAATGGAGGTCAATTTGTAAGTGGTTCTTTTATTCCAAATAAGTACTTGAATATAGAATTTTATGGATACTATTCTGCCTACGACCACGTTGCTTTATGTTGGTTATTCGGAAAGATGATTGATTTACCAAAAGGTTTTCCGATGTACACTATTGATTTGAAACAATCTTTTGATAACAAGGCAGAATCATTAACTACAAAACAACTTACTGATTTTCAATATGGAGAGGGATTTATGAATCATGATGTTTATGCTCCTCTAAATTACATGAAAGTGGATTATACGAAAGCTGATTTACTTAAAAGACATAAAAATTACCCGAAACAAACCAATGAGCATAATGCCCTTTCCGATGCTAAATGGAATTACGAACTTTATAAATTCTTGCAAACACTATGAAGATGATTAAAGCTGATCAGTATTTTTTACAGAACGTCCGAAAAATTATAGTTCGCGGCAATGTAACCAAAGGCAGTAGAACAATCTGGGAAGATACCGGAGAACGTGCCGAATCAAAATACATTACCAATGTAGTAATGGAATACGATATAAGTAAAAGGGAGTTTCCAATTAACACATACCGAACTACGGCTTTAAAGAACGCTTTTTATGATATTGAAGCTATTTTCATAAAGCAAACTAACCGAATTGCCGATATGCACCCGAACATACATTCATGGTGGATTCCGTTTGTAGTGAATAAAGACGACGATCCGAGCGAATGGCACATTGGGCAGACTTACGGACACACCGTGGAGCGTTACGATCTAATGAATAAGCTGCTACATAAATTACAGCACGATCCGTTTAACCGAAGAAAGATTATCGATCTTTGGCAGGAACAACAAATGGAAGAAGATCCAAAAGCATTGGTGCCATGTTGCAAAGAAACTATTTGGGAAGTTCGCGACGTTAATGAAATTCGTTATATCGATCAATTCCTTAACCAACGATCACAAGATTATTTGTTAACCGCATCTATTAACCCGGCACAATACACAATGCTTTTATTGATGGTTTGCGGACACTTAAATTTTCACACGGACAAAGTTCACCGACCGGGCAAATTAACGCACCACGTTAGCAATTTGCATTTGTACGATAGGCATTTGCCAATTGCATTGGATTTGATTAAGAGTTCGCCCGTTGGAATACAGCCAACAATAGAACTTCTTGCAGACAAAGATTTTTATTCGTACACTTGGGAAGATTTTAAAGTAACGATGCCAGAAGGAATTAAACGTTTATCCAAAAGACCGCCGATGGCAATCTGATATTCATTTTATAAATCTGTTTACATAAACACTTTAAAGCTACCTTAAAACGTAGCTTTATTTGTATATTATGGTTAGCAAAAAAAAAAAATTAAAAAAAAGTGTTAAATATGTTGTCGTTCACATTTATTTTATGTATTAGATTTTTTTATATATTTGTAATATAATAATTAAAGCTTCAGAACGTATTATGAGCTGAAGCCTTGTAAATTTAAAATATGATAAAATTTTTTATGAACGCAGTTGCTCAAATGACAGATAGATGGACTGCGGTAATTTTAGTCTTTGGACTAATAGTTGTTAGTGTTGTATTGTTTAAATTGATAAGATGTAAGAATCTTACAATTAATTTAAACTACAAATGCAAAACAAATAACTAGCTTAATTACTGTTTTCTGTATTTGCAGTACTGAAAATAGTAAATTAACAAGTGCAAGTTAATTATAATATGTTAAACTGTATATATTTTTAACATTTAATTTGCAAGACATAATTTTTGTTTATAGCAGGAGTAAATTCCTGCTAATTTTATTTATTATATTTCTTGTTACGATAGATTTTATCTATATTTGTAATCACTTCATAAGGTTGATTTTTGCCGATTAACTTCATAAAAAAAAGCACCTTTAATCGGGTGCTTTTACATTTAGTATCATTTCGGTTGTTCCACTTGATCCTTTCGTAAATCCGCAGCTTTCAAACCTATTAATTAAATTCTCGTTTTTAAGCGATGTAAATACAATATGGCAGTTACGGTTACGAATTATATTTGAAAGTTCTGTGATTAAAATTTCGATAGCATTTTGCCTATCTTTTGCCTTGTATTCGGGATTCGAAACTATAAACTCAATCCATGCTATTTTTGAATTGGTGAAGTATATAAAACCAGCGCAAATATCAATACCATCTTTGGTAATCATTAAACCGCATTTTCCATCTTCTGGCAAACATTCCTTTGGCGGTGCTCCAAATCTCCAAAATTTCCACCAACCTATAAGTTGGTCGTAATCGCTGTCGTTTAATAATCGGACTTTAAACATAAGATTTGATAATATTAGTATTAACTGCAAATAACTCAACGGAGTAATCGTTGTCATTGGTGATGGTTATTTGAGCATAATAACCACGCAAATCACTTCCCTCAACTCTGGAATCTTTAGTCGAAAAGTAAAATCCTCCTGTAATAACCGCTCCTTCAATATCAGTAACCTGAATGTAATCTGAACCTATTTCGGTAATGATCCCGATGTATTCGTTGTGAGTGCCATTATTTCCGAACAGCTTATCTCCCGTATTTATTTCCGGAGGAATAAAACCAAAATAAAAACGATTGTTTTCAAACAAATCAAGTACTCCAATGCCTTCTGTTTTTAATCCCGTAAGATCATTCTCTATTTCGTTTTTTCTAAAATGCGTATAGTAGTAACTTTCCCTTTTATTAAATTCTGCTTTGGTTAGTTCCCCTTCGGTGTAGTTAGTTTTAATATGCAAATCCCACGGATCATTCCCTTCCATCATTACGTTTTTAAATATCACATCTTCGTTTTGTGGAATGTTCACGAAAAAAGACAGCTTGTACGGATGGAATTCTCCATAGAAATAATTTCTTTTTTCATTTTTTATGTCATTGTGTTCCCATACCTGCCCATCTTTAATAGTAAAAAATTTATTACCTAATGTGGCATAAAAGTCCGGGTTGTATGTTAAAAAACCAACCCAGCCTTTGTATTTTTCGTTATAAATAAGTTGTGTATTATTCATCGTCTATGTTCACTTTAAGGTTTAACACTCCGTCAAAAAACTTGTCGCTTGACTTGATTTCGTAATTGATTCCGATTAGATCATCTTGAGGGGATGCTCCAGTATAAACTACTTTTATTGCGTTAAAATCTGAACTAATGGTAACGGTTGCGTTTTCCGGCTCATTCTTAATCAAGAATGACTGTATCGGTTCAGTCGTGTACGCGATTTCGTTTATAGGTATTTCCATTAATGACTGCTTTAGTACCAAATCAGAACTTATAGAATCTGGCTCTGCACTTCGTAAGTCATAGATGATAACGAGATTCTCACTGTTGTCCGATCGGTTGAAAATAAATGATCCTATTAGATTATTATGCCCCTGGTCAAAGGTTACTTCAGTAGCATTATTAACTAAATCCAATATACTTTCATTTTCTACATCGCTTGCTGTTACCAGATATAACACTTTGTTTCCATTAGCGAAATCAATTTGCTTTGTTGTGATGTCGTCATTGAACAAAACAACACTAACCAAATCGCCATTAGCTGGAAATTTCTTTGAATTCTCATAACCTTCCTCAGTAATAAACTCCGAAACATTATCGTTGGTTAATACTGTATTATTTCGATAGTTTATTCCATTATTGACCGAAATAGCTTTTCCAAATATTTTCCCGCTTTCGGAAGTGTCGTTTAGTACGATTGTGTAAATTTTTAATGGATTCCCAGAAGGAAGTAAATTTGTTATTTCAAAACTTGCTGATTCTTCCACAGGAGTTATTTCAACATTCAACTTGGTGGCATCTGCAGTTACAGGAACTAAAACAGATCCTGTTCCGGAAAGGTTATTGAAAAACAAATCAGTTCCTACTTTAATATTGATTTCCCCTGCATAAACATTGTATGCTAATTCTGCATCGCCTGCCTTTTTGAACATTGGAACTTCATAATCCAAAGCAGCAGTTAAGTTGTGTTTGTTTAATCTTTGTCCGTCAAAAACCTGGAAGCTTGCGTTTATTTGCGGACCGCAATTAATGTTGTAGGTGCCATAAAACGGATCTATTCCTGCAATTACATTTGCTTTGTTCCTTTCCTGCAAAGTTGTTTTGAACCAATGAACCATACCGTTGGTTATTTCGGTCAATCCGTCATTTGACAAGCGTAGAACCGTACCTCTTTTTTTATCCACCGCATAGCATCTTTGCGCAACCGTGGCAAAACTTTCGATGTCAGTAATTCCATACTCGCCTTGGTAGGGAATAAAATCCCGAAGCACATCGTTTGTCGTCGTTATAGTAGGGTTGCCGTCAGCTGAATAAATAGCATTTTTCCCATATAGAACTTGCCCCCATTTATCTTCCTGAATAACCAATAAGTTTCCTTCTCTTGAATGTAACAGGCGAATTTCTCCATATTGCTTGTCTAATTCTTTCCAATTTAAAAGGGCGGTATTGAATTCATTAAGTCCGTTGATATTTGAGCTCTCATTGTACACACTACTCCAGATAACATCTGATTGTCTTGTTGTTTCTTTGTACTCTTCAATCGTTGTGGTGGTTGGGGTGTAATCTACATTCAGGTAGTTTTCGTTGAAACCATCACGTATTTTATAGCTTTCCACACCATTCCCGAATGTATAACAATTGAAATAATCCAACATACAAATAGCGGGTTTTGAAACAGTTTGATTAGAAATATTTCCCTTATGGAGTCCGTTTTCTATTTCAAAAGTTTCACTACTCAAATAAAAAATATCTAAATCAATTTCTTTTTTAGGTAAAGTTTCAAACACATAAAACCCGTCAGATGTCCGAACACTTAAACTTACGTCAAGATAACCATACCTACCGCCAGTCATTCCGGCTTTTGTTCCAAATACACTTAAGTATTCTTTTCCGTTTGGATCGGGGACGAATTGATTATTATTATTTAATTCACCTCTTACAATGTCTATTTTACCGATGTAATTATCTGGCGCATTGCCTTCGTTTCCATAAAGACTTGGCAAGCTTAAAATATTTTGCTGAAACCACTCTCCTAAAGAATCGTAATCCTTTGTAGTATAATAAGTTTTGTTTAATATGTTGTCCTGCCAACCAGCATCCGGTTTATTAGAAGATTTTATGAATAATGTTATTACAGAACCAGTAGGTATTTTATACAAAGTGGTAGTGTTATTTTCTCTTGTTGAAAACAAGTCAACAAACACATAAGGAAAAAGTCCGGATCCGGTAGTGCTTTGGCTTTTTTGATCTTGTTTTATCTCAAAATTATTCAAACCCATTGCAAAGTCTACGGGCTTTATTTTCATATAAAGTCCAGCTTCCTCAATTATATCCACACCTGAATCATCCTTGTTGTCTTTGATGAAATCACGTTCTTTTGCTGCTATTTCCAATACTTTCACTTTGATCGGTTTATTTGGAATTCCGTTGGCATCTTTCTTTAATAATAAGATGTCATTTTCCTTTACCTTGTCCTTGTTATCAGCTTCCAGTTTTGCCCAAGTATAACCGTCCTCCACATAGAATCTGTTTATATAAATTGTTTCATATTGCAAAGGTTTACTTTTAATTGCAAATCGGTAATACTTTGCCCAATACGGAGCTTTATTTTTTATAGCAATTTGAAGTTTGTTTTGGTGTGATGCTTTATCAAACGGAATAAATTTAGTATTGTTTATTGATGTCAATACCGTAGAGCTTCGTTTGTATTCGTCCTGATAGACAATTCCAACTTCATAATCCATATATGATTTTAAAGAAGAGGGAACTCCGATCGGGTAGTGTTTGAAAAATGTATCAGTTGTAAAAATATACTCCCTGATAAAAGACATCTGCTGGTCGGGATCGTCTAAAGTCATAGGATGTAAAATAAAACTCAACTTATTGAAACTTGAATCAATAGTAATAGAAGGGTAGTTAAGAATAATTTGGTTTGGGGGTATTGAAACATCTATTAAATTAGACTTTATGTCTACATTTATTGACTCGATGAAATCAATAAAATCTTGATCATTTTTAAAATCTAACGTAGATTTGGGTTGTTGTATTATAAAAGAATACAACTTGGCAAACACAATTGTTTCGTTATTGTTTTTTATAGATAAATTGAAATCTATCCTTGAACCTTTATCAAATTTATTTTGATTATAAACAATTAAGGAATTATTTACTGTTCCTTGGACACCCGAAACTTGCCCGATATTACCGTTTACAGGTATTCCAACCCCTCCTATAGTTTTATTTATAGGTGTGCCCACATAATCTACAGACTTTACAGATTGATCTATAACAAATCCGTAACTAAAAAAATCTAACTCTTTAATGCTTCCTTTATATTCTTTCGCTTCACTTACATCATTGGAAATAACATCAATCTCATATTCCAGTTTTATTTTGTTTCCGTTTTGCTCTTCTATGTTGTAACCTTCCGTGTAATTTCCTAAAACAACCCGGTTGCCAATTAACGTGAGTGCTTTGGCTTTTCTGGGAACATTATCAAAAGTTCTGTACAGTTCTTTTTCAGGAAGTACCGTATAAAGCTTTTTGTTGTTGTAAATTAAATTAGTTTTATCATTGTGCTGTAAACCTTCTTTTTCTTTGTTTAATGTTTCAACAATGTATAATGTGTCGGAATTAGAAAATTTTGCGATCAACTGAATGTCTGTAACTCTCTTGTTACCTGTTTCAAAAAATACGTTAACAGCATTATAATTATTTTCCATTGCTTTATTATGCAACGTTTCAAAATCTACTTGAAATGCTTTGGGAATGAAACTGTAATTTGTAAAAGGAGATAAAGCAGAGTACTCTCCATCAAGGTATTTATATCTGTATGCAAATGCTATGAACTTTTCCTCTATCTCATTGGATTGAATATCGCTATTTGTGAAGATAATATCCGGGGAAAATACAGGTGGTTTTTTAATCAGATAAATATCTTCTTTTTCAAACCCGTTTGTACCATAACTCTTTGCTCTATTGATGTTAATGCAGCAGACTTCCATATCATTGTTTGTCCACAACAATAAATTCTTATTTGGGTCGTCGTTGTATATTTTTCTAATTGAGAGAATTCTATGACTATCTTTTAAATTCAATACTTTGTTTAGTCTGGTATCGTGAAGTAATAACGTAGCCGATTTACTTCTGTCATCGTACTCGATTAAGAATGAACCGGTATTTGATAGTACGAAGTAATATATTTTCTGTTCTGTTTCGTCCGAAAACCCATTGAGTGTTCTTACGTTTGAACCCAAATTGAGTTCTGTTATTTTTTTATTTGATAAGATGTTTTTGACTACGCCTATATCGGAACCTTCTGTGGAATCAGTTATGATATTTTCAGCGTGTGTATAATAGCCATTTGGAACAAGGCGCTCGTCCAAGTCCTTATTCATTACTCCCTTTTCAAAAGTTCTTTTTAACTCCATTATATTCTATATAAACGGTTTATTTTAAAATCCATCATCTTCTTTTTTGCTTCGTGCATAGATGCCTTGTATCTATTTATTGAGCGTATTTTTTCGTTCATCGGAACGTTTCTATTACGCTCGATGCTTGCGTAATAAATCCAATCTTCAACGGCTTGTTTTAAAAATTTATGAACTTTGATACGGGAATCATCGCACATTAATCCATCTGAAATATACTCTACTACCACATCTCTATCAGAAAACTCTGATCCGAAAAGAATTTTTCCACGACGTTGGTCGATTGTAAACTCACCGTTTTTTGAGAACTTTGTTATATCTGATGATTGACGGTTCGGGGAGCATAATGTGGTAAATGGGTATTTTTTATAAGGCTTGGAATATGCATTACTCGCATCGGAAGTAAGCACATAGCCATCTTCATCATAAAGCAAATTTGCATCGTGATCCTGCAAATAACCAATAGCAGTATTGATGTTGTAATTTATGTCTAACGGCACCAAATGATAACCACCATTCATCTCGTCCTGCTTTACGTAAGAAACACGAACATAATTCACGTAATCCGGAGGAAGTGTTACCACAAGACTTGTAGGTACGGTAATTTCAAACGCTAAAATATCACCCGCTGCGTTTGCATTCATTTCCCTAATAGCTGTTTTTGCGTGGCGTATTAAATTATGTCTTGCCACGTGTTTAATAAAACTGTCGTTATTCAATGCTTCCATTTCCATTGCATCGATAATTTCACGTAAGGAAACGTATTGGTAATTACCGTGCGAACTTTCGTCGTTGTAATATTCTAAATCTGTCTGCTTCATTTTTAGTTAGTTATTTCTTCATTAAACTCTTTGTTCTCCTTACGTGAAGTAAATTCCTGCAAATCTTTTTCTTTTAGATTTACACCGCAAAGATTTAATGCTTTAATAATAACATTGCTTTCTTCTGACGAATGCAAATCAATATCCTGAAACTGTGGCGAAGATGGATCGAACACCTCCGCTCCATTAATGATTCTATACGTCCAATTCGCTGATTTTGGATTTCGTAAGTAGGAAATATCAATTTCATCTCCTTCTGTGTATGGCTCAATGATTAGACTATTGGCTTTACGATAAGCTACCGGATATGTATCAGAAGCATACGATTTTAGTAAATTGAATTCTCGTTTGTTTTTAAGCACATCAATTCGTTCATTGCCAAAGAATACTGATTCTAAAAAACGTAAATCAGAAGGCAATTCTGCTACCCCTCCTGTTATTACTACTTCATCGTCAACAAGGAAGTGCTGTAATTTTTGCTGTATCTTATCCGTGAGATTAGCTATTGATCCAGAAATCAACCCCTTGTTTTCACGATTAATACTCCTGTTAAGTTCGTGGAAGTAATCTTCGTAAATGTCATTTACCACTTGAATTATGTGGTTTCGTATCTCAACCGGTGTTACGTTCCCACGTATATCTGTATTCGCAAGTGTGAGAACTATTTTGTAAACTCTGTTAATGGAAATCATAAGTGCTTCTTTTGGTTAATCAAATATACAAAAAATTATTATTAGGAAATAATATTACTCAAAATAGCTCCTATATAGAAAAATCCCTAACCGTATAAATAGATTAGGGATTTTTTGAATTGGGATTTGTAGAAAACCTACTCTGCTAATTTAGCTTTAATCCACTCTACGTCATTCATTTTAACGGGAGCCAGACCTTTTCCAAATTTTTCTTTATATGCTTCTCTTAGCTCTTTGATGGATTCATCTGCCACAGAAGCACCTTCGGTTTCTTCTTCATCCGAAATATTAGTGTTTGATTGGTTTGCTTTTAGTGCTTCTAATTGCGCTTTTAATGCAGCAATTTCAGCATCTTTATTATCCTCCTCTTTTGGTTGGTCTTGATCGGTAAAGCCGATTCTGTTACCCATTTCCTGTAAGGTAGTACGCGATTCCTCTGTGTCTGAAACAAGGAACTCGCTTAACTTTTCAATTGGGTTTTCTCCTTTTGCCACACGAACAATAACTCCTTTATTGTCTGCCCATACAACGGCTGTTTTCGTATCGTTGGTAGTAACAGATCCTTTAACAAATGCAGTTGCGCCAATTAATAATGTTTTGAAATCTATGTTCTGTGTAACGTCCAAAATTCGTTGTGGATTGCTGAATGCTATTGTCTTTAATTCTTTTAGAACATTTACTTCTCCCATATTAACAGAATGTGAGCCAATTATCAATAGTCCTAAAGCAATAACTTCATCTGTTCCTTTTCCACGTAAAAATGTCAAAGCATCTTCGGTTTTGCTGAACAATTCCAGTTTTCTATGTGCTTCTTCAGAAGCATCGAACTTCTCAAACTTCCTATTGAACCAAGGGTGAGTTTCTAAATACGTAATCAGTGATCTGTTTGAATCATTAACGATTAGTTCCGTACGTTCAGTAACATCGTTGTATTCAAAAATAGGTACATCACCTCTACGAATATCTTTATTGTCCTCTACGTATGGTGAATCTTTGCCCGGAAAATATCCTATTTCCTTTTCGACAATGTGGCCACCCATATTCTTTTTACCGAATGCCCCACGTGTTTTTAACGTCCACGTTTTTGGCGAAATCTTTTTAACTCTGAAAACTACTTTTCCCATTTCTGTTTTTTATTAAAAAGCGAGGTGTATTTCAACCTCGCTTGTGGTTATTGATTATACGTAAAACTCTGATCTACGACCAACATAGAAGTTGTTCGCACCCGCTAATTGAGCTGTCATTTCAGTAATGTACTCAACACTTGCACGGTCAAGAGATTGCTCCACGCCTAAGATACCTCGGAATTTGGTTTTCTTTCTACGGTCAACCATACCTAATTTACGGTAACGGATGTTGAAGTATGGAATTTTGGTAGCGTTCCCGTCAATTTGAACATCTTTCATTCCTGTTGGGATAGCTAACCAACCAACCGAAGTCGTGTCGAATCCAGTCGCACCCATCAATGTAGGATCGTCCAAAAGATCCCAAGAGCGGAAGTGGAACGTAACCCCAGCGTAAAAAATGGTTTTGAAATCCAAATAGATAGCCATTTCTTTGCTATTGTTGAATACTCCGTAAGAAGCACCGCCAACAAAAGAAGCGTTTACACCAGAAGCAATATCGTTAAAGTGTAACATTTGTTGGTGGTCACCCCAAATGGTAACTTCACGACAAGGACCTTCAATTTTGATTCGTTTAGCAACTTCACCCAAATCGGCTAATGTTTCAATGTACTCGTTAGCGATGTTTCCTCGCTCTTCAATCATTTGAACTGCGCCTTTCATACCTTGATCGTGTCCTGCTAATGTAGAATCAGCGGTGTCTTCTGCACGGTAATTAAAGATCGCTGTCAATTCGACTTTATTGTCGTGATTGATTGAATTGATTTCCATTTCCAAGTTAAACCA
>Ga0079223_10002559_pt1 | contig 11289 bp, 10 predicted proteins | sample Stecom2011_FD_75072 | JGI IMG/M metagenome (GOLD analysis project Ga0079223, IMG submission 75072) | Agricultural soil microbial communities from Utah to study Nitrogen management - Steer compost 2011 | ecosystem: Environmental > Terrestrial > Soil > Agricultural land | place: USA: Utah...
ATTGCTTTTAAAAATAATACTAACGGCACCATCATTAATCAAGCAGTTACAGTGCTTTCCATAGAGGACTTGGCTACCGAAGAGCCATCTATTTCTTTTTTAAGACAATCTAAAGAGATTTATATAAATTCCAACCAAAACATTGACAAATTAGAAGTATATAATTTATTGGGAAAACGTATTTTTAGCCAAGAAGGTATTCACTTAAAAACATTAAGGTTACCAAGCCATTTCACCAACGAAAAGTATGGCATCGTGAGAGTGTACACCCAACAAAGTGCCACAAATAAAAAACTGATCCTGAACTAACTCTAAAGATACCCAAATTGATATGTAACTGCATTTTAATAAGGATAATCCTATTTGGATTATCCTTTTTTTTTGTTCAAGAACGATTTTCTATAAAATAAACATAAAAGATGGGATTGCTTGTTTATATGGTTTTGTGTTGCCAAGACTGACCAATATCATTGATATAACAATTGCTTACTACTACTTTTGAACTCATATTGGACAGTTTTAAAACAACCAACCCTAATAAACTTCAATTTTCATGGAATTTAGACCATTAACTGCTTTATCCGTACATTTAGAAAGTTTAATAAAAGGACGTTTATGGCTTCAGGTAATTGTTGGCTTACTGCTTGGTGCTGCACTTGGGCTGTTATTAAACCCATCCACTGGATTGGTCTCTGAACGTGTAGGTTCTTGGTTGGCAAATTGGCTGGAGTTACCAGGACAAATCTTTATGCGATTGATACAAATGGTAATGATTCCATTGATATTTGCCTCCATTATTTCGGGGATTGTAAGCAACACCTCAGACAATTTAAAAACTTTTGGCCTACGCTTATTTCTGTATTTCGTTTTTACAACTACAGTGGCCATAATCATTGGGCTTTCCATAACGCTTCTCATGAAACCTGGAGAATATGTACTGTCCCTAGGCGGTTTTCCTGAAAGTGGCGAAAAACAGATCCTCCCAACTGAACAGGCAAATCTTATAGATAATATTCCCATGGCCATTTCCAATCTCATTCCCAACAATCCGTTGGAATCTATTTTAATGGGTGAAATGCTGGGAGTGGTTATTTTTACCATCATCATTGGGATAGCCATAACCCAACTTAAGGATGTAACTGCACAACCTATCATCCGGTTTACGGAAGCCATTCAAAAAATATGCATGATAGTTGTTTCCTGGGCCATGAAACTGGTTCCTTATGCTGTATTTGGGCTTATGGGAGCATTATTGTCCAGAATAGGCATCGGAATTTTTCTAGGACTTGGTTATTATATGTCGGTTGTGATTATTGGCTTATTTATTTTAATGTCCTTTTACCTCCTATTGGTCTTATTTGTTGGTAAAAAAAATCCGTTTAAATTCTTAAAAGCCATTAAAGAACCTCAATTATTGGCATTTTCTACCGCCAGCTCAGCTGCAGTCATGCCAGTATCCATGAAAACTGCTGAAGAAAACCTCAAAATCTCTTCAAACATCAGCGATTTCGTCATTCCTATTGGTGCTACCATCAATATGGATGGAACTGCCCTATTCCAATGTGTAACCACCTTGTTTATGGCCCAAGCTTATGGTATAGAACTTTCATTAATAAATTTAATATTGATGACTGCTACAGTTATTGCAGCGTCCATAGGAACACCTGCCATACCTGGTGGTGGTGTCATTATATTGGCCACAGTCCTGCAAAGTGCTGGTATTCCTGCTGATGGATTGATAGTGATTATTGGTATCGATCGTATTTTGGGGATGTTTAGAACTGTTGTAAACGTAACTGGAGACCTAACAGCTTGTCTGGTTTTTAACAGGTTCTATGGAAACATCAAGCCTCTGGATACCATGGACCCTAAATTACAACCCTTGGCAAGCACTTAAGGATAGGGTTTTAAATGTGTTTTAAATTAATTTCCAAGACTTGTGGACGAAAGGACTGTAAAAGCTCAGGCAAATGATGGTACCATTAAAACCAAGCCATCATAAGCTTAATTAATTTGAATGGAACTGGTTATTTTCAACATGTTTCTACTTATGGCATCCAGCCATTGCAACTGTTCCCAAACCAAATGGAATTCTTGATACTGCCTTTCCAGATGCTTATTGTCTGTGTTTAAAAAAGTTATATTGCTTATAAGTTGTTCATTTTCAGAAAGCGCTTTATGTACCAATAGTGTAAGTTCTTTAGAATCCTCCTTTTTTAATGTTTTTAGTACAAGGTTTAAGTGGGTATCTATTTTATAGGTAGCTTCTTTAAACATCTCTGAAGCTTTGGTTGTTGGGTGGTTTTGGATATAGGTGCTTAAGGAAGCCAAAGAGGACAAAAACGTATGGTTTAATTCAACCAACTCATATATTTTATCTAAATGTTTCTGTTTTGATTTTGGTTCTTGTGCCATTCGCTGAAAAGCCGAATTTAAATTGGAGGTTTCCAAAAAAGCTGTTTTCCTGGCCACTTTATAACTGGTAGGAACCTGACCCTTTTGTTGATAATACAAGCCTATTTGATTTAAAAAACCTTTGTTTGCACCAACACTCTTTTCAATAGTTTCATGGATATCAAGAAAACTCCAAGCTGGCCATAAAAACAACATAGCAACATAGGATAGTCCTGCACCTAAAACCGTATCTATAATACGATATTGAATTACAGTTGAAATATCTGGTTCTATAATTCCGTAAATAAAAACCACACTCAAGGTAATGAACATTGCCGAAGCTTTAAAGTTTCTTTGAACCATGGAAAAGGCAATGATTAAAGATCCTACTCCCAAAACCGCATAAAGATATGGGTTTTGAATTAACAAAACCATTCCTGCTGCCAGAGCACCTCCTATAAAAGTTCCTATGATCCTGTCTTTGGAACGGGCTTTTGTAAGTCCGTAACTTGGTCTCATGATTACGATAATGGTTAAAAGTATCCAATACGGATTTTGAAACACAAAAACATTACCAAGTATGTAACCCAAAACTACAGTAACAGCAAGACGCAACGAATGCTTAAAGATATTTGATTTAAAACTTAAGTTCCTTAACAGGATATTAAAACTGTAATCTTGAGATACAATAAAACGTCTGGATTCACTGGTATCTATAAAGTCTTTGATATCCATATTTGGATTGCCTAAAAGCCATTTGATCCGTTTGATTTTTGCGAATTGTTTTTTTTGATATTCCAGATAGTTTTGAAGCATTAAAAAGCCCTCATAATCTGACCTGTTATTGGAGGTTTTTAGGGCTTCTACTTCTTGTTCTAACCTCTCTAGGTACACAATTAATTGTTTATTGTTAGGTAATTGTTTTTTATTGTACCTTGTTTTTGCAATAGACCTTAATTGCTTGGCAACTTCAAAAATAAAATCCTGAAAACTTTTAACATAGTTAGGATGCTGCTTTAAAAAGACATCCATTTTATTATAGTTTACAGGATTTGCTATGGCTGCTTCCAATATTTCTACAAGCTGAACAAAAACCAACAAACGTTTCCCTTTATAATGAGAAAACCCTGATTTTTTTCTGGACTGAATTAAAATCTCTCTCAAACTGGCATGTCGTTCCACCAAATCACTTTGCAAATCCAATAATCTGGTTTGCAATTTGTCTTTATTTGATTGCGGGCCAACCAGTTTTCCACGGGTTTCAAGGAATTGTGCAGTAAGAAGGAATGTCTCTGCCAAAATTTCTTCGGTGTGTGCTTTCGGATTTATAAAATACCAAATCACGACCAATAACAAATACCACAGTCCTCCTACTCCAATTAAAAATGCATATTGATACATTTCCAAGGTTTCGCTAATGTGTGCAAAACTCAATACCAAAGCCAGCAAACCAGAGAAACTAATCAATGAAGCCCTAAATCCATAAACAGATATAAATGCAATACTAAAAGTTAAAAGCCCAAGTACTGGTATGATTAACCATGTTTGATAATGCAAATAACCTCCCAAATAACTCACAATCATAATCAATAAGGCTGAAAGCAAAATACCGTTAATTTTGTGAGACAATTTTCCACTAACATGACTTGGAGAACACCAAAAAGCGCCGAAACAAATGGCCAAACCTATTTCCAATTGCTTGAAAAACAAACCTAAAACAATAGGTAATGTAATAGCTATACCAATAAGAACAGCTTTCGAAAAATCGTTGCTTTTTAAAAACTGGTAAAGTTCTTTAAGGTTTGTTGAAATAATGTGACTGATTTGCCCCAATGTAATATTTTAAGCCTCAAAGGTACAATATAGCAACCAAAAGGACCATTTTTTCAATAGATAAGTTAAGTGGTAATATGGATGAATAAGAATAAAAAAAGCATGCATGTTCTCTCTATGGGTTTCTGTTTTTTTGTGCTTTTTAGCTACGAATAATTGAGGAGACATGTTTAGACAACAAATAAAAACATAATTGGTTGTTACAATTAGGTAGTCTAGTTGGTAGCTTTTTATTTTCTGTCTTAAGTTCCTTCAAATTAAAATTGAATACCTTGCTTATTGGAGCTGATAGTCTTCTAAGGAGTCTGGTATACAACAATTTTTAGGTTTTGGTATTTAAGCCCTAAAATGAAAGCATTTGAAAAACGGTTACCACATCCAACTAATAAAATTTTAAATACAATATTGGTGGAGGTTTCTTGCGTTTATGCTTTAGGTATTTGTAAATTTACTTAAGTTTGTAAACCTATATTTTAAAACTCTTTCCTGCATGAACAGTAACAGAACCTATGGCATTGGTGGTAGTACTCCCGAAAAAGAGCTATCTAAATTAATTGAACCAAGTATCAAACCCTCACCAATAAATAAAGAAGAATACCAGAACAGACTGGATAAAGCCTGTAATGCTTTAAAATTAAAAGGTTTGGATGCCTTATACATTAACGCTGGAACCAATTTGAATTATTTTACCAATACTCAATGGAATCCATCTGAACGCATGGTTGGTGCCTTACTTTTTGCCGATGGACAGCTTAAGTATATTGTTCCAGAGTTTGAAATAGGTACCTTTAACGACTATAAAGGAATGGAAGGTGAACTGATAGCTTGGGCTGAACACGAGTCACCTGTTCAAAAAATATCTGAGCATGTGGCAGTAGGCACACGATTGGCTGTTGACGATGCAACGGCTTTTACACTGGTTTCGCGTTTTCTAGAGTATAAAAAATTTCAAATAAGCAGTGCTGAAGAACTGATTAGAGATATTAGAATGCTTAAAAGTGACACTGAAATTGCACAAATACAGTATGCCATGGATGTAACCATGCAAGTGCATCAAGCTACTGCTAGAATTTTAAAGCCTGGTATAAGCACAACCGAAGTAGAACACTTTATTCATAAAGCCCATCAAAAATTAGGGATTGCCAGTGGCTCTTACTTCTGTATTGTGTTGTTTGGCAAAGATTCCAGTTTTCCCCATGGCGTAAAAACCCCAAAACCTCTTGAAGAAAACGATATGGTTTTGGTAGATACTGGTGCCAGATACAACGGATACCTGTCTGACATTACCAGAACCTATATTTATGGCGATGCCACAGAGAAGCAACAACACATTTGGGCTAAAGAAAAAGCGGCACAACTAGCAGCCTTTAAGGCTGCACAATTGGGCAATGCTTGTGGTTATATTGATGACCAAGTGCGTGTTCAATTGGAAAAAGACGGACTAGGACCTGATTATGCACTTCCAGGTTTACCACACAGAACAGGACATGGTATAGGACTGGACATTCATGAACATCCTTATATCTTAAGAGGAAACGATATCTTGCTACAAACAGGCATGACTTTTAGCATAGAACCCATGATAGTGGTTCCTGATGAATTTGGAGTACGTTTAGAAGATCATATTTATATGACCAATAACGGCCCTAAATGGTTTACAGAACCAGCACATAGTATTGAAAATCCGTTTGGAGTTTAAAAAAACAAGTAGCCTCTTTAGTGTTGGTTTTTATTTAAAAACCAAATCCCAAACCAAATGCTACCCGAACACCATCAGTAGAGTTAAAGGCTCCAATATTAGCAGATAAGACATCAACGGCATTAATAAAAAATCCACCTCCATAGGTGTTATGCCATTTTTTTGAGCTATCATCTTCCAGCCAAACCCGACCGTAATCAAAACTAGCATATACACCCAATTTAATGGGAATAATAGGTGTTTTGATACGACTAATTAGGATATAAATAATACTCGAATATTAGGGTAAACGTATGGAAAAACATTAAAATCCCTTAAATTGTTTTTATACTTAAATGACTTAAAATTAAACTTATTAATTATAGAAAGTGCTTTAAAAATTGTAACTTTAAGACATTAACCTCGTACACTAATTTTAAAGTGTTTTTAATAAAAAATGGATAAGCCAGTACATGTATTTAAGTTTGGTGTGGAAGATGCAAAAAAAGTTGCCAATTCAAGTAATGAACCTCACATTCATAATTTTGAGGAAATACTTATAGGGAAAGAAGGAGCTATAGAACATTTTATAGATTTTGAAACGACTATAGTAGAAGCTCCCTATGTATGTTTTATTACTAAAGGCAAGGTTCATAGGGTAAAACCCATTTTAAAAAACGATAAATGTGATGTTTGGGTTATTAGATTTCAAAGTGAGTTTACTGCAGAAGTCATCTTTCAATTATATGCCACCTTTCACAACGACGCCAATATTTTTTGGCCTGTAGACAGAAAGACTGGTCGTATTCCTATACTTACAGAGATGATGCACAACGAGTTGGAAAGCTCGTTACCTAATTTTTCACTTATTAGACACTTGCTCAATGCTGTTATTTCACTTATTTTATCTGAAAAAAATAAACAAGAAAATAATAGTGCCTCTACTAACCAAAACGAAACCTTTACTAATTTTCTCTCAATTTTAGAGGAAAATTTTAGACGACCATTAGGAGTGAGCTTTTATGCAGAAAAGCTATTTATGAGTAGCCGAAACCTCAATTTAATTTGCCAAAACATACTACAACAAAGTGTATCGGAAATTATAGAAACCCGAAAACTTATTGAAGCAAAAAACTTATTGGTCTCGACTGACAAAACAATTGCTGAAATTGCTTTTGAGTTAGGCTATAATGAAAACTCTTACTTCTCTAAAGTTTTCAAAAAAAAATCTGGACAAACTCCAGGGGAATTTAGAAACGAGATAAAAACCATGCTCACTTCTTAAATTTACAACTCAATTACCGAAAACTGTAATATAAAACACTGGTAATGGTATTAATTTTGAAATTAAATTTAGGAGATTATGAAAAAATTTAAAACACAAAAAATAAACAAAACGGATGTGTTTGTAAGGTATTTGATAGGTTCCATTCTAACTGTCTTATTATCTACAGGAGAAATAAAAGGATTTACCTTTTTCTTTTTACTGGTTTTTATCATTTTATTATTTTATACAGGAGTAGTAAAAAAGAGTTTACTTAAGGCTAAATTTTATCCTAATACATAAATAAAAAAGTGATTATAATTATGAAACTTCACTAAAAATTGGTCTATAAAAAAGTAAAATGTAAACCATTAAAATTATTAGTGATGGAAAATGAAGCAACATTATCTGGAATCTTAAACAACCTAAAGATGGAAGGCTATTCGGAAGATTTTAATTTGAAAGGCGATTGTTTAAAATGCCCAAGCGAGCAACTAAAACTGTCCCCTACGGAAATTGAAATTGATAAATTTTATCGTTTTGAAGGGCAATCTGAGCCTGCAGATAGTGCCATATTGTATGCCATTTCATCCAAAATATAATGTAAAAGGAGTCCTTGTCAATGGTTATGGTATTTATTCAGAACCCTTGACCAATGAGATACTTGCAAAAGTAAAAACATATAAAAAAAAATATAATTAAAAATTAAAAAGCAAATAACATGAAAAATTTAGAAAACAAAGTAGCCCTAATCACTGGAGGTGGCTCAGGTATTGGCAAAGCCATAGCATTATTATATGCTTCTGAAGGAGCAAAGATTGTGGTTTCAGACATTAATGAAACGGGAGGAAATGAAACCGTATCACATATCAAATCGAAAGGCGGAGATGCCATTTTTGTAAAGGCAGATACATCAAACCCTGAAGATAGTAAAAACATGGTTGCACAGGCTGTAAAACAGTTTGGCGGCTTACACATAGCAGTAAACAATGCTGGCATAGGAGGCCCCATTTCTGTTGTTGGAGAATACCCTTTAGACGGATGGGATAAAACTATTGCCATAAACCTTTCGGGAGTTTTTTATGGTCTTAGGTATCAAATTCCTGCCATGCTTTCATCCGGCGGCGGGAGTATAGTTAACGTTGCGTCCATACTTGGTAAAGTAGGCACAAAAGGATCTTCTGCCTATGTGGCTTCAAAACACGGTGTTATTGGTCTTACTAAAGCAGCCGCTTTGGAATATGCTGATCAAAATATCCGCATCAACGCTATTGGTCCTGGTTATGTATTAACGCCCTTGGTAAAAAACTCGTTGGATGACAACGCTCTCAATGCCTTGGTAGATTTACACCCCATGGGAAGATTAGGAGAAGAAAGTGAAATAGCAGAATTAGCATTATGGTTAAATTCTGAGAGAGCATCTTTTGTAACAGGAGCCTATTACAATGCAGATGGTGGGTATCTGGCACAATAAAATAATGCATGACAACTAAAAAATTATCTCATCTAAGGAACTAAAACTAATGATTAGATTTATTGAATTAATAGCTACAAGCCAAACACAATTTATCAACCTAACCCGTATCGCCATCTGCATAGTGATGGTTTGGATTGGAGGTCTAAAAGCTTTTCAATATGAGGCTGATGGCATCGTGCCTTTTGTTGCCAATAGTCCGTTAATGAGCTTCTTTTACAGTAAAAAAGCACCAGAATATACAGCATATAAAAATCCCGAAGGCAAAACCGTACAGAAACATATTGATTGGCATCAAGACAATGGCACTTATATATTTTCTTACGGATTGGGTGCTGTGATCATTGTAATTGGAATACTTACTTTATTGGGTATATGGTTTGCTAAAATAGGATTACTTGGAGGATTGCTAACTTTTGGAATGTCATTGGTGACACTTACATTTTTAATTTCCACTCCAGAAGTATATGTACCCAATTTGGGAGGGGACTTCCCTACCCCTCAATTTGGATTCCCATATCTCTCTGGCGCAGGTAGATTGGTATTAAAAGATGTTATTATGATGGGAGCAGGATTAATCATAGCGTCGGATAGTGCCAGAAAAATAGTAAATTTAAGTCCTGCCAATAAATTATAGACATATAATATTAATTTATTCAAAAACAACCATTATGTCAAACATCAATCTAATTATTGAAGAAAGAGCTGCCAATATTGGAAAATTTATGGTGGGCAGGTTATTGCCGTTCAGGCAAAAAAGAATGGTAGGTCCGTTTATTTATATAGACCACATGGGGCCCGTTAAGTTAAACGAAAGAGAAAATTTTGATGTACTTCCTCATCCACATATAGGACTTTCAACACTTACTTTTCTATTTGAGGGAAGCATCATGCATAGAGATACTTTAGACAATCATGTGGAAATAAAACCTGGCGCCGTAAACTGGATGACAGCAGGAAAAGGAATTGTGCATTCTGAACGGACGCCAGATTATTTAAGGGATTCGGATAAACTCATGCACGGTTTGCAAATTTGGGTGGCTCTGCCCAAGGTGTTGGAACAAATGGAACCGGAGTTTTTTCATGTAGACAAACACCAAATACCTACCTGGAAAGAAGGTAAGCTTGAGTTTAAATTGGTGGCAGGAGAAGCTTTAGGAAAAAAATCACCCGTCCCGGTTTACAGTAAATTGTTTATGCTTGAAATAAAAAGCACAGGTAAGGAATCTGTAAATATAGGTGAACATCTTTATGGGGAATCGGGGTTATACATTCTTCAAGGTGCGATTGAAAGTGATGGTCATGTTTACGGCCCTAAGCAGTTATTGGTAAGCAAAGACAGTAGTTTATGCGAATTTACCATTCAGGAAAACAGTACTATTTACATCTTTGGTGGCGAACCTTTCCCTGAAGAACGCTTCATAGATTGGAATTTTGTTTCATCGGACAAGGCATTGATAGCTGATGCAAAACAAAAATGGATAGCGCAAACATTTGATAAAATAAAGGGGGATGAAGATGAATTTATACCCTACCCTTCAAACACAAAAAAATAAATATCTAAACTAAAATAGTATCAAGCCCAAAAAAGAAACTTTATAAAATTAAAATTAAGTCGCCAACAACTTATTGATGGTGAAATGAATGATTAAATTATAGGGTCACAAAAATTGATGGATTATTTGAGTTTGGTTTTTTCATGATTGTGTTTGTAGTTTGTCACGCTTGTAATTCTTCAAGTGGCCCTGATTTATTAAACGTAAATCCCTATAATACCAAAAACTACAACTCAACTACCGAATAGTGTAACACCTGCACCAATGTATGTAAGTAACTTTGCATTAAACATTAAAATATAATTTTTATGAAAACGAAAGAAAACCATGGAATTCCGCCTTTCTGCGATTCTGAAACGGGTATTTGCATTATACCAGCTTATTGTGTTGGGATGGACATAAACACCGATACAAATTGATATAAGCACAATTGTGATATTAAACAATACAATTATGAAAATAGTAATCATTGGGGCAACAGGGTTTTTAGGTTCCAAATTAGTGAATGAAGCAAGAAACAGAGACTTTGAAATAACTGCAATTGCTAGAAATACAGATACAATCATAGATAAAAAAGTGAATAAAATTTCTGTGGATGTCAATAATGTAGAGAAGCTTACTGAAGCATTGAAAGGACAAGATGTTGTCATCAGCGCATTCAATGCTGGTTGGACAAACCCTAATATTTATGAGGATTTTATTGCCGGTTCTAAATCAATTCAAGAAGCCGTAAAAAAAGCGAGTGCTCAAAGACTAATAGTTATTGGCGGTGCGGGAAGTCTCTATACAACTGAAAAGCAACAAATAGTAGATATGGTTGATTTTCCTAAAGAAATAAAACCTGGAGCAACTGCTGCAAGGGATTATCTGAATATTTTAAAAGAGGAAAAAGATATTGATTGGGCATTTTTTAGTCCCGCAATTGATATGCATCCTGGAATAACTACAGGTAGAACAGGCCAATACCGTTTAGGAAAAGACAATCCAGTTTTTGATCAAAACAGTGTATCTAGTCTATCAGGAGAAGATGTAGCTGTTGTTATATTAGATGAAGTTGAAAGTCCAAAACATCATCAAGAACGATTTACAG
>Ga0079223_10002560_pt1 | contig 11283 bp, 8 predicted proteins | sample Stecom2011_FD_75072 | JGI IMG/M metagenome (GOLD analysis project Ga0079223, IMG submission 75072) | Agricultural soil microbial communities from Utah to study Nitrogen management - Steer compost 2011 | ecosystem: Environmental > Terrestrial > Soil > Agricultural land | place: USA: Utah...
AACCTGCAGGCGCTGGTCGAGCGTGGCATAGAGCCCTACCCCTACTCGTTCGAGCGCACCCACACGTCCGCCGAGCTCCGTGCCGAGCACCCGTCGCTCGCGCCCGGCGACCGCCTCGACGGCGACGAGGTCACCGTGGCGGGACGCGTGATGCTCCTGCGCATGCTCGGCAAGCTCACGTTCGCGACCCTGCAGGACCACGCCGGGCGGGTGCAGGTCTCGTTCGAGAAGGCGAAGCTCGCCGACTACAACGCCCTGAAGAAGCTCGACCTCGGCGACTGGCTCGAGGTCACGGGGCAGGTGTACGCCACCAGGACGGGCGAGCTCACGGTCGACGCGAGGTCGTTCCGGCTGCTCGCGAAGGCCCTCAGGCCGCTGCCGAGCAAGCACCACGGCCTGCAGGACAAGGAGCTCCGCTACCGGCAGCGCTACCTCGACACGATCATGAACCCGGAGTCGCGGCGGACGTTCGAGCTGCGCGCCCACGCCATCGCCTACATCCGCCGCTACCTGGACGAGCGGGGCTTCATCGAGGTCGAGACCCCGGTGCTGCAGGCCCAGCCGGGCGGCGCCGAGGCCCGGCCGTTCGTCACGCACCACAACGCGCTCGACCACGACTTCTACCTGCGCATCTCGCTCGAGCTCTACCTCAAGCGCCTGATCGTCGGGGGCTTCGAGGCCGTCTACGAGATCGGCAGGAACTTCCGCAACGAGGGGATCAGCTTCAAGCACAACCCCGAGTACACGATGCTCGAGCTCTACTGGGCGGGCAAGGACTACCTCGACATCCTGGCGCTGGTGGAGGACCTCTACGCGAGCCTCGTGCGCGACCTCACGGGCGGCACGAAGCTGACCTACCAGGGCAAGGAGCTCGACTTCACGCCGCCGTGGCCGCGGGTCGACTACACGGGCGAGCTCGCCGCCCGCGCCGGGATCGGCTTCGACGTCCTCGACGAGGAGCGCCTGCGCGCCTGGGTAGCCGAGCGCTTCCCCGAGCCGGGCGCCGGCGGCGAGCCGCCGCTGGCCGAGCGGCCCTTCGGGCAGGTGCTGGCGAAGCTCTACGACGTCTACGTCGAGCCGCACATCGTCGGGCCGGCGTTCGTCATGGACTACCCCGAGGTGATAAGCCCGCTGGCCAAGCGGCACCGCACGCGCCCGGGCCTCGTCGAGCGCTTCGAGCCGGTGGCCGTGGGGATGGAGCTCGGCAACGCCTTCAGCGAGCTCAACGACCCCCTCGACCAGCGCCGCCGCTTCGAGCTGCAGGAGGCGCTGCGCGCCGCCGGCGACGAGGAGGCGCAGAGGCTCGACGAGGACTTCCTGACCGCGCTCGAGTACGGCATGCCGCCGACGGGCGGGTTGGGGCTCGGCATCGACAGGCTCGCGATGCTCCTCGCCGACGCCCCCAGCATCAGGGACGTGATCCTGTTCCCGCTGCTGCGCCCGCAGACGTGACCCCGACGGTACCCGACTGGGTCAAGGACGCCGTCTTCTACCAGGTCTTCCCCGACCGGTTCGCGACCTCGGCGCGGCTCGCGAAGCCCGGGAACCTCGAGCCGTGGGGCTCGCCGCCCACCGTGCACGGCTACAAGGGCGGCGACCTGCTCGGCGTGGCCGAGCGCCTCGACCACGTGCAGGCCCTGGGCGCGAACGCGCTCTACCTCAACCCGGTCTTCGCGTCGACGGCGAACCACCGCTACCACACGCACGACTACCACCGGGTCGACCCCCTGCTCGGCGGCGACGCCGCGCTCGAGGAGCTCCTGGACGCCGCCCACGCCCGGGGCATGCGCGTGATCCTCGACGGCGTCTTCAACCACGCCAGCCGCGGCTTCCTGCAGTTCAACGACGTGCTCGAGAACGGCGAGAAGAGCCCCTACCTCGACTGGTTCCACGTCAAGAGGCTGCCGCTCAACGCCTACGGCGGCGGGCCGCTCGGCTACGAGGCGTGGTGGGGCCTCCCGGCGCTGCCGAAGCTGAACGTCGCGAACCCGCAGGTGCGCGAGTTCCTGCTCGACGTGGGCGAGAGGTGGCTGCGCTTCGGCGCCGACGGCTGGCGGCTCGACGTGCCCTCCGAGATCGACGACGACGAGTTCTGGCGCGAGTTCCGGCGCCGGTGCGTGGCCGCCAAGCCCGACGCGTACATCGTCGGCGAGATCTGGGAGCTCGCCGAGCGCTGGCTGCAGGGCGACATGTTCCACGGCGTCATGAACTACCCCTTCGCTCGCGCCGTCTACGGCCTCGTGGGCCGCGACGTTGACCAGGCCGAGGCGGCCAAGAGCGGCCTCGGCACGATCGAGCCGCTCGAGCCGGCGGCGTTCGCGGCGCGCCTCGACGACCTGCTCAAGGTCTACCCGGGCGAGACGGCGTTCGGGCAGCTCAACCTGCTCGGCTCCCACGACACCCCGCGGCTCGCGACCGTGCTGCGCGGCGACGACGTCGCGGTCCGCCAGGCGCTGCTCCTGCTGTTCGCGTCGCCGGGCGCGCCCTGCGTCTACTACGGCGACGAGATCGGCCTCCGCGGCGGGCACGACCCCGGCAACCGCGGGACCGTGCCGTGGGCGGACCGCGCCGCGTGGGACGAGGACCTGCTGGCGTTCGTCAGCGCGCTCGGCGGCCTGCGCCGCGAGCTCGAGCCGCTGCGGCGCGGGACGGCCGAGGTGTTCGCCGTCGCGGGCGCGGTCGTGATCAGGCGCGAGTCGGCTGCCGGCGTCGTGTGCGCGGCCGTGAACGCCACCGACCACGCGGTCGACCTGCGGGGCCGCGCCCTCCCGGCGACGGCGTTCGTCGACAGGCTCGACCCGCGCGCCGCCCCCGGCGGGGGGTCCTTCACGCTGCCGTACCGGAGCTACGCCGTGCTGACGCCGGCGTAGCCGCGTACCGTCCGGCGGGCAGCGCTGTGGAGCGCTCCTCAGAGCGGGGGCCGGCCGACGCCTCGCCGCGCCGCCAGGAGCTCGATCGCCATCGCGGCGGTCCAGGTGAAGCTGCGCCCGCCGCACGCCTCGGCGGTGAGGGGGTCGTAGTACTCGGCGAACCCCGAGCGGGCGAGCAGGTCGAGGCTCGAGTCGACGATCCTAGCGGCGGCGTCCTCCTCGCCCGCGCCGCGCAGGCCGTCGGCGATCAGGTAGTTGACCACCAGCCAGACCGGCCCGCGCCAGTAGCGCTGGGGTTCGAAGCGCGGGTCCGTCGGGTCGTGCGACGGCACGAGGTAGGCCGCGTGGCGCGCCCAGCGCTCGATCGTGCGAGCGATGCGCGCGGCGCGCTCCCGCGGCACGGCCGCGAAGGCGGGGAGGAGCCCGCCGACCGACGCGCTGTCGACGAGCGCGCCCGTCGTGCGGTCGCGGCACAGGTACTGGCCGTGCGCCTCGCTCCACAGGCCCTCGAGCGCGGCGAGCGCTCGCGCGGCGCGCGCCCGGTTCCTGGCGGCGACGTCGCTCGCTCCCAGGGCGTCGGCCACGGAGGCGAGGTCGGCGCACGACCTGATCAGGATCGCGTTGAACCCGGGGTCCACGACCCGGAACGGCGACGCGTCGTGCAGCCTGGCGTTGTCCCAGCCGAGGTCGCGGAAGCGCTGGAGCAGCCACAGGTAGCGGTCGTACTGCGCATGGGTCGGCCGGTGAGCCGGGTCGGCGTGCTGGGTGTCGCGGCGGGTGTAGGGGGCCACGCCCGCCGTCGGCACCCGCTCGAACGCCTCGTCCCAGTCGACGGAGTTGTCCCGCCCCGACTCCCAGGGGTGGAGGACCGCGACCAGGCCCTCGCCGGCGCGGTCGCGGTGCCGGTAGAACCACTCGTGCCACGCGTCGACCTTGGGCAGCAGCTCCCGCGCCCTGGCCGTCGCCAGCTCCCGGTCTTCGGCGCGGTCGAAGAGCTTCCTGACCACGAACCCGGCCACCGGCGGCTGCGTGATGCCGGAGGTCGGCGTGGGCCGGCCGGTGCCCCACACCTCCGGGCCGGGGAAGTACCCGTCGGAGGGCTCGTGGAAGACGATGTGGGGGACCATGCCGTCCTCCCACTGGTGAGCGAACAGCGTGACCACCTCGGTCCAAGCGCGCTCCTCGTCGAGATGGGCGAGGCCCAGGGCGGTAAGGCACGAGTCCCAGTTCCACTGGAACGGGTAGAGGCCGCCGGTCGGGACCGTGTAGGCGCCGCGGTCGTTCGCGCGGATCACCTCCCGCGCCCGCGCGACCAGCGCCTCCTCGCCCGCCATCACACGGCCTCGCCGGTCTCGGCGTCGAACCAGCGCACGCGGTCCGCCTTCGGCAGCAGGCTGAGCTCGTCGCCCGGCCCCACCGCCAGGTCGGAGTCGAGCACGGCGCGGAAGAGCCTGCCGCCCACCTCCGCCGTCACCAGCGTGTGGGGGCCGAGCGGCTCGACGACGCGTACGGCCGCTTGGAACCCGCCGGGACCGACCTCGAGGTCCTCGGGGCGCACCGCGAACTCGAGACGCTCGCCCGCCTCCGGTCCCGTCAGGCGCAGCCCCGCCACGTCCCACTCGCCCGGGCCGGCCCTGGAGGCGGTGATGAAGTTCATCGGCGGGTTGCCGATGAAGCTGCCTACGAACCGGGCGGCGGGGTTGCGGTAGATGTCGACGGGGGTCGAGACCTGCACGATCCGGCCCTCGTTCATGACGGCGATGCGGTCGGCCAGCGACATCGCCTCGACCTGGTCGTGGGTGACGTAGACCGTCGTGGTCTCGCTGGCCTCGAGCACGCCCTTGAGCTCGGCGCGCATCTCGAGGCGCAGGAGGGCGTCGAGGTTCGAGAGCGGCTCGTCCATCAGGATCACGTCGGGCTCCATCGCCAGCGCCCGCGCGACCGCGACGCGCTGCCGCTGGCCGCCGGAGAGCTGGCCGGAGTACCGGTCGAGGAGCTGCTCGATGTGCATGAGCGCGGCGGTGCGGCGGACGCGCTCCCGGATCGTCTCGCGCGGGAGCCTCTGCATCCGGAGCCCGAAGGCGATGTTCTCGAACACGGTGAGATGGGGGAAGACCGCGTAGTTCTGGAAGACCATGGCGATGCCGCGCTCGCGGGGCGGCAGCCTGTCGACGCGGCGCCCGCCGATCCACACCTCGCCGGCGCTCGGCGTCTCGAGCCCGGCCACGATGCGCAACAGGGTCGTCTTGCCGCAGCCCGACGGCCCGAGCAGCACCATGAACTCCCGGTCGGCGACCGCGAGGTCGATCGAGTGCAAGGCCTGGAAGGCGCCGAAGCTCTTCGCGACGCCCTTGATCACGATCTCGGCCATCGGCCTCCCTAGCGGCTCGCGATGCCCCACATCGCGAACAGGTACCGGCGCACGGCGAAGATGAAGACCAGCGCCGGGACGACGAGGGCCGCGCCCCCGGCGAACTTGAGGTGGAGCGGCGAGACGTTGAGGCTCTGCACGAGGAAAGCCGGCAGGGTCCGGTTCTGGACCGTCAGCACGGCCGCGGCGAACACCTCGTTCCACGAGACGATGAACGCGAAGACCGCCGAGGCGGCGATGCCGGGCAGGACCAGCGGCAGCACGACCTTGTGGAAGGCCTGCCAGCGCGTGCAGCCGAGCGTCCAGGCCGCCTCCTCGAGCTCGAGCGGGACGCCGGAGAACAGCGAGAACGTGATCAGCGTGGCGAACGGGATCGCCAGGACGGTGTGGACGACGGCGAGCCCGAGCGCCGTGTCGTCGAGCCCCGTGCGGATGAAGAAGATAGCCAGCGGCAGCGCCAGCAGCGGCAGCGGGAAGGCCCGCGTCATCACCACGATCATGCGGAACCACTCCTTGCCGGGGAACTCGAAGCGGGAGAGCGCGTAACCGGCAGGGGCGCCGAGGCCCAGCGACATCACCATCGTGAGCGCCGCGACGGCGATCGAGTTCCACAGCGCCTGCGCCACGCCCGCGAACGAGGCGAAGAAGCGTATCGAGCCGAAGTCGAACGAGGGGACGAAGCGCTTGGGGAAGCCCGTCACCTCCTGCGGGGAGGAGAGCGCGTTCACGAGCAGCAGGTAGATGGGCACCAGCACCCACACGCAGAGGAGGACCACGCTGGCGCCGAACAGGAAGCGACCTGCCGGTCCGCTGCCCACGACCGCGCGCGGGGCGTCGTTCCGCGCGCCCGCTGCGCGTCGCGCGCCGGAGCGCCTCACAGCGTCGCTCCCCGCGGCACGCGCAGGGCGCGCAGGTAGAAGAGGGTCGAGGCGACCGAGATCCCCAGGATCACGAGCGCGTACGCGGCCGCGACGTTGCGGTCGCGCAGCATGAACTGCCACTGGTACGTCTCGCCCATCAGCACCGGCAGCGTCGTGCCGCCCAGGGCGATGACGACGGCGAAGACCTCGAACGCGTTGAGCGTGCGCAGGATCAGCGCCGACTGCAGGCTGGGCCTGAGGAGGGGCAGGGTGATCCGGGTGAACCGCTGCCAGGCGCTGGCCCCGAACACCTGGCCGGCCTCGTCGTACTCCTTGGGGATGAGCCCCATGCCCGAGACGAGGATCACCATGACGATCGCCGTGGCGCGCCAGACCTCGGCCAGCACCACGGCCAGGAAGATCACCCAGACGTTCTGGTAGCCGAGGAACAGGACCGGCCGCTCGATGACGCCGAGGTGGAGCAGTACCGAGTTGAGGAAGCCCGACTGCTCGAAGATCGCGAGCCAGATGATGCCGGCCGCCAGGTCGGAGAGGCCGAGGGGGATCGCGAACACGTAGAGCACGGTGTCGCGGCCGGCCTTGAGCCGGTTGACGATGGACGCCATCCCCAGCGCCAGCGCCAGCTGTACCGGCACGACGACGGCCGCCAGCAGGAGCGTCCAGCGCAGCGCGGGCCCGAACTTCCAGTGGCCGGCCATCGTCTGGAGGTGCCGCAGCGTGAGCCCCTCGGGCCCCGACACGGCCAGCACCCCGATCTGCAGGGCCGGGTACACGAAGAACACGAGCAGGAACAGGGTCGCCGGCAGTACCAGGAGGTAGGGCAGTGCCTTGGCGCGCATCTCTTCGGCTCAGCTCCTTGGCGGTCCGATGTCTCCTCGAAGGCGCCGCCGGGTCGCCGGCGCCTCGAGACGGGCGCCGGCGACCGGGACCGCGGCGTTCAGTCGACGGGGCAGGCGCCCACCGATGGCTCGTCCGGCAGCCAGCAGGGCGCGTTCGCCTGGACCATCAGGTCGCGCAGCACCGCGGCCTGCTCGTCGAGCACGGTGCGGATCGGCTGGTTGGCGAGGACGATGCGCTCGAAGGTGTCGATGTAGACCTGGTTGAACTGGCCGCCGAGCTCGCCCAGTCCGACCGGCAGGAGCGCCGGCAGCGCGTCCGGCGACGAGGTCATCGTGTTGATGGCGGGCCCGAGCGCGCGCGCCGCGGGCGGCAGGTCCTCGGGCAGCGGGGCGTCGACGGTGGGGTAGAAGTTCGTGGCCAGGAGCGTCGCGACCTGCGTCTCGGGCTGCATCAGGTACTCGACCAGCGCCAGCGACGCCTCCATGTCGGGGGCCGTGACGGGGACGGCGACGCCGGCCAACACCGGCATGAACGCGCGGCCGACCGGGCCGGCGGGGGCGGGGAAGGCGACGAAGTCGTCGGGCCGCTGGTTGAAGGCGTCGGCCAGCCGTGCGATGTGGTCGAACGCGACCCACACGTCGCCCGTGAGCAGCGGCTCCTGCATGAAGCCGTAGTTCGTCGAGGCCGGGTTCGTGTGCTGCCACAGCTCCTTGAACAGCTCCCAGGCGGCCTCGGCCTCGGCCGAGCGGAACCGCGTGACGGTCGAGCCGGTGAACGACGGCAGCAGGAAGCCCTGGAAGAAGCGGTGTCTGAGGCCCTGAGGGCCGGCGGGGAAGCCGAACCTGGGCACGCCGGTCGCCTCGTGGATGTTGGCCGCCCACGCGACGAGCTCCTCGTAGGTCAGGGCGTCGAGGTCCGCGCCCTCCGGGAGGTACTCGAGCGCCTGGCGGTTCGCCGCCATCACGTAGTTCGCCTGCATCCACGGCAGGTACTTCTGCTCGTCGGTGCCCAAGCGGCCGAGCTCCATGAACGCCTCGCTCACCGCGATGCCGCCGAGGTCGACGCCGGAGAGGTCGACCCAGCTGTCGACGTAGATCGCGAGGTCGCCGTGCAGCGCCCCGACCACGCCGATCTCGCCGCGGCCGGAGGCCAGCTCGGCCTCGAGGCGCGTGTAGAACGGGCCCGTGTCCTGGGCTTGGAAGTTCACGCCGCCGGGGAAGCCGGCGAGCACCAGCTCGCGCATCCGCTGGGTCTCCTCGATGGGCGAGGCCTGGGTCGACCAGAACAGCACCTGAGCGCTGACGGCTTGCGCCGCCATCACCAGCGCGAACGCCATGCCTGCCAGGAACCTGAGCGTCGTCTTCATGGCTTGGACCTCCCTCTCCTCACGGCGCGTTCACTGCGCGGGGCGGGGCCGTGGCTGCCCCGTAGCACCGGCTCGGGTCTGACGAGCCGCCGCAGCGGCTCGCCTCCGCGGTCCTCCACGAGGGAGACCAGCATCTCGCCGATCTCCTTCGCCGAGCGGCGGGTGCAGGCGTCGAAGGTCGTGAGCCCCGGCGGGGCGTAGGCGGCGGCCGGCACGTTGTCGAAGCCGACCACCGAGAGGTCGTGGGGGACCCTGAGCCCGGCGTGCGCCGCCCGCTCCAGGACCAGCAGCGCCAGCTCGTCGAACAGGCCGATCACCGCCGTCGGGCGGCGCGGTCCGTGGAGCAGCCCGTCGATGGCCGCTACGGCAGCGGCGCGGTCGAAGCGAGGCGCCGCGACGACCTCGAGCTCGACCGCCTGGTCGCCGCGGCGCGCGATCGCCGCGCGAAGCCCTCTCTCCCGCAGGTGCCTGAACGTCATGCGGTCGGTGATGCTGACGAGGCCGAAACGGCGGTGGCCCAGCTCGTAGAGCATGTCGAACGCCTCGCCGAACGCTGTGCCGCTGTCGGTGTCGAGCCAGCTCACCGGGGCCGTCTCGTCCAGCAGGCGCCCGTGCATGACGAACGGGACCCTGCGCTCGCGCAGGTAGCCGACGCGCTCGTCCTCCTCCGCGATGCGGGCCACGACCACGCCGTCGGCGCGGCCCGACTCGATGACGTGCCTGAGCACGGCCAGCTCGGACCTGTCGGGCTGGACGGGGGCGAGCAAGAGGTCGACGCCGTGGGTGGCGAGGCCCTCGCCCAGGCCCGTCAGGAACTCGCCGAGGTAGGAGTCGACGTAGCTGGGGCCGCGGACCGGCAGCACGAAGGCGGCGAACCCGCTGCGGCCCGACACCAGCTGACGGGCGGCGAGGTTCGGTACGTAGCCGAACTCGCGCGCGGCCGCGGTCACGCGCTCCCGCGTCCTCGCGGCGACGCTCGGGTTCCCCGCCAACGCCCGCGACACGGTCGTTATGGACAGGTCGAGGTGCTCCGCCAGTACCTTGAGCGTGCTGCTGCGCTGGACCATGACTCCTCACGAGGCGGCGTGAACCTTAGGGGGCCAGGGCCGACAGGGCCTCGGGCGCTCGCGATGCGGCGGGAGCCGCTTCGCAAACGTTTGCAATCCGTGTCGCGGTCTTCGTAACCATAGCAGCGGGCGCAGCCGGCGTCAACGGTGGAGCGCCCGTGGCCGTGGAGCAGCGCAGAGCCGACGTAGGCGCGCGGACGTCGGCCTCGACCGGAGGCTCGCGCCGCCGGAGGGTCGAGGAGAGCCCCGCGCTACATCTCCCGCAGCTCGATGCGGCTCTCGTCCCCCACGATCAGACGGTGGGAGCTGGGGCGGCCGTCGTGCCCGGTGAGGATCACGTCCTCGCCGAGCAGGCTCGCCTGGATGCGGGTCCCGACGCGCTCGATCAGCGTGCGGGCGCCGACGACCGTGTACTCGAGCTCGGCGTCGCGGACCGTGACGTCGTCGCCGATCGTCGTGAACGGCCCCACGTAGGCGCGCTCGACGGTCGCGTTCGCGCCGACGATCGCGGGGCCGAAGACCGTCGAGCCCCTGACGACCGCGCCGGCCTCGACGACGACCTCGCCCACGAGCTCGCTGTCCTCGACCGTCCCCTCGACGCGCCCGCGCAGCCGCCCCAGCACGAGGCGGTTCGCGTCGAGGATGTCCTCGGCCTTGCCCGTGTCCTTCCACCAGCCGGGGACGACGACGGGCGCCACGGTCCGGCCAGCGTCGATCATGCGCTGGATCGCGTCGGTGATCTGGTACTCGCCCTTCGCGCCGGGCCGCAGGCCCTCGATCGCCTCGTGGACGGTGGCGTCGAAGACGTAGACGCCGGCCACGGCCAGGTTGCTGGGCGGGTCGGCGGGCTTCTCGACGAGGCGCTCGATGCGGCCGTCGGTCACGACGGCGACGCCGAGCTGCCGCGGGTCCGGCACCTCGACGAGGGCCAGCACGGCGTTCACGCCGCCGTCGGGGTCGAAGCGGGCGACGAAGTCGCTGACGCCGCGCTCGAAGAGGTTGTCCGACAGGTACATGACGAACGGGTCGTCGCCGAGGAACGGTCGCGCGACCTTCACCGCGTGGGCGAGGCCCAGCGGCGGGTCCTGCATCACGTACTCGAAGCGGGCGCCGCGGTAGCCCTCGAGGGTCTCCTTGATCGGCGTGACCGTCGAGGGGCCGACGACGACCCCGATGTGGTCGATGCCGGCGTCGACGAGGTTGTCGACGGCGTAGTGGATCAGCGGCTTGTTCGCGACGGCGATCGTGGGTTTCGGCCGCAGGCTCGTCAGCGGCCGCAGCCGCGTGCCGAGGCCGGCCGCCAGGATCAGTCCCTTCATGCTCCTACCTCTCCAAGCAGCCGGGGCGCGCGCCGATCGGGCGCGGCGGCCCCGCCCTCCCGCTCTCGTGACGTGGACGATACCGCGGGCTCCCCGGCGCCGCCTGAGCGTCCCTCACGGCGCCGGCCACAGGGGCGCGGCGGCCGCGTCCGGGGCCCGATGGGCGACCGCTGAGGTCCCGCCGCGGCGCGGAGCGAGGTCCCGCCACGGCGCGGAGCGAGGGCCCGGCGCGCCGTCCGCCGCTGCTAGCATGGCCGGATGGAGAGCTCGGACATCACCCTGCGCGTGTTCAGGTCGGGCGACGTCGTCGAGGCCATCACGTGGCGCGCCGACGAGGGCACCGGCCCCGACGAGCAGGCGGCGAAGGCGTTCATCCTGGCCCTGTGGGACGCGAAGGAGCGGAGCGCGCTGCGCATCGACCTGTGGACCCGCGACATGACCGTCGACGACATGAACGACTTCTTCTTCCAGACCCTCATGACGATGGCCGACACCTACGCCAACGCCACGACGTTCGCGCCGCTCGCCGGCGAGATCAAGGTGTTCGCCCAGGAGTTCGCCGAGAAGGC
>Ga0079223_10002561_pt1 | contig 11278 bp, 14 predicted proteins | sample Stecom2011_FD_75072 | JGI IMG/M metagenome (GOLD analysis project Ga0079223, IMG submission 75072) | Agricultural soil microbial communities from Utah to study Nitrogen management - Steer compost 2011 | ecosystem: Environmental > Terrestrial > Soil > Agricultural land | place: USA: Utah...
AAAGGTAACTGCAGAGCTGCAGCATGGCCGGCTGGAGACATTTTGTTCCAGGTTTTGCGGATGATATCGAGAAGTTTTTCTTCTTCGTGCTTGCGAGCAAAATCATCAAGATAGTATTCAATAAAAACAAGGCAGGCGACGTCCTCCAGAACCTGTACTTCGTCGTCGCGTTTTAGTCCGCGCTTTAACAGCAAATCCTTTACCCGCTCAATGGTTTCCACATCATAACCTTGGTCAGCGAGGATCATCGCTGCTGTTTCACCATGAAACTTTGCCAAGTCTGAACGCCAGCGCTTATAGCCAGCGCGATCCATCGGGTAATCGCTGCGGGGGATTTTCCATCGGCAAATATGCTGTGCGCGTACTGCAAGCTGCAGCGCTTTTGACGGCTCCGGGTGGAACTGCAGCAGGCGTGCGCTCATTCGCTGACCGTAAATGAATTCTTTGGGTAAGGCTTGGCCGTCGATATTTTCGAGGTTAGGGTCTTCTTTATTAGCCTGGTCAATTGCCGCCAGCGCTTTGTCTAATTTTGCTGTTGAGGACACAGTACTTCCTTTGCTTTTGATAATTAATTAACGCCCGCCGATATATTACGCAATGTATCGATCTGAAGAATCTCAATATCTTTTCGGTTAACTTTTAGTACACCCTGTTTTTGCAGACGACTAAATACCCGACTCACGGTTTCTATCGTTAACCCAAGAAAGTTGCCTATATCGGTGCGTGACATGGGTAAGTAAAAAGCCGTGGATGAAAGATTGCGACGGCGGTTGCGCGCAGAAATGCTCAGCAGTAACGCTGCGATACGTTGGTCGGCGTTGCTTTTGCTGAGCAAGGTAATAATTCGTTGATCCTGAGTAATTTCCTGGCTCAGTAAACGAAATAAATGGTGTTGCAGAGAAGGGAGTTTCGCGCTTAGCTCGGCCATGCGGTGAAAAGGGATTTCACACACCGACGCAGTCTCCAGTGCAATGACTGAATTGGTGTAACGGTGGTCAGCGATACCATCCAATCCCACAACTTCGCCGGGCAAATAAAAACCAGTAACCTGTTCTTCACCGTTATCGCTCAAGCTAAGGGCTTTAACTGATCCCGAACGCACCGCATAGATTGAGCCGAATACTTCATTGGTGCGATACAGATAGGCGCCTTTTTGCAGGGGTCTGGAGCGCTGCACGATTTCATCGAGACGATCGATTTCGTCTACATGCAGGTTGATAGGCAAGCAAATGCTATTGAGCTGGCAAGTGTTGCAGGATGTTTTCTGATCATTTACACAGCGAACGCCTGTTGTGTCCAGAATATTATTGATTAATTTGTTAGACATGCAAAACCTGCGAAATCGTATATTCAGAAAGACACTGCTTTTCGTAAGGGATTGTTGCAGCTTTATCAGGCGGGGTAAATAGCCTTCGTCTGCTCGGGATGCGGGCGAAAAGAAACGCCTGCTGAAGATAAATTGAGGGGCAATGCTGCTGCTACGCTGGCTCTGGGTTTATCTCGTTTTCAACCATCCGCTCAGGTTATCCGGTACGCCCGGTGGAGTTGATTGTGCGTTCACACACACACCGCTATCAGGCTTGAATTTGCGCGTCATTTTTTCGAAAAATTGGCTCAAAAGTTGCGCGGTAATTACCGACAAAACGGGGCTTTACTTCGGCGCAAACTCGGGTATATAGTTTCCTCGCTGGCAAATATGCAGCATTATTTATGGCACATCGTTGTTCTAGCAGTTGAACTATTAGCAACCTCGTTTTGTTCTTCATAAGTAAGGTGTGATCAGTCAGCACAGATGCCAAGGTGGCGAATTTTTAATTTACTCAGCAAAGAGCGATGAGGTTTATATGTCTAAAAGTACAGGTACTGTTAAGTGGTTCAACGAGTCTAAAGGTTTTGGATTCATTGAGAGCGAAGGTGGTCAAGATGTGTTCGTCCATTACAGCGCTATCAGTGGTTCAGGTTTCAAAACTTTGGCCGAAGGCCAGAAAGTAGAGTTTGACGTTAAGCCTGGCCAAAAAGGCCCACAAGCTGAAAACGTTATTGGTCTCTAATGATTGCTCTATTAAAGTAGAGTAACTCTCAACAAAGCCGCATTCGATGCGGCTTTGTTGTTTCTGAGGCGGCCGTAGATAGAGCAGAATAATTGATAAAAATTAAACAGCCCGAAAAACTATTCAGAAATAATCAGCTTAATTTTATACATGCTCGGCCAGTTTTTGCCGGTGATCCACAGTGCATCTTGTGTTGCGTCATAAGCAATACCATTGAGCACGCTTTCACTGCTAGCGACATCGACACGTGCAACCAGAGCACTTAGGTCAAGTGACCCAACGACGGTGCCATTGTCAGCGTCGATCTGCACTAAACGATCTTCATGCCACACATTGGCCCAGATAAAACCGTTGATAAATTCAAGTTCATTGAGTTTTTGAACCGGTCTTCCCTGTTCCAATACATGAATGGTTTTGGTGATCGCAAAATCTTCTGGAGCGTGAAAGTACAGCCGGTGGCTGCCATCACTGCGAATGAGTGCATCATCTGTATGTGCCAATCCCCAACCTTCGCCAGAATACGTCATCTGTTTAAGCAGGGTAAAATCGGCCCGGTCATAGACGAAGACTGTGCCTTCCTGCCAGGTGAGTAAATATAATTTGTTGTCGAAAAGAGTCAGTCCTTCGGCAAAGTAGCGGGGAGCCAAGGCTTTTTGCTGGTTAAAGCGCGTCGCTTTGCGTATCCATTTTCCCAGTGGTTCAGTTTCTGGATAGCTTACGAGCATGGAGCGACCATACAAGCCGCTAGTCTCATAGAAAGTACCTTGATCAAGTACCAATCCCTGCGTGAAAAGACGCGTGTTGTGACCACGTTCAGCCAAGACTTGGTAGGTATATTTCACCGGAAGCGGTGTCGCGGCGGAGGAAATTTCAGCGTTAGCTATAAAGGACCAGCTCAGGCAAAATAATCCCATCCAAATCATTTTTTTCACGTCTTTATACTCTGTTCAAAGGTGTGTTGGTAAGGCTGTGGTCAGATCTGCTGTATCGGGCTTCGGGATGCGCAGAAACTAAAGCAATCAATCAATGTGCCGGATTGTGTTGCGACAGCGATAATCGTTAACAATATTTTATTTGTGGGTATAACCAGGAATTAACATGAAGCGTATACGAACATTTTTTCTATTCACACTATTCGGTGGATTTTTGGTAGTGCTGCCGTTTGTCATTTTTCTGCTGGTGCTGGAATGGCTGTTTAGACTGATTACTGGAATCATCAGCCCACTCAGTGATTGGTTGGTCAGCGTAACGCCCATCGCAAAATATCTGGCAGATATTCTCGGCATTATAATTGTGCTGGCCGGATTTTTTATGATTGGTTTGTTGATCAAAACCAATGTGGGCCGCTACGTGCACAAAAGCATGGATGCCTGGCTGACTAAAATGGCTCCTGGTTACAAAACCATTCGTGAAATTATTTCACAGCTGCTGGGGGGCGAAGGCAATTCCTCGCTTCTCAAAGGCCAGGTTTGCCGGGCATACATAATGGGGCGCGCAGCCGGCGTATCTGTCACCGGCATTGTAACGGCGACCCATGCCAATGGCGATTACACCGTATATGTGGCCACGGCTCCTATTCCGACATCGGGCTTTGTTTATCATTTATCGGCGGAATGTGTGGATCTATTGCCTCATATTAGCGTCGAGGTTGCTATGCGTACGGTAATTGCGTGTGGTAGTGGGTCTCATATTTTGTCTGAGCCGCCGCCGGTTGCAATCATCAGTGAGTAAACCTTAAATTTTGCCGCGCACTAAATCCCGCAGAATAAACCGTGCGGGATTAAGTGCCTGGGCCAGATCACGATCGACCGGCAAGACTTCCTGATTAATGTGAGCGGCGAGTAATTCGGCACACAAAGGTGTGTAGGCAATTCCACGAGAACCGTGGCCAATGTTTAGATACAAGCCTTGATAATAATCCCCAGCCAGCGGTACAGCGGCTTTGGCATTCTTACGCACAGGTGCGAAATCGCGTAAAAATGCATCGTAATCGGGAACCGGGCCAACCATCGGTAAATAATCCCGCGTGGTGCAGCGAAATCCGGCGCGCCCTTCAAGATCTTTGATATCAATATCGCCAAGTGCTGACACTAACGCAGGGGCGAGTTGATTGAGGCGGTCAAGGTTAGTCTGGTGGTCATGGAAATTCAGGGCAAGACTTTCCTGTTTCAAATTGAACGTCGCGCCGGTGAAATGTAATCGCTGTTGTTGATAATGATACGCCGGCCCCACATAGCCATCACCGCATACGACGGTTTTAAATGTCTGGCTTGCGTGGGTTGCGGGTAAATAAGTGATCTGACCGCGAATAAAATTGATGGGTAAATGTACGCATTGCGCAAAATGTGTTGCGTCACGTGCGTTAGCAATAACAATAGTGTTTGCCGATAACAGCAATTGATTATTATTGTCCCTGATGTGCCACTCTTGACTGCTTTCAAAAACTTTATCGCTGTCTAAAGCCCGATTGCTTTCCAAAGACAGCACCTCAGTATTGCACAGGGTTTTTATATTAGGGTGCTGAAGCAAACGCTCGCACACCAGGCGCGGACTAACCCAACCGGCTCGGGGAAAGAAAAGCCCCGCATGGGTCAATTCAATACCCGCAAGCTCGCTTGCCTCGTGCGCGCTCACAAATCTAACCAGCTCTTGCGCGTGCGCAAATGTTTCTTGTAACTGCGCCTGTAATTTCTGTTCTGAGGCATCATTAGCCAGCTGTAAAACACCACAATTCTGCGCGATCAATGTGCCTGTTTCGCTGCAGGTTTGATCCCAGAATTGTCGATAGTGACGCTGCGCATACTGTAAGCAAGTGAGGTTAAAAAGCGATAGAGCTTCTTGCCGGGCGGACAGTCTTGCATACAGAATACCTTGTGGGTTGCCCGATGCTGCCGCTGCGATTTTTGCTTCGCGTTCCACCACAGTTACTTGCCAGCCGCGTTCCGCGAGTGCCCGGGCGGTGTGACAGCCTGCCAATCCTGCGCCGATGACAATCAGGCTCCGTGTGTGTCTACTTCCAGGATTACGCGTTACCGCCCAAGGTGTGGGGTAGGGCGTATTGCCGCGGTAGGCGACAAGATCTTGTGCGGTTAATGGTGGCGCCAGATGATGTAGTTGTGCAGTAATCATTTCGCGCTTGCGGCCAAAGCCCGCCACTTTTTTTATCTCAAAACCGGCGCGAATCAGCCCGCGCTTGACGATTCCTGCTGCACTGAAGGTCGCTGCCGTGGTGTGGACATCGCTCAATGCGCCGAGCGCGTCGAATAATTCGTCGCTCCACATTTGCGGGTTTTTGGATGGGGCGAAACCATCCAGAAACCAGGCATCTATTTTCGCGCATTGCGCGGCAAAAAGCGGATGCGCGCTTCCCAATAGTTGCTCAAAGCCGGTGGCCGCGTCGTTGATAATCAAGGTGAGATTAACCCGACCCTGGTCGAACTTTAGCCGATGAAAACCTGTGCCAACGAATACCGGATACTGGTCGATCAACGCTTGGCTGAAAGCTTTCAGCTCAGGCCACAGCGCCAGAACACGGATTAAATCGGTTTTTTTAAGGGGATATTTTTCTACGCTGACAAAGTGCAATTGAGCAGAGCGCGGTGCTGTTTGGTCCCACAGTTGCCAAGCTGCTAAAAAATTCAGCCCGGAACCAAAACCGGTTTCGCCGATGGTAAAGGTGTCCTGCGCGTTGAGTGTTGCCCAGCGTTGCGGCAGTTGATTGTGATGGAGAAATACGTGGCGGGTTTCGTCGAGCCCGTTAGTGCGAGAAAAATAAACGTCGCCAAAGCGCTGTGATTGCGGTTGACCTTCTTCATCCCATTCAAGCTCTGCGTGACTAATATCTGTAGCGGTAGAGATTGGTTCACTCACAGATCGAACTCACGCAAAATTTGGGTGCACCACTGTTGGATACGCTCATTGCTTTTGGCAAATTCATTTTCTTCGTCGAGCGCAAGACCGACAAAATATTGTCCGTCATTACAAAGCGCTTTGGATTCTTCGAACTCGTAGCCTTCACTGGGCCAATAGCCGCAAGGTATAGCGCCGCGAGCGACGACTTTGCTGTGCAGGTAGCCCATGGCATCAAGAAACCATTCGGGATAACCAATCTGATCACCGAGTCCGTAAATTGCGACCTTCTTGCCAGTTAGATCAACCTCATCGATATCATCCCAAATATCTTCCCAATCTTCTTGCAGCTCACCGTAGTCCCAGGTCGGAATGCCGAAAATAATGTAATCGTAAAACTGTGCGGTAATGATTGGCGTTTCGTTGATATTAAAAATATCGACGCGATCCTCTCCCAGTTGCGCACGGATCTTTTCACCGGCCATTTCGGTGTAGCAAGTGGAGCTGCCGTAGAACAAGCCGATCAATGCGCGACTCATAGCAGTTTTACCCATTCGTTGATCCAGTTAATCGCTTCTTCATCAGTATCCGGGCCTTCGCTGGCATCGAGTACCAATGGATCGCCAATGCGTTGCGCGCCCAGATCTGCAAAGGCTGCGTCGAGCGCTTGCCCGCCTTCATTAAAGGTGGAGTAACTGCTGTCACCCAGATTAATGACGCCGTAGCGACGACCGGAAATTGCCGGGTAGTCGCGGGTCAATTGCAGGTAAAGCGGCAGGATATTGTCTGGTAAATCACCAGAACCGGTATTGGAAGTACACACCAGCAGGATGTCTTGTGGATTGTCGAGAATGTCAGCGACGTCGGCTTGAAGCTTTACCGACACTTGGTGATCCAGCTGCTGCAATTTAGCCGCGACTGTTTCCGCTACTGCTTCAGCGGTGCCCGTGACACTGCCGACCAGAATTTGAATGGATGCCATATCAATACCCTTGTCCGAATTCAGGGGCGCATAATAGAGAGTTTTCTGTGTAGCGCAAATTCGCGCCGATCCGAGGCCTATTCTGCACCGGGAAAGCCCAATTGCCGCCAGGCTTCATAAACCATGACTGCTACGGCATTAGAAAGATTCATGCTGCGGCTGTTGGCTTGCATGGGAATGCGTAGAACCTGATCCGGCGGTAGCGAGGTGCGGATGCTGGCGGGAAGCCCGCGTGTTTCAGGGCCGAATAACAGATAATCATCCGGCTCAAACGTGGGCGCGCTGTGGGCCAATGTGCCTTTAGTGCTGAGGGCAAAAATACGCGCGGGTTGCTCGCGCGCCAGAAAATCATCCCAATTCTTATGGATTTTGACCTCCTGCCACTCGGCGTAATCCAGGCCAGCGCGCGCAAGGCGCTTGTCATCCAGTTCAAACCCCAAGGGTTCAATGAGGTGCAGATGGCAGCCGGTATTGGCGGCGAGACGGATAATGTTGCCGGTGTTCGGCGGGATTTCAGGTTCAAATAAAACAATGTGCAGCATTTTGTCTTTTACCCAGTGATCAAATCATTGCGCCACTTTACCAGCTGGCCGGGTTGCAGGTGAATACGATGTCGTCCTGATGGATGCGCCAGCAATGGCGGGTTAGACTGAGGCATTAAACACTGTGCTAACTGCCCGAGGCTGCCATGGAAATGACCATCACCACCCCCAGCTTACTGTTCCCCGCGATTTCCTTGCTGTTGCTGGCCTACACCAATCGTTTTGTGGTGCTGACCAATGTCATCCGCCAGCTGAGTAGTTCTGCCAGCGCCTCATCAGAGGATGTCGTGCGCAGGCAAATTGAGAATATGCGTAAGCGTCTGTGGATCATTCGAATGATGCAGGCCAGCGGGGTTTTATCCTTCGTGTTGTGCACCTTGTCGATGTTTGCGTTATTGCTGCAATACATGCTGTTCGGGCAGTTTCTATTCGCGGTGAGCTTGGTGCTTTTGGTGGTATCGCTACTGTTTTCTTTTTATGAAGTGAATATCTCTACCAATGCTATCAATATCGAGCTTGAACGTTTCGATAGAGAACATTTGTGAGCTGCATGATGTCGTAGGATCGGCGGAAGCTTCCTTGCGTTGCCAGGGTTTTACGGAGGATGAAAGCTTTTACTCGTGGGTGATTGAGGACTCCAGGCGAATATCAACTGCCAGCTCATCGGCGATTACATCCAGTTGCTCATAAAGCGCATCCATATCCACATGTTCTGGCACTTCAATAGTGCCTGTAGCTTCGAACAGCGGTTCTCCCGACCACGGCATGCTGGAAAAATTTGTTTCCAATTCATCCATGTTAATATTGCGCCCCGCGAAGGCCTGGGCAACTTCATACACAATTCCGGGGCGGTCGTTTCCTACCACGCTGAAGGCAAATGTCTTGGATGGCGGCTGATCGCTGGGCGCTGCAACTTCGACCACGACTTTGAGGCCTTTATCGGCCAGATTGGTTAAGGCGCTACAAAGCGCGTCTTGGTGTTCGGCGGCAAGCGTTACCTGTAAAATTCCGGCAAATTTTCCTGCCAGATGAGCCATACGGCTTTCCTGCCAGTTCCCATGATGCTGATTAATCGTTTGTGCTAGTAGCTGCACAATGCCGGGCTTGTCGTCGCAAATAACGGTGAGCACGAGGTGGGTATCAGTGGGCTTTGTCACGATAGAATCCTTATTCTTTGATTTGTTTTAGAGTATAGCCGCCGGCAGTTTTCAACAAGCCTGAACCATCGTTCGCAAATATGCTTTCTGCTATTTAACTGTATCGCCCTGACTTTGGAGTCGACTTGTGATTATCCCCTACAAAGAACTTTCTGCTGATGCACTGCAAGGTCTTATTGAGGAATTCATTACCCGTGAAGGCACCGATTATGGCGTGAATGAAGTAAGCCTGGAGCACAAGGTAGCGCAAGTGCGGCGGCAACTGGAAAAAGGTGAGGTCGTCATTGTGTTTGATAGCAGTAGCGAGTCCGTGAGTCTGTTGACCCGCCAGGATGCGCTGCTGCTTGAGCGGCAAGCGCATGACTAAGGCTCTGACGCTGGTCAATACGCCTGCCTCTGAACCGCGCGCGACTTTGATATTGGCGCACGGAGCAGGTGCCGCAATGGATTCGGCGTTTATGGAAACCATCAGTAAATTACTTTGCGATAGGGGTTGCGAGGTCGTTCGGTTCGAATTTCCCTATATGGCAGAACGCCGCAAGACGGGCAGCCGGCGACCTCCGGATCGTGAAGTTCGGCTGTTAGAGGCATGGCGTGAGCAGCTTGATAAGGTTGCATCGACCCTCCCGCAGGGGAGAAGGCTGTTAATCGGCGGGAAGTCATTAGGTGGGCGTATGGCGAGCCTGATCGCTGATGACGCCACGATCAATGGGCTGGTTTGTCTGGGATACCCGTTTCATCCGGCGGGAAAACCTGCACAGCTACGCACTGAACATCTTGCGCGTCTTAAAACGCCCACGTTAATCGTGCAAGGCACTCGTGACCGATTGGGCAATAGCGAAGAAGTCGCAAGTTACTCCTTGTCTCCGGCAATAGAAATACAGTGGTTGGAAGATGGAGATCACGATTTTAAACCGCGGGTTAAATCCGGTTTTACCCACGCGCAACAGTTACAGACAGCTGTTGAACATGTAATGACATTTATCCGTCGCTTATAAACTTAAAAGAGTATCCAGTGAATCATTTATTTTTACATTGTCGTTCCGGTTTTGAAAAAGAGTGTGCTGCAGAAATCACAGAAATCGCTGGCGACATAGGCGTTTACGGGTATAGCAAAACCAAAGAAAACAGCGCTTACGTGGTATTTATTACCCATGAACCCGAAGCCGCCAGGCGCGCTATTGAAGAGCTTCGCTTTCGCCAGTTAATTTTTATCCGGCAGTGGTTTATGGCTGGGCCGCCGCTGACCGAGTTGCCCTTAACAGACAGGGTGACACCTCTGGTTGCGGCGGCGATGAATTTGCCGGTGACGCAAACATTGATGATCGAGACTGTCGACACCAATGAAGGCAAAGAGCTGTCAAACTTAAGTAAAAAGATCACCGCACCCTTATCTCAGGCTTTACGTAAAAAGAGTTTATTCAACGATAAGAGCAAGTGGCGTTTGCACCTGGTTTTTATCACCGGAACGGAAGCTTATGTGGGCGCAAGTCCGATCAATAATAGCTCGCCCTGGGCGATGGGAATCGCGCGCTTGCGTCTACCCAAATCAGCGCCTAGCCGAGCGACGCTAAAGCTGGAAGAGGCTTGGCATCACTTTATCCCGGCCGCGGAGTGGGATCAGCGATTGGCATACAGCATGCGCGCGGTTGATCTTGGTGCCGCACCGGGCGGCTGGACCTGGCAATTGGTTCAGCGCGGCATGTTTGTTGACGCGGTTGATAATGGTCCTATGGATCCAGCACTTATGGAGACGGGGCAAGTAAAACATCAACGCGCAGATGGCTTTGTTTATGAGCCGAAAAAAAGTGTGGATTGGCTGGTATGCGACATCGTTGATAAGCCCGCGCGGGTTACCAGTTTGATTTGCAAGTGGGCTGCCAAAGGTTATTTTCGCGAGGCGATTTTCAATCTTAAACTGCCCATGAAACAGCGTTATATGGAAGTCAAAAAATGTGAAATGCGAATCTTCTCCGAGCTGGAAGCCGTGGGGTTAAACGTTGATGTCCAATTCAAACAGCTTTACCACGATCGCGAAGAAGTCACCGGCCATTTAAGGATTTTTTAAATTTACCCTGTTCGGCTGTTAATGCGTTAATAGTAAATTTCAAATTATTGTCGAGCATCTCGGTCGAGTGTGGCGTGTTGTAAAATCCATTCAGCAAGTTTTGCCCAATCCTCAATTAATCCGCGCAACAAGGTGACATGTTGCGTGGGAAGATTTTTTTGATCAACGGCGCGCTGGCCGATATGTGTGAGTGCTGCAACAATCTCCACGATGGTCTCTGCGTGCAGATGCTTGAAGATGTCATTGATCGTATACATCTCTCCGGTGTATTGATCTTGAGTGTGCGAGCCCATGATCGCGTCGGATGGGGCAAACTTCATCTGGTTCATCGCGTTCTTTATCGCCAGTGAAAGCTCGGGATTATTGTTGCGCAATAATCGGAAGCTGAGATCCAACGTGTGATGACTAAACAAGTCAGATGAAGGATGATACTGAAAATCGATTTTGCGGGGCATCAAGCATAATTCCACAGCAGGTAAACAATCGGGAGTACCAAGATTCGGTACCTATTTAGTGTAGCAACCCGGCCGTTAAACACCTTCTCTTCAATAGACAATGTGAGACTATGAAATTGCAAATTGATAAATTTTTGGATGCTTCGGGTTTGCTCTGCCCGGAACCGGTTATGA
>Ga0079223_10002562_pt1 | contig 11277 bp, 8 predicted proteins | sample Stecom2011_FD_75072 | JGI IMG/M metagenome (GOLD analysis project Ga0079223, IMG submission 75072) | Agricultural soil microbial communities from Utah to study Nitrogen management - Steer compost 2011 | ecosystem: Environmental > Terrestrial > Soil > Agricultural land | place: USA: Utah...
CATCAACAGGCCTTCTTTCTTGTGGATATAATCCACAGCAGCCTCTTCGGAGTAGGTCAGCCACGCCTTTACTTCGAGATTGCGCGCTTTCGCCCACTCTTCACTCGCCAATAACACACATGATGCACCGTCTGTCAGTGGGGTGCTGTTGCCTGCTGTCATGGTGCCGTTGTCACGGTCGAAGGCCGGTTTAAGGGTGGCCAGCTTTTCCAGGGTGGTACCCGGGCGAAGGACGTTGTCCTTTTCAAGGCCAGCCAGCGGTGTCATGAGGTCAGTCAGGAAACCCTCTTCATAAGCTTTTGCCAGTTTTTGGTGGCTCTCCCAGGCAAACTGATCCTGATCTTGTCGGGAGATTCCCCACTCATCAGACGTGATCTGCGCATGATCACCCATAGACATGCCTGTACGTGGTTCACTGTTTTCCGGCGTGGCGGGCATCAGATCGTGAAACCGGAAGCGAGTCAGAATTTTCAGGCGCTCAGTGGCCGTTTTGGCGCGATTAAGATCCAGCAGAATTTCACGCAACCCCTCGCTCACACCGATAGGCGCATCTGAAGTGGTATCGGTGCCACCAGCAATGCCGCACTCGATCTGGCCCAAGGCGATTTTATTGCCAACAAGAATGGCCGCCTGAAGCCCGGTTCCACAGGCTTGCTGGATATCGTAGGCCGGTGTCTCCGGTGCCAGACCGGAACTGAACACCACCTCGCGAGTCAGATTAAAGTCACGGGAATGTTTTATAACGGCACCGGCAACTACTTCACCAAGACGCTGGCCCTGAAGGTTGTACCTGTCAACCAGCCCTCTTATTGCAGAGGTGAGCATTTCCTGATTACTGAGCTTGCTGTATGCGGTGTTTGACCGGGCAAAGGGGGTACGGTTGCCGCCAATAACCGCAACGCGACGAACGCCATTAGCCGGGCTCGCGGATTTCTTTTGGTTGGTTTTCGGTGCTTGTGCCATGCTATTTTCCTCTTAATGAGAAAGTTTTCGGAGAAACCCCGATACTCTACTCAGGATTTAATAATCGAGTGGAAGCAGTCTAACCCGAAAGCCGGATGGCTCATTGGCAGGCCTGACAACACGCCACAGGTGTTGAGTCAATCCAAAAATCAGTCAATTCTTTACTCTGTAGCCTGATTTGTACACATCTCACCAACGCAAACACAAGGAAGATCCTAATGTCTGACCTCTATCTTAAACTTGTTAACACTCCAGTTGGCAAATCTGCAGCACAAACCCTTGGCCTGCCAGCACCCGTCAAGCTCAAGCGCCTGAAGCGTGTGGATCAACCCTTCATAGAAGGCGATGTACTGGTAGCGGCAGCAACCGGTGGCAAGGCTATTACAGTATTAGGCAGCATTCTGAGCGCCAGCGCCGCAACGCTCCATTACGCCACCGGCATTGACTCTCTGAGCGACTCGTCAATGGCGGGCAACAAAGCCCAGCCATTGACGCCAAACAAAGATACCAGCCAAAAATTTTCCGCACTGGTGTTTGACGCCACTGGCATCAAGAGCCCCGGCGAACTGCGTGCTCTTTACGATTTCTTCCATCCGACCATTAAAAAACTGGCGGGTAATGCCCGGGTACTGGTAGTTGGGCAGAACCCCGCCACCTGCCGAAAAGCGCCTAACGCCGCAGCACAACAGGCACTGGAAGGCTTTGTGCGAAGTGTTGGTAAGGAGATCGGCAAAAAAGGTTCAACAGCCAACCTCTTATGGATGGCCCCAGGCGCTGAAACCCAACTGGAATCCAGCGTGCGTTTTTTCCTGTCTGCCCGGTCGGCTTATGTGTCTGGCCAGTTTGTACGCATTGGCAAAAGCACGTCGCCATCAGCAACCAACCCGGTGGCACCACTTACCGGTAAAGTTGCACTGGTAACAGGAGCGTCCCGTGGCATTGGCGCTGCTATTGCACAGACCCTGGCCAGAGATGGCGCCACAGTTATCGGTTTGGATATTCCAGCGGCCATGGAAGAATTGCAGAAGGTGACTGCCGCCATAAAAGGCAAGGCGTTGGCTTGCGATATTACCGACGAATCAGCACCAAAAGTGATTGCCGATTTCGTGGCCACGCATTTTAACGGCGTTGATCTGGTTATCCACAATGCCGGCATAACCCGGGACAAAACCCTGGGCAACATGCCAGAGCATTTCTGGGATATGACCATCGCCGTCAACCTGAGCGCGGAAGAGCTGATTGATGAAGAGCTCATGCACCGCGAGCTGTTGCGTGAAAACGGGCGCATTGTATGTATTTCGTCCATCAGTGGTATTGCCGGAAATTTTGGTCAAACCAATTACTCCACGGCCAAAAGTGGTGTTATCGGATACGTGGAAGCGCTATCAAAGCAGATGAAAAATGGCATCACTATTAACGCCATTGCGCCAGGCTTCATTGAAACCCAGATGACAGCGGCAATGCCGGTTACCTTGCGCGAAGCCGGACGGCGGATGAACAGCTTGTCTCAGGGTGGTCAACCAATAGATGTAGCGGAAGCCATTGCCTGGTATTGCAGCCCTGCCTCTGGCGGTGTGAACGGAAATATCGTGCGGGTTTGCGGCCAATCTCTGATCGGTAAGTAAGAAACAAAAAAGGCAGGCCCATTGGCCTGCCTTTTTTGAGAAATTCTGGTGGGTGGTACTGGGATCGAACCAGTGACCCTCGCCTTGTAAGGGCGATGCTCTCCCAGCTGAGCTAACCACCCGGGAATAAATGGCGGAGCGGACGGGACTCGAACCCGCGACCCCCGGCGTGACAGGCCGGTATTCTAACCAACTGAACTACCGCTCCACATCAATTCTGGCGTTTCCGCCTGAATCCAAAACCGAACAAGATGATTCGGTAACGCACTTTGAAAGTGGTGGGTGGTACTGGGATCGAACCAGTGACCCTCGCCTTGTAAGGGCGATGCTCTCCCAGCTGAGCTAACCACCCACTTTCAGGACTTTCCAGGCTTTTGACAGCCCTTCAAATCTGTAACCTGTTCAAAGGCATTCACTTGCAACGGATTGCGTTGACTCCAGAGACAACATCCTGTCTCAATCAAGTGAGACGCGCATTTTAAGCATTTGGCTGGCAGTGTCAAATGTTTTCCTGAAGTTTGCATAGAAATCAGCTACTTCACGACTGTTTCAGCAATTTATTGAAAAAATCCACCAGCCACCGCCGGAAGCTGCCTCTTTCTGACGTTTGCGCTCTAACTTCAGCTCAGCATAATCCTGATTCAACTGATCGATTTTTCGATCCGCCTCAAGAGGAACCGTGGGTCCACCGCCAAATGGCCAGTACCAGGGGGCTGACTTATACTTGCCCTCTCTCGTCAATTGCTCTATCTCCACTTCCCGCTCTTCCTCAAGCATGCCCAACGTACGCTTGTAGTCGGAATCTTCGTTTGTTTCAACGATAGAAGTGGCAGCATGGTTAGGTGCCAGGAGATCACTGTTCAAAAAGCGGGTAGAAGTAATCTCACCTGCTCTCATAGCGTAATCCCGTGTCACCAGTTGCAAGTCTCCACGGGCGAGGGGGTCATCGGGATCAAGATTCGGGTTTGCCAGCTCGGGCGTAGTCAGCTCGTTGTAGCGCAAGTAATACACATGGCCAGCCTCCAGCTTGAGTTTGACGTCTGCAATCAAACTCAGACTGAATGAGTTTAAGCCCTCAAGCCCAAGCAGCGGACGACGCATCGCGATCTCCCGTTCGCCCGGCTTCATTTCAAACCAGGTAAAGCTGTTATCACGAATATTGAAATAGTGCTTATCATCTATGTACACACTGGGAGCCTCAATTTCATCGGCAGCCCATTGCGAGTGAGTGCGATAAAAATAGACCAGCGCGTTCTTCTGATTCCACTTGTCATTGGGAATATGTACAAAGTCCTGCCCCGAAACCGGATGCAGGAACGACCCTGTACTCTTACCGATTGACTGGTAAATAGTACAGCCAGAGCTTAATGCAAGGGCAAAGATAATCAGTGCCCGCAACAACATGGCAATCCATTGGGCAGAGGCCGGAACGGCACGGAGCAATCGGGTGATCATTGTTATTTACTCTTCCATCCTTTTGCGAGTTGCCTGATCATAGCAACTGCCGGGCAATAGAAATGAGAGCTACCGCAAGGGATAGCTACAAACCGTTACAAAGTTACAGCTAACACCTTGAGCATTCCCCGTTTATTGGCCCGACTCTGTCGATTGCCTGGTACGCAACGTATTAACTTCTTCAGAAAGCCGAACCAGACGCGACGTTAACTGCGCCCGAGAGGAATCAATTGATTGCACTGTGCTCTTCAGGGTATTCAGTTCCGCTCGCAGAGCCTTCACACTGGCGCTATCACCCGCTGTCTTTTCGAGCGCAGCGATTCTTCCCTCTATGCCACTGATACCCAACTTCTGCTCTTGCTCGAACCGGCGAACTCTGCTCTCAACAACCTGATCCACGTTGTCTACTTTCTGACTTAGTGCCGTTATCTGGCTGACAGCCTCCCGGTTTGCTTCTTGCAGCGCAGCGAGATCCGTCTTGAGTGATAACTGCCCCTTCTCTACAGAAGTTCCCAGAGCAACCAATGCGTCGCCGTCTTCAGCAAGGCCTTTTTCAACAGTCGCCAAACGCTCCTGATGCTGATCCAGGCGGCCCTTGTTGCGCTCATTGGCAACGACCCATAACTTGCGGATCTCACTGTTTGCCTCATCTAACAGCTTCTTGTTAGCTGCGGCCTGATCGGCCAGAGATGCACCTCGCTTCTGCAGGTTCTCGCCAGTCTCAGATAACTCTCCCTCAAACCGCGCCAGTGCCAGCTTACTTTGCCGGGCCCAATAGTCAGCTTCTTCCAGATGGCCTTCCAGAGTTTTAATTCTCTGGTCTTGTGAATACCAACCCGCGGCTGCCAAGCATGCAAATCCAATCAGCAACACCCATAATAAAGCGAAGCTCTTCCCGCCGGATCCGCCACCTTGCGCGGGCTTTGACCGTTTCGGTGATGCTGGCCGGCTTGTCTCTGGCGCACCGGTTTTCTTCGGCGAAGGCTTTTTCTTTTCTGCACTAATCAGCGGTGCTTCCGCTCTCAATTCATCGTCATCTGGACGGATAGGTTCCATTACAACTCCTGAGTAGGGACGATTAGAATTATCTGGGTCGATAATACCTGCAAACCCTGTGCGCCTCCAAGCCAGAAGCCAGAACGTTCAGTTGCATGGTAAGTAGCCAAAACATACAATGGCCGGCTTCTGAATAATCACAGGATTGTTGCTTATGCAGCCGCTCGTAGGACTCATAATGGGCTCCAAGTCTGACTGGCCCACCATGGAACACGCAGCCGAAATGCTTAAAAAGCTGGGCGTGGCCTACGAGACCAAAGTTGTCTCGGCCCATCGGACGCCAGATTTGCTGTTCGACTACGCAAAGACAGCTACCGACCGTGGCCTCAAAGTTATTATCGCAGGTGCCGGCGGTGCAGCTCATCTGCCTGGCATGGTAGCATCACAGACATCACTTCCTGTGCTGGGCGTACCGGTTCAATCCAAAGCATTGAGCGGCCTGGACTCTCTTCTTTCTATCGTCCAAATGACGGGCGGCATAGCGGTTGGTACGTTGGCAATAGGCAATGCAGGGGCTACCAATGCCGGCCTTCTGGCGGCGCAGATTATCGGGCTGTCTGACGACGCTGTCCGCAAAGCCGTTGATGAGTTCAGGGCGACCCAAACGCAAACAATTCTGGACAATCCTGACCCTCAGTGACACAGAACATTCGGGCTTAACTCCGTGCTCCCACCCGAGTTTACCGTTTACGGGTTAAACCTGTAATACAGGAGAACGAAATGAGAATTGGTGTATTAGGCGCTGGTCAACTTGGACGCATGTTGGCTTTGGCAGGCTACCCACTGGCAAAATCCTTCGTATTCTATGACATGTCGGGCAGCCCGAGCGTGGGGCTTGGCGAGGTTATTATTGACCGTGAAGGCAAGTATCTGGATGATTTTCTTTCCCGCGTTGATCGTGTCACCTACGAATTTGAACACCTGCCTGTAGCAGTTGCTGAAAAGCTTGCCAAAGAAAAACCCGTTCACCCCTGCCCCCGCGCCTTGCAGGTATGCCAAAACCGCGAAGCAGAAAAAACACTCTTTGGCGAGCTTGGCATTCCTACACCACAGTGGAAAATTGCAGACAGCGCGGAATCATTAAAAGCAGCCGCTAAAGAACTTGGCTGCCCGGTTGTCGCAAAATCAAACACTGAAGGCTACGACGGCAAGGGACAAGCGGTTCTCAGAAGCCCGGAGGATGCGGAAAGTGCTTGGGCATCTATCAATCACCCCCGGCTTATTGTTGAAAAATTTGTCGACTTCAAACGGGAAATTTCTATCATCGCCGTTCGCTCTGAAGACGGCGATCTCGCCTTCTACCCGATGGCCGAAAACACCCATCATGAAGGCATATTACGTTACTCCGTAGCACCGGCCCCAGGTGTGGAAAAACACATTCAGGAAGATGCCGAAAGTTACATTCGTATGCTGTTGAACGAACTGAATTACGTTGGCGTACTCGCTCTTGAGTTATTCGAAACCGCGAACGGGTTAGTTGCCAATGAAATGGCACCGCGGGTTCACAATTCGGGCCACTGGACCATTGAAGGTGCCATGACCAGTCAGTTCGAAAATCATATCCGCGCCGTAAGTGGCCACTCTTTAGGCAATGTTGAGGCCAGAGGACTGAGCTGCATGATCAATATCATTAGCGAGCACGGCGATATTGAACGAATTCTGGAACTGCCTTACGCTCATGTACACCTCTACGATAAGGGTGAGCGCCCAGGGCGAAAGCTTGGGCACGTGACTGTCCTGGCAAACAGCTACGAGGAGTTAGTCTGGCGGGCCCGGAACTGCGCGCAGTTCCTGCCTGGCACTCCGGAACTGAATAACTCGTTAACACAAAATCGCTGATTAGCCTTCAAGGGTTGATATTACTCAAATCGCCCTTATATACGCAGACTGTAGATCCACATAAACAGAGAGACAGGGAGAACGACCTCATGGCATTTGAACTTCCGGCACTACCGTACGAAAAAAACGCACTAGAACCTCACATTTCCCAGGAAACCCTGGAATATCATTACGGCAAGCACCACAACTCTTATGTAACCAACCTGAATGGTCTGGTTGAAGGTACCGACAACGCTAATAAATCTCTTGAAGATATTATCAAGAGTGCCAGCGGTGGTTTGTTCAACAACGCTGCTCAGGTATGGAACCACACCTTTTACTGGAACTGCCTAAGCCCGAACGGTGGTGGCGAGCCAACAGGCGCTGCCAAGGCTGCTATTGACAAGGCGTTTGGTTCATTTGAGAACTTCAAGAAAGAACTCAACACCAAAGCGGCTGGTAACTTTGGCTCTGGCTGGACCTGGCTGGTAAAAAAAGCTGATGGAAGCGTTGCCATTGTAAACACCAGCAATGCAGAAACACCGCTGACAGGTGCTGACAAGCCGGTACTTACGGTCGATGTATGGGAACACGCCTACTACATTGATTACCGCAACTCCCGTCCAAATTACCTGGAAGCATTCTGGAATCTGGTCAACTGGGATTTTGTAAACGAAAACCTGGCCTAATCAGACAAGCAGTTGCCTGACAGGCGGCAACCATAACGTGTTGCCCTGAAAGTGCCCGCCTCGTGCGGGCATTTTTATATCTCTCACCGTTAAAAATCTTACAAATTGATACACTCCTCTCATACCTTTTTTCCGTAAATCACCGATACTTAGCACTGTGATGCGGGGTTATATACTGACAATCAAATACCAGCGCACCCCATCATCAGTTGTAACAGTCGTGCGAAACCAACTTCCTGATCACTTGGAAAACAGACGGGCCTGAATGCGACATTCCTTTGAGGTTGAAGATCGCCTGGGTTATCGTATTTTGCGATGGATTCTGGGTGTAGCTCTGATCAGCGGCATTTTAGTGAGTGCGGTACAGGTTATTCTGGACGCCCGCCGTGTATCAGCAGATCTGGACAGCCAGGCTGAGCAAACTATCGCCACAGTTAAAGATGCGGCCTCCCAGGCTGTTTACAGCATAGACACTCACCTGGCACAACAAGTTGTGCATGGCTTGTTTGCTAAAGATGCCATTCATGTAGCCCGGATCGTTCATCCTAATGGCGAGGTTCTGGGGGAACGTGTCCGCCCATTACAGCAAACATCAGCCCGTACCATTACCGATCGCATCTTCGGAGAAGAGCGGCTGTACCGAACCCCGCTCATTCATAGCAATCGGCCAAACATCATTTATGGATATCTGGACATCCGCTGCGATACAGCACCTATTGCCCAGATATGGCTAAGCAGAGCGATCATCACTTTCGCCGCCGGCATTGCTACCGCCGTCATCCTCGGCATGGTGCTGTTTTTCGTGTTCCACCTGACACTCACACGGCCATTACTGCGCATTGTGCACTCGGTAAAACAAGTTAATCCCAGCCAGCCCGACCACAAATTAATCACTGTTCCAGAAGGCCACCAGCGAGACGAGCTTGGCGTATGGGTAAATGCAACCAACCAGCTCCTGATAGCCATAGGTGATAGCCAGAAACGGCATCGCGAGGCAGAAGACCAGGTTAGCAGACTGGCCAGGTACGATCAGCTCACCGGGCTTCCCAGCCGGGATACGTTTATGGAGCTGCTGGCACACGACATACAGGAAGCTAACAGGCTATCGACCATGCTGTCGCTGACCGTGTGCGGAATTGATGATTTTAAATCCGTTAACGAGCAATGTGGCTTTCGCACCGGTGACCTGATTCTTCAAACCGTTGCTGACCGTTTAATATCCCAACTAAGCAGCAGCCATTTCATAGTGGCCCGCCTTGGCAGTGATCAGTTCGCAATTGTGGAGAAGCATCTGCAGGATGGATTTAAAGCCGCAGACGTTGCTGAGCAAATTCTTGCCTGCATTAATATGCCTATACTGGCTAATGGCCAGAAAGTTGTTATGACGGCAACATTGGGAATCGCCCTGTTTCCATCCGACACCAATCAGGCAGACCGCCTGCTACAAAGTGCGGAGCAGACCATGATGTTGGCGAAACAGACTGGTCCGAACCACTTCCAGTTCTATGTTGCCAGTATCGACAAGGAGATCCGTGAGCGCAAACAATTGGAGAAGGATCTGCTCCAGGCTCTTGCGAACGAAGAATTTCATCTGGTGTATCAACCGCAGATTAACCTTGAAAGCAAACGCATAGTTAGTGCCGAAGCCCTGCTTCGCTGGAACCACCCGGAGCGTGGGCTTGTACCACCTGACCACTTCATTCCAATAGCGGAATCCAGCGGGTCGATTGTAGAAATAGGCCAGTGGGTACTGGATCAGGCATGTATGCAGGCCGCCCGCTGGGCTTCCCAGGGAATACTCATAAGGGTTGCGGTCAACCTTTCGGCCGTCCAGTTACGCCAGAAAGATATCGTGGATGACATTCTCGAAACCCTGAAGCGCCACAACATCCCTCCTGGCCGGCTTGAGTTAGAGGTGACCGAAACCAGTTTTATGACCAACCTCACAGATGCTGTTGAGAAATTGCACCGGTTAAACAAGGCTGGCATCCGCATTGCCGTAGACGACTTCGGCACTGGCTATTCATCACTCACTTACCTGAAACAGATGCCGGTTCATCATCTGAAAATCGACAAACAATTCATTCGGGATTTGCTGGTTAACGAAGAAGATACCCGTATCACCAACACCATTATTGATTTGGGCAAGAGCCTGAATCTTTCGGTTGTTGCTGAAGGTGTGGAAACCGCTGAGCAGGAGTATTATCTGAACCAGCGCGGTTGCCACCTGGCCCAGGGGTATTACTTCAGCAAACCTCTTCTCCCGGAGGATTTTGAAATCTTTACCGTTGATTTCCATAAAAAAATCATCGAAAGTGACGCCTAACCACTATCCCAAGAGGACTTGCCATGGGAACTACCTTAATCGGCCTGATCATTATCGCCGTTGCTGTTATCTATCTGGTACTCATCTACAACCGCTTGGTGGCTTTCAGAAACCAGTTTAAAAACAGCTTTGCGCAAATTGACGTGCAACTGCAGCGCCGACACGACCTGATTCCTAACCTTGTAGAGTCCACAAAGGCTTACATGGAGCACGAAAAGAGCACCCTCACCCAAGTGATGGAAGCGCGCAACAACGCAGTAAGCGCCCAGAAAGATGCTGCCCGGGATCCTGGCGATGGCACTAAAATCCAGCGCCTTGGCAGTGCTGAGAACCTGTTGACCAAGGCTCTTGCCAACTTTTATGCGGTTTCCGAAAACTACCCCGATCTGAAGGCTAACGAAACCGTTCAGCAACTGATGGAAGAGCTTGCCAGCACAGAGAACCGGGTGGCATTTTCACGCCAAGCCTACAACGACAGTGTTATGACCTACAACACTTACCGGGAGCAGTTCCCTAATAATATCCTTGCCGGAATGCTTGCCTTCAAAGAAACCGCACAGTTGGAGCTGGAATCGCCCGAGGCTCGCCAAGCCCCCAAAGTCGCCTTCTGAGGCACTGAGGTATGGCTGCTCATCATGGTTTTTTTCAGCGCCAGGCTTCAGCCCGGCGCAATACCAGTTTGCTTGTGATTCTGTTTCTGACCGCAGTTGCACTGATTACCCTGTCGGTGTGCCTGGTTGGCTATTATGGTACCCGCAGCGAATCTACCGGCCTGGCCTTCAATGAATGGCTGTTGTCCAGCCATGGCCTGATAACCGCACTGGCTGTTGTTTTGCTGATTTTCATTGGTTCACTGATTCGCTGGGTTGATCTGGCAGGGGGCGGCACCCGGGTTGCCAAAATGGTTGGTGCCCGGCCCATCGACCCCGACACCCGGGATACCGATGAGCGGAAACTCCGTAATATTGTTGAAGAAATGGCCATTGCCAGTGGTGTTACCGTGCCAGACCTCTATGTCATGGATAACGAAACCGGCATTAACGCCTTTGTGGCTGGCTATACACCCAGCCAGGCAGTTATGGTTGTTACTCACGGTGCACTCACCCAGTTAACCCGGGATGAGCTGCAAGGCGTTGTAGGCCATGAATTCAGCCATATTTTTAACGGCGACATGCGCTTGAATGTGCGCCTGATTGCACTTCTGGCCGGCATACTTATGATCGGCCAGATCGGTACATTCCTACTTCAGATGTCCTTTGGCAGCTCCCGGTACGCACGCTCTTCACGGAGTGACGACCGCAGCAGAGCGCCAATGCTTGCGATTGGCGTGGCACTGTTTGTCATC
>Ga0079223_10002565_pt1 | contig 11276 bp, 8 predicted proteins | sample Stecom2011_FD_75072 | JGI IMG/M metagenome (GOLD analysis project Ga0079223, IMG submission 75072) | Agricultural soil microbial communities from Utah to study Nitrogen management - Steer compost 2011 | ecosystem: Environmental > Terrestrial > Soil > Agricultural land | place: USA: Utah...
ACAGCCAAGTGTCAAGAGAGTCTTGAGAGCAATCTACCAAACTGTAAGTTTATTGATGCAACAAGTTTGGTAAATTGGGTCAAGCTTATTAAGTCAGACATGGAGATTGACTACATCAAGAAGGCAGCAGTGATTGCCGAAAAAACAATGGATGCAGCATTTAAATCCATCCATGTTGGAACTAGACAGAACGAGGCCGCAGCAAATGTATACCATGCTCAAATATATGGAACTGAAGAGTATGGGGGAGACTACACTTCAATTGTACCTCTGATGCCTGCAGGTATAAGGACATCTACTCCTCATTTAAGCTGGACCGACGAGCCATACAAGGACGGAGATACGGTACTTGTTGAAATCGCAGGAAATTACAGGAGATACCACTGTCCTCTTTCAAGGACCTTTATCCTCGGCAGTGCACCTCAGAAGGTAAAGGATTTGGCCTCGGTGGTCGTTCAGGGTATAGAGGACACCCTTGCAGTTGTGAAACCAGGAATCACATGTGAAGAAATTGAGCGGACATGGGCTAAGAGTATAGCCAAGAGCGGCTTTATCAAGGATTCAAGGGTTGGCTACTCCTTTGGACTAAACTACCCACCTGACTGGGGTGAGCATACAGTCAGTTTAAGGCCAGGTGACAAGACAATCCTTGAGCCAAATATGACACTACACTTTATGCCTGGAATTTGGCTTGATGATTGCGGAGTGGATATAAGTGAGCCTATTAGAATAACTGATAGGGGAGTAGAGCTTCTTACCAACTATCCAAGAAGGCTCCTTGAAAAATAAGGGTTTGCCATAGTGGTTGGATGAGACAGAGGAAGTTAAGCAATTAATAGTTAGGAGGCTAAAATATGTACAACAAATTTCCGGACGGTAATATATTGAATGTTAACTTAAATGGAGGAGTGGTCAATAAGGAAGTCTTGCCAGGTGATGTATACAGATTGTACCCTGGAGGGTCTGCATTGGGTTTGTATCTGGCCATGAAGGATATGAAACCAGGGATCGATCCTTTGGGAGAGGACAATAATCTGGTATTTTCAGTATCAGCATTGACAGGACTTCCAATAAGCGGAATAAGCAGAGTTAATGTAACTGCCAAAAGCCCTTTGACAGGTGGAATGGGTGACAGTCAGGCAGGTGGCTTTTTCCCGGTACATATGAAGGCAAATGGTCTAGATGCCATTGTACTTAAGGGGAAATCAGACAAGCCGGTATACCTATTTATTGATGGGGAAGATGTGCAACTGAAAGACGCATCAGCCCTTTGGGGAAAGGTTACAGGAGAGGCTGAGAAGATAATCAGAGAAGAGCTTGGAAGAGATGATGTTGAAATCGCCCAGATTGGACCTGGAGGAGAAAATCTTGTAAATTATGCATGCATCATAAACATGTGCAATAGGGCCAATGGTAGAAATGGTATGGGAGCAGTAATGGGCTCGAAAAATTTGAAGGCCATTGTAGTTGCCAAGGGCAAGTCCCAGAAACCAGTAGACAGCGAAGGCTTCTTTGGCCTTGCAAAGAGCGTCATGGCAAGACTGGAGGAGAACGGATCTGTAGCTGGACTTGGCAAATATGGAACAGATGGTGACCTTGAGGGCTTCAGTGAAGAGGGATTTCTACCTACAAACAACTGGACAACAGGATATTTTCCTCAAGGAGCCAAAAATATAACCGGTGAGACAATGTATGACACAATTCTCAAGGAAAGGGACACCTGCTATTCCTGCGCAGTAAGATGCAAGAGGGTTGTGGAAGTGCCCGGTATGGTCGATCCCCTGTACGGCGGACCTGAGTATGAGACTGCAGCTACATTCGGTTCATATTGTGGGGTTACAAGCCTTGAATATGTATCCCTGGCCAATCAAATGTGTAACATGTACGGTCTTGACACCATCTCATGCGGAGCAACCATAGCCTTTGCCATGGAGGCATATGAGAAGGGCATTATTGACAAGACTGTGACCGATGGGATAGACCTAAAGTTTGGTAACGGTGAAGCTCTTCCTGTACTGATAGAGAAAATTGCAAACAAGGAGGGTTTTGGCAGGCTCTTGGCTCTGGGAAGCTATAGGTACGCACAAACTCTTGGCGAAGAAGCCCTAGACCTAACGGTAACAGTAAAAAAACAGGAACTTCCTGCCCACATGCCACAGTATAAGCCAGCGGTAGGCCTAGTATATGCGGTTAATCCTTTTGGTGCAGACCACCAATCAAGTGAGCATGATCCATTCCTGGTTATGCCAGAGGATAGCGTGGAAAGAAGAAGACTGGCTCAGTTGGGAATCCAAAAAGGCTATGAGGATCCATTTACAATGGACGATGACAAGGTCAGATTTGCATGGGATACTCAAAAATACTTTTCAACCCTGGATACCCTTTGTCTTTGTCAATTCGTTTGGGGACCTTCCTGGGAGCTGTATGGACCAGATGAAATGGTTGAATTGTGCAAAACAGGTATAGGCTGGGAGACATCACTTTATGAGCTTATGCAGGTTGGCGAAAGACGAATTAATATGATGAGAGCCTTTAATGCAAAGGAAGGCTTCACCAAGGAAGACGACCTTCTACCCAGGAAGATTTTCACGCCCCTTAAGGGTGGACCCACTGATGGTGTTGTTTTGGATAAGGAATCACATGAACATGCCAAAAACCTTTATTATGATTTGGCTGGATGGGACAAGGAAAAGGGAAACCCCACAGAATCGACCCTAAAGAGACTGTCCCTACAATGGATGCTTTAATTAAGGAACTTTTGATATGAAAGTTACATGCAATAACAAAACTATGGAAATTGAAGAAAAGATCACATTACCAGAGCTTCTGGAAATGCTTAACTATCGGAAGACTGTAGCGGTATTCATCAACGGAAAACAGCTGCTTTCATCTCAATTGGATGGTTACAGGATTAATGAAGGCGACCAGATTAAGATAATTAGGATACTGGGCGGTGGTTAATATGAGGAGGAAAAAAATGCTAAGAACAACGCAAGAAATTGATAATATGCTTAAAAAGCATGATTCCTACAGAAATGGGTGCTTAAACCTTATTGCATCGGAAAACTTTGCCAGTGAAAAGGTAAGAAGCTACCTGACCAGTGATTTTGGGAACAGGTATGGCTGCTACTCAACCATGGACTTAGCTGAAAGGGAGTACACGGGCAATAAGTTCATACACCAGTTTGAAATGGAAGCCCATGAGCTGGTAAAGGAGATATTCAAGGCTAAGTATACGGATTTAAGACCCATAGGTGGACACATGGCCGGAATGTCGGTGGTTTTGGCCCTCCTTGAGCCAGGAGACCTGGTTATCGAAGTAAGCCTGTCAGACTGGGGACACGGACTGGTAGGACCCATGTGCCAGGTAAGACAATTTGATGAGACTATCAATGTTGAGTATATGGCCTTTGATGAAAACAGGGCAGTTGATACAGAAAAGCTAATAGAGCAGGCAAAAAGACTAAAGCCAAAGATGATAATATTCGGTGGATCAGGCACCCTGTTTCCAGAGCCTGTTAGAGAACTTAGGCCACTGGCAGACCAGCAGGGCTTCCATATTGCATATGATGCATCCCATGTGACCGGGCTGATTGCATCAGGAATGTTCCCTAATCCACTTGAAGAGGGAGCAGACATAATGTTTGGCAGTACACACAAGTCTTTCCCTGGACCACAGGGGGGCTTTGTTGTCTCAAATGACAAAGACCTGATGATCAAGGTAGGTAATACCCTTTCACCATCCCTTGTCACCAGTCATCATCTAAACAGATTGCCTGCCTTGGCAGCTTCAATACTTGAAATGAAGGACTTCGGTGAAGAGTATGGGAGACAGGTGGTCAAGAATTCCAAAGCCCTTGCCAAAGCCTTGGCCAAGAGGGGCTTCAAGGTTTTGGGAGAAGGAAGGGAGTATACAGAAAGTCACCTTCTATTGGTTGACATTGGAGAATATGTTGACTTTGCACCTGCCAAGTTCTTGGAAAAGGCCAACATACTATGTTCAGATGATTTTTCCGGAAATAGTCCAGAGGTAAGAATTGGTACGCCTGAATCGACAAGAAGGGGCATGAAGGAAGAACATATGGAGGATATTGCAGAGTTCTTCAAGAGACTTATAATTGATAAGGAAGACATCGACATGGTTGGGAAGGACGTTGAAGATTACGCAAGACAATTCACAGGATTGGATTATTCATATTAGTACCTCCCAGGGAAACCACACGAGAGTGTGGTTTTCCCATTGCAAATAAAGTTATTAATGTAAGGATATTGGGGTATACTCTAATATAGAGTATTAGGACCAAAATAAACATAAAGGGGAGATATATATGGGTCTAGTTACATCAACTGAATTGTTCAGAAGGGCGCAGGAAGGTGGATACGCAATCGGTGCATTCAACGTAAACAACATGGAGATAATCCAGGGTATCGTTGACGCTGCCAAGGAGGAAAAGTCAGGGTTGATTCTTCAGGTTTCCGCTGGCGCGAGAAAGTATGCAAACTCAATTTATCTTAGGAAGCTCGTAGAGGCTGCAATTGAAGATAGTGACCTGGACATAGTTCTGCACCTGGACCACGGTGAAAACCTTGAAATTGTAAAGCAATGCATCGATGACGGATTTACCTCCGTAATGATCGACGCATCACATTATCCTTTTGAGGAAAATGTAAGAATTACCAAGGAAGTGGTTGACTATGCCCATGCCAGGGGAGTTGTTGTTGAGGCCGAGCTTGGCAAGCTTGCAGGTGTGGAGGATGCAGTAAGCGTGGCCAAGGAGGATGCTACCTACACAGACCCAGATGAGGCGGTTGAGTTTGTCAAGAGGACAGGCATTGATTCACTGGCTGTAGCAATTGGTACAAGCCATGGTGCATACAAGTTCAAGGGTGAACCAAAGCTTGACTTTGAACGATTGGAGAAAATCGGAAAACTTATTCCAAATACACCTTTGGTACCTCACGGTGCATCAACTGTACTTCCAGAGTTTGTGGAGCTCTGCAACAAGTATGGCGGGGACATTCCTGGAGCTCAGGGAGTACCTGAAGAGATGCTAAGAAGAGCTGCTCAGATGAATGTTGCAAAAATAAATATAGATACGGACCTGAGACTTGCCATGACAGCTGCAATAAGACAATTCATGGTGGAAAATCCATCGGAATTCGACCCAAGAAAATATCTTGGACCTGCCAGAGCAGCCATAAAGGGAATGGTTCAGCACAAAATCAGGAACGTATTGGGATCAAGTGGATCAAATCTTTAAGATAAAGGGGCATATTGTCCCTTTGATTTTTTGTAGGAGTTGGTATTATGGACAGTTTTCCAGATATTGAAAGGGTACACCAGATACTGGATGAGATTGCAGAAACCCTGCCTCTTGAGTTTTTCAACAGGCTGAATGAGGGTGTTGTTCTTCTGCCCCAGCACAAATACCACCCAAGAAGTCGTAGTGACAGAAGGCTCTATGTAATGGGGGAATACCACAAGAGCTTTACTGGAAGCCATATAAGAATATATTATGGTTCATTCAAAAGGGTTTTTAGAAATATTTCCGAGGAAGAACTTAGGAAACACCTGGAGCACACCCTACTGCATGAATTCACCCACCACCTGGAAACACTTGCAGGTGAAAGAGGACTGATAATAAAAGACCAGGAAGCACTGAGAAAATATCTTCAGGAATGATCCAAATTAAAAAGGATGAAACCGTCAAAATGGTTTCATCCTTTCTTTGTACTACTCCATTATTTCCTTTACTGCAGACTTGACTGCACCCATGAGAAAACCTGCATCCATGTTAACTGCAACGCTCTGATAACCCATCTCAAACATGCTTTTGGCTGAGTTTGAATCAGGAGAAAAGATAAAGGCATACTTGTTGTTGTCCTTGGCTGCCTTTAGAATCCTACCAAGAGCAGCCTTGAAACTTGGATCATCAAACTGGGCAGGGATACCCAGACCGATGGAAAGGTCAAAAGGCCCAACAAAAATCCCATCTACCCCATCCATTGCCATTATATCTTCAATACTTTCTAGGCAACCGATTGTCTCACATTGGGGTATAAGTAGTGTTTCCCTGTTACAGGTGGCAAAATACTCATCAAGATTCCTTGCAAAATCCTTTTCTCCGTAGCCTGCTGACCTGGCCTTGAAGTAGCCCCTCTTACCTACTGGGGTGTACTTGGCCCATTCGACAAGCTTCCTGACCTCATCAACTGTCTCCACACAAGGGACGATAAGTCCCTTTGCACCAATATCAAGGTTCCTTAAGATCGAAGGCCTGGAAATATCACTGACCCTTACCATGGTGGTCAAGTCAACAACCTCAGCGGCCCTTGTGAATCTTGCAGTACTCTCAACACTGTATGGTCCGTGCTCTGTATCAACAATTATAAAGTCCAGACCCGTATATCCAAGGGATTCCACAACCTCTTCGCTTCCAAGCTCAAAAAAAGTGCCAAGAACATTCTTGCCCTCATCAAGCTTTTTCTTCACATTATTTAACAAAAATACCACCGTCCTTTCATATAATTACTTTACTGTTATCTAGTGTAAAAGTCAATATATAGAAGACTAATGAAACTAACTGGTGATTTTGGGTAAATGTTTGTATGAAGGGAGTGAGGAAATTGATAGTAAAGACTTTGCTTGAAAATCGATCTGTAAAAGAGAGATATGAAACAGAGCATGGACTCAGTTTGTACATTGAAGCAGGAGAAAGAAAAATACTGTTTGATGCCGGTGAAACTGATGCCTTCATCAGGAATGCCAAGCGGATGGGGGTAGACCTGGCTGAAGTGGATATGATGATTCTTTCCCATGGCCATTACGACCATGGAGGAGGGATAAAATACTTTATGGACCTTAACAAGAAGGCTCTCATATATATACACAAGGAGGCTTTCAGACCACACGCCTCAATAAAGGAAGGAGAGAGGAAGGATGCGGGAATAGACGATAGCCTTCTCCATAATAACAGGGTAAGATTGGTGGATGAGGATCTGTATTTTGGGGATGAATTGGTTTTGTTTTCCCATATCAAGGGAAAGGAGATGGTCCCTCGAGGAAACTCCAGACTGTTGATGAAAAAGGATTCGGGATGGATAAAGGATAATTTTCACCATGAGCAGAATCTTTTGATCAAGGAAGGGAATAAGAGGGTTCTAGTGGTTGGCTGTTCACACCGGGGAATAGTAAACATTCTTGACCAATGTGAAAAGCATCTTGACAGGCCATTGACTGCAGTCTTAGGTGGATTCCATCTGTACGACCTGGATAAGAATAAAGAGGAGGACCTTTCCTTCCTAAAAGGAATAGCAGGCAGATTGGAGGAAAATAATGCATCCTATTACACAGGTCATTGTACAGGCTATGACCAATTTTCTCTGTTAAAGGAGATGATGGGGAACAGGATTCACTACCTTGCAACCGGTTCAATTGTTGAAATATGAACTGATTACAATTAATTGCCATAAAATTCCTTTTAGTCATTGAAACTGTGGGATTTGATTTATTTAAAAAATTATAAATAATTAGTGTAAAACAACTAATAATCGAGTATAATTGAAATATAGAGTGACAAAATATTTGGAAGACGAGGGATAATATGGCAAGGGAAAGAGAAAAGATATATGGATGTCTCCTTGGTGGTGCGGTTGGAGATGCCTTAGGTTACCCTGTAGAATTTATGAGCTACACTGAGATCCTTGATGCCTATGGTGAAAAAGGGATAGATAGCCTTGAGAGGGGCAAAGCCTTTATATCAGATGACACCCAGATGACACTTTTTACTGCTGAGGGAATCCTATTGACCTCATCAAAGGACAAGGTAGTTGATAACATATATCTGGCCTACCTGAGGTGGCTATCCACACAGGGCTATAATATTCCCGTCGTAGAAGAAGGCTGGCTTATCCATGACAAAAGATTCCATGTTAGACGAGCCCCGGGGAATACCTGCCTCTCATCATTGCAGAGTGGAAAGATGGGAACGATACATACTCCCATAAACCAGAGCAAGGGGTGTGGTGGTGTCATGAGGGTCGCACCCTTGGGTATTTTGTGTCCACCTGATGATGCCTTCGCATACGGAATGAAAACCGCTGCCATAACTCACGGGCATCCATCTGGATATTATTCTGCAGGTGCTCTCGCAAGATTGGTATCACTACTCCTTTCAGGTGAGGATCTTGTTCGGGCAGTTGAGGATACAATTCGCCATCTTGAGGGATACGAAGACAGTGAAGAAACCCTTCATATCTTGCAGAAGGCCTTTAGACTAAGCCAGGAGGATATCGAGCCATTGCAGGCCATGAAGAGCCTGGGTGAAGGCTGGGTCGGTGAGGAAGCTCTTGCAATTTCTGTATACTGTTCCCTGCGATTCAAGGATGACTTTAAGAGCGCATTGATAGCATCAGTTAATCATGACGGTGACAGCGACAGTACTGGAGCAATAACAGGAAACATTATGGGTGCAGCTCTTGGTTCAGAAAGCATCCCAGAGCAGTGGGGTCACAGGGTAGAACTTAATGATAAAATCAATATGATGGCAGAAAGATTGCACTACAAACATGAATTGTATTACATTTAATTAGCTAATACCTCCCAATATAAATTTCCCCTGCAAGGATATTCATTCCTTATGCAGGGGAAATTGTTTTCATTTGTTAAATTTCCATTATATACTTGCCTAAAGCGTAGGGATATTCTAAGATGAATATATAAATAAAATAAAGGCGGTGGTTGTCATTTCCGATATTAGAAGAGTTTATGTAGAAAAAAGAGAAGGCTTTGATGTGGAGGCCATGCATATGCTTCATGAAATCAAGGAGTCTCTAAAGATTGATGGAGTGGAAAGGATAAGGATTCTAAACAGGTATGATTTTACTTGTAGGAATGAGGAGAGCTTTGAAGAAACCGTAAACAAGATCCTTTCAGAGCCCAATGTTGATCTTGTACATAAGACGGAACTTCCGGAATTTCAAGGCAGGGCCCTGGCTGTTGAATACCTGCCAGGCCAGTACGACCAAAGGGCGGATTCTGCTGAGCAGTGCATTCAGATTCTCCTTGGGGACATGGAGGCAAAGGTAAAGTCAGCCAAGGTATTTTTAATGGTTGGAAACATAAGTGATGAGAACTTCAGGAAAATCAAGGATTATCTCATTAATCCCATAGATTCAAGACAGGCATCCATGGAGCTTCCTATAACCCTGGAGGACCGAACTGTTGAACCTGAAGATGTGGAGATTCACAATGGATTCATTGATTATTCCCATGAAGACCTTGAGAAGTTCAGGATTGAAATGGGCTTTGCCATGAACTTTGACGACATAATACTTATACAGGACTACTTTAGAAACGATGAAAAGAGAGACCCATCTGTCACAGAGCTTAAGGTTATTGACACCTATTGGTCAGACCACTGTCGACACACGACCTTCTTCACTGAGATACAGAATATCAAAATTCAGGAAGGTAAATACCAGCAGGTCTTCCAGGATGCATTGGACAGGTACCACAAATCAAGGGAGAAGACAGGAGTAAGAAAGCCCGTTAGCCTTATGGACCTGGCAACTATCAATGCAAGGGAAACAAGGCAAGATGGTATGCTGGAGAACCTGGATATCTCAGATGAGATAAATGCCTGCAGCATTGAAATCGATGTTGATGTTGACGGAAATATTGAAAAGTGGCTCTTGATGTTCAAGAACGAGACCCACAACCATCCAACGGAGATAGAGCCCTTTGGTGGTGCTGCTACCTGTCTTGGAGGAGCAATCAGAGACCCTCTTTCTGGGAGAAGCTATGTATATCAGGCAATGAGGGTGACAGGAAGTGGAGACCCAAGGACCCCAATGGAAGAGACAATCCCTGGAAAGCTTCCACAGAGGAAAATAACCAAGGAAGCAGCCAAAGGCTACAGCTCCTATGGAAACCAGATTGGACTTGCCACAGGGCAGGTTACTGAAATCTATCACCAGGGATATATAGCCAAAAGGATGGAGGTTGGAGCGGTAATAGCAGCAGCCCCAAAATCTAATGTAATCAGGATGGCACCAAAGCCGGGAGACATTGTCCTGCTGGTTGGAGGAAAGACAGGAAGGGATGGCATAGGCGGTGCAACCGGATCATCCAAGTCCCACACAGAGGAATCATTGGAAACATCTGGAGCAGAGGTACAGAAGGGAAATGCACCTGAGGAGAGAAAAATACAGAGACTCTTCAGAAAACCAGAGCTCGCGAGACTGATAAAGAAATGCAACGACTTCGGAGCAGGTGGAGTATCTGTTGCAATAGGGGAGCTTGCAGATAGCATTACAATTGACCTTGATGTCATTCCCAAGAAGTATGAGGGGCTTGATGGGACAGAGCTTGCAATATCTGAGTCCCAGGAGAGGATGGCTGTTGTGATAGACCCCAAGGATCTTGAAGTATTCAAGGAGCTTGGTCGCCAGGAGAACCTTGAAGTCACAAAGGTGGCGGACATAACAGATACGGGTAGACTGATCATGAACTGGAGAGGGAAGAGTATACTGGATATCAAGAGGGACTTTCTCGACACAAACGGGGCCAGACAGTTTGCAGATGTTATTCTTGGATCTCCATTGGATAAGGAAGAGTCAGCAAAGGCCTTCCCGACCTTCAAGGAAGGCATGGAAAGGACCCTGTCAGACCTTAATGTATGCTCCCAGAAGGGTATGAACGCAATGTTTGACAATACGGTTGGAGCTGCAACGGTACTGATGCCTGAGGGAGGAAAACATAGATTGACCCCGATTGAAGGTATGGCTGCAAAAATACCAGTTCTCCAGGGAGACACAACAACAGCAAGCCTTATGACCTTTGGGTTTGATCCTGAAATATGCCAGTGGAGTCCATATCACGGCGGAGTTTATTCGGTAATTGAGGCAATTTCAAAGCTCGTTGCAATGGGAGGAGACTACAGGAAGGCAAGGCTCAGCATGCAGGAGTACTTTGAGAAGCTGGAAAATGACCCGCTTAAGTGGGGGAAACCATTCAGCGCACTTCTTGGAGCCTATACAGCACAGGATGAGCTGGGAATAGCAGCAATAGGAGGAAAGGATTCCATGTCCGGAACCTTTAAGGATATTTCTGTCCCTCCAACAATAATCACCTTTGCAGTGGCAACAGAAAGTACAGACAAGATTCTTTCTCCTGAGTTCAAGAAGACAGACTCACAGGTTTATCTTGCTGAAATCAAGCCTGATGAAAACAACCTTCCAGATTTCCAAATGGTAAGGGAAGCATACGAAGAAAT
>Ga0079223_10002566_pt1 | contig 11276 bp, 7 predicted proteins | sample Stecom2011_FD_75072 | JGI IMG/M metagenome (GOLD analysis project Ga0079223, IMG submission 75072) | Agricultural soil microbial communities from Utah to study Nitrogen management - Steer compost 2011 | ecosystem: Environmental > Terrestrial > Soil > Agricultural land | place: USA: Utah...
ACACCATGCAAATGCGGCCCGAGGGCAAGCCCGTCGATTTCACGGGGGTTGAGGCGCGCATCAACAATATCGAGGAAGATTCCGTGCTCGAGGTGTCCGGCACGGGCCGCGCACCGGCTGCAACGGTGCTCACGTTCCTGCGGGCGTCGCCTGTCGGCGCGTCACTCGATAACGCGTTCGTTCAGGCCCAAGGCGAAGGCAACTGGCAGGTGCCGCTTTCCCTGCACATTCCCCTGACCGGTACACAGCCCATTCGCGTGGCGGGCGCACTCGAGGTGAAGGATGCTTCGCTCAGCCTGGCCGACACCTTGCCCACGCTATCGAACCTGAGCGGGCGCATCGAATTCACCGAATCACTCTTGAAGGCTCACGACCTGAAGGGCCGGCTGCTGGGCGACGTGGTCAGTATCTCCGGCGGGATCGGTAAGGGTGAAAAGGGTCTCGTCTTCGAAGGGCGGCTCACGTCTGAGGCGTTGGCTGATGTGTTGGGCGAACGCTTCAAGCCCCTTCTTGACGGGGCCACACCGTATCGCTTCGCCATTCAGCGCTCGCCGGAAGGCGCGTATGACCTGCGGCTCGATGCTTCGCTCGAAGGACTGGCCATCGACGCCCCCGCGCCGCTGGGCAAGGACGCTGCCGCCCGCCGCCCGTTGCAGGTGCGCTGGGTGGATCGCAGAAAAGGCGACGCGTCGCTCGACATTTCGCTCGCCGCGGGCATGCAGGCCCGCTTCCTGCACCGCGAAGGCGCAAAGGGGCCGTTTTTCCACTCTGGCGCCATCAATTTGAACGGCTCGGCCAAAACGGATCAACCGGGCCTGGCGATCGATGTCACCACACCTCATATCGATCTGGACGCGTGGCGTGAGTTCACCGATGGGTTCGGGCAAGCAGAGTCTGGCGCACCCGCGCTGCCGCCCTTGCGCAGTCTGCGCATGCAGGCGCAATCTGCAACCCTGCTGGGTACGCAGCTCGATCAGATGACGTTCACCGTGGGTCGCGCCGAAGGTGGACGCTGGCGGGTCGACGTCAGCTCGACGCAGACGGCCGGCACGCTGTTCTGGCGCGAGCGTGACGGCACGATTCAAGGCGATGTCGATGCCAAGTTCGAGCGGCTTGCCCTGGGTGCGGAGCACTCGAAGGAAGACGCTGCAGGCAGCAAGGCGGTGGCGCAGTCTCCGACGCTTGCCGAACTGCAGCGCGAAATCGATTTCCCCGCGATACGGCTGCAGGTCGACCGTCTGCGGCTTTATGGGCGTGATGTCGGCTCGCTGTCGGTGGTGGGCGTGAACGAGACCCATGGCCGCCACTGGACCCTGCAGGAGCTCAAACTGGCTTCGCCGCACGGGGTGCTGCATGGCAACGGTGCGTGGCGCCTGGAAGGCGAGCAGCGCGGACTGACGGTTCAGGCGCAGGCCGAATTCCACGATCTGGGTGCGTGGCTCGATATGGCGGGTTTCACCGATCTGATGGGCGATGGCAAAGGTCGGGTGGAGGGCCGCATCGAGTGGCGCGACGTTCCCTGGCAGTTTGATCGCGCACGCCTGAATGGCGAGTTGTCCGTCGACCTGGCCGATGGGCGCTTCATTACTCTGGGCTCGCGCTCGGCGCGGCTGCTGGAGCTGCTGTCACTGCAATCGGTGAAGCGGTTCGCCACGCTTGACTGGAAACCGGGTGGTCTGCTCAAGCAAGGGTTCCCGTTCGATAGCGTGCAGGGTCGCATCACGATGCACGACGGCATCCTTCATAGTGAGAACTACCGCGTCACGGGCCCGGTGGCGACGATCATGATTGCGGGAGACGTGGACCTGCCGCGCGAGATGCTCGACCTGTACGCGGTCGTGATTCCAAATCTCGATGTCAGCGGAGCGGCGATCGCGGCAGGTCTGGCGGTGAATCCGGTCGTGGGTCTGGGAGCGTTTCTTACACAGTGGCTGCTCAAGGCGCCGCTGGGCAAGGCGATGGCGGTGGAATACCGGGTGAAGGGTGCGTTCGATGCACCTGAGGTCGACGAGATTTCGACGCGTGGTGGGGGAGAAGCCGGCTCGGCTACGCAGCCGTGAGTCGGTGAGGATGAGACAGCGCACCAAAGCGTTTGCGCGGGGAAAAGGGAACCCTGCCGGGCCCCTGTTTCCTTTACGGGCAGGGGTCAGTAGATGCCTTGCTGCAGCATCGCGTCGGCCACCTTGACGAAGCCGGCAATGTTGGCCCCATCGAGATAGTTCACGACCTTGCCCTTCGAGGCATGGCGCACGCAGTTTTCGTGAATGTCGCGCATGATCGCATGCAGCTTTGCGTCGACTTCTTCACGGGTCCAGCACAGGCGCTGTGCGTTCTGACTCATTTCGAGCCCCGACACCGCCACGCCGCCGGCATTGCTTGCCTTGCCCGGAGCATACAGCACTCCGGCTTCGATGAAGGCACGCGCCGCTTCGATGCGGGTGGGCATGTTGGCACCTTCGGCCACGCAGCGCACACCGTTCCTGATGAGCGTGAGCGCGTCTTCAAGATCGAGTTCGTTCTGGGTGGCGCACGGCAGGGCGACATCGACCGGAACGTGCCACGGGCGCTTGCCAGGCTCGTACTGCAGCTTGAGCTCTTTGGCGTAGTCTTCGACGCGGCCGCGATCGGTGTTCTTGATGCGGCACAGCACGGCCAGTTTTTCGGGCGTGAAGCCGGCGGGGTCGACCACACAGCCCTGGGAGTCGGAAACCGTGACCACGCGCGCGCCCATGTGCATGCACTTTTCAATGGCGTACTGTGCGACGTTGCCCGACCCGGAGACCGATACCTTCAGACCCTCGAGCGACTGCTGCGTATGCTTGAGCATCTCTTCGGCGAAATACACGGTGCCGTAACCCGTGGCCTCGGGGCGAATGAGGCTGCCGCCGAATGTGAGGCCCTTGCCCGTGAAGACGCTGCTGGCGGAATTCGACAGCTTCTTCATCATGCCGGTCATGTAGCCGACCTCACGCGCGCCCACGCCGATGTCGCCGGCCGGAACGTCGGTGTCGGGCCCCAGGTGGCGATACAGTTCGAACATCAGCGCCTGGCAGAAGCGCATGACTTCGGCGTCGGACTTGCCCTTGGGGTCGAAGTCGCAACCGCCCTTGCCACCGCCCATGGGCAGCGTGGTAAGGGCGTTTTTGAAGGTTTGCTCGAAAGCCAGGAATTTGAGGATGGAGAGATTGACTGAGGGGTGAAAGCGCATGCCGCCCTTGAATGGGCCGATGGCTGAACTGTGCTGGATGCGGAAGCCGCGATTGACGTGAACCTTGCCCTGATCATCGACCCATGTCACCCGAAACTGGATCACGCGTTCCGGTTCGACGAGCCGTTCAAGCAGGGCCTGTTCGGCATATTGTGGGTTGCGTTCAAGAAAAGGCCAGAGGCTGGACATCACCTCGTGTACGGCCTGCATGAATTCGGGTTGGTGGGGGTCGCGGGCCCGGACCCCCTCAAGAAATTGATCTAGTGTCGGAAGTCCCATTCTTCACTTCTTCATCATGTCGAAAAACTCGGCGTTGGTTTTGGTGGCCCGAATCTTGTCCAGGATGAATTCCATCGCTTCGACTTCGTCCATGTCGTGTATGAACTTCCGCAACACCCAAATTTTTTGTAAAAGTTCGGGCTTGATGAGCAACTCTTCCCGGCGAGTTCCGGACTTGTTCAGGTTGATGGCCGGATAGACGCGTTTTTCGGCCAGCCGGCGCTCCAGGTGCACCTCGCAGTTGCCGGTGCCCTTGAACTCTTCGTAGATGACTTCGTCCATGCGGCTGCCCGTTTCTACCAGGGCCGTACCGATGATGGTGAGCGAGCCGCCTTCTTCCAGATTGCGCGCGGCACCGAAGAAGCGTTTGGGCCGCTGCAGCGCGTTGGCATCGACACCACCCGTGAGTACCTTGCCCGAGGCCGGTACCACGGTGTTGTAGGCACGCGCGAGCCGGGTGATCGAGTCTAGCAGAATGACCACGTCTTTCTTGAGCTCGACCAGGCGCTTGGCCTTTTCGATGACCATTTCAGCCACCTGCACGTGCCGGGTGGCGGGTTCGTCGAAGGTCGAGGCCACGACTTCGCCGCGCACCGTGCGCTGCATTTCAGTCACTTCTTCGGGCCGCTCGTCGACCAGCAGCACGATCATGACGGCATCGGGGTAATTGGTGGTAATGGCGTGAGCAATGTGCTGCATCATTACCGTCTTGCCTGACTTGGGGCTTGCCACGATCAGTGCACGCTGCCCCTTGCCCATGGGGGCGAAAATGTCGAGAATGCGCCCCGTGATGTTTTCCTCGCTCTTTATGTCGCGCTCGAGCTTGAGCACGCGATCGGGATGCAACGGCGTCAGGTTCTCGAACATGATCCGGTGCTTGATCGCTTCCGGCTGCATGCCGTTGACCTTGTCGACCTTCACCAGAGCAAAATAGCGTTCGCCGTCTTTGGGCGTGCGCACTTCCCCTTCAATGGAGTCGCCGGTGTGCAGGTTGAAGCGGCGGATCTGCGACGGCGAGATGTAGATGTCATCGGTGCTCGCCAGATACGACGTTTCCGGCGAACGCAGGAAGCCGAAGCCGTCGGGCAATACTTCGAGCACGCCATCGCCAAAAATCTGTTCGCCCTGCTTGGCGCGCTTTTTCATGATGGCGAACATGAGCTCCTGCTTGCGCAGCCGGCTGGCGTTGTCAATTTCCAGACTGGCAGCCATTTCAAGCAGCTGCGATACGTGCAGTGCCTTTAATTCATTCAGGTGCATGGGTGGTGAAGAGAGAGGGGGTGTTGGATTGTGGTGGGTGGCAAGCCCGGAAAGGGCTCGCGCGATTCACGGTACCGGGTGTTCCGGCGGATATTCTTAGAGTGATTCGTCTAGAAATGCGGTGAGCTGCGACTTGGACATGGCGCCAACTTTGGTTGCAGCGGGCTTGCCGTCTTTGAACAGCATCAGCGTGGGAATACCGCGGATACCGAATTTGGCCGCCGTGTCGGGGTTTTCGTCGACATTGAGCTTCGCAATCATAACACGGCCCTGGTATTGCTTCGCGGCCTCGTCGAGCAACGGCGCGATCATTTTGCAGGGGCCACACCATTCAGCCCAGTAGTCGACCAGGACGGGAATTTCGGAGTTCAATACATCAGACTCGAACGAGGAGTCCGTCACATTTTTAATGGAATCGCTCATGGCTGGAGGAAAAAAAGAAAGATGAAATTCGTATCGGCCGCCATGCGGCGCCTGTTGTGGGCAGCGGTGCGAAAGCCGGCGCTGCCTGCGTTTTCTTGCAAGCATACCACTAGTGGGCGCCCGTGCAACGTGTGCAGGATCAACAGATGCGGGTGGATACGGCCATCGCGCCAATCTGACGCGTGCGCCGCGGTATCCGTAAAATACAGCCTTTGCTGACGCTCAATTACGGAACCAAATTGTCCATATCCCGCTACGATGAAGCTTCGATCCGGGTGCTCAAGGGCCTGGAGCCGGTCCGGCAGCGGCCCGGCATGTACACCCGCACCGACAACCCCCTGCACATCATTCAGGAAGTACTCGACAATGCTGCCGACGAGGCGTTGGCCGGTTTCGGGCGTTGCGTGAGTGTCACACTTCATGCCGACGGCAGCGTGACGGTGGAAGACGACGGTCGCGGCATACCGGTCGGCCTGCACGAGCAGGAGCAGGCACCCGTGGTCGAAATCGTCTTCACCCGCCTGCACGCGGGCGGCAAGTTCGACAAGAAGTCGGGCGGTGCCTATGCGTTTTCCGGTGGGCTGCATGGCGTGGGCGTGTCGGTTACCAATGCGCTTTCGCGCCGCATGGAAGTGCGCGTGACGCGCGACGGCAAGGTGCACGAGATCACCTTCGCGGGCGGGGAGGTCGAGCGCCCGCTTGCGGTAACGGGCAATGCGCCGCGCAAGGCCTCCGGTACACGCGTGCGCGTCTGGCCCGATCCGCAATATTTCGATTCCGCGGCGATTCCGCTTGCCGAGCTCACGCACAGCCTGCAGCAAGGCGGTGCTGCTCGCCGGCGTGCGCTTCGAGTTCCACAACGAGAAAACGGGCGAGACCCAGGCGTGGCAGTACGACGACGGCGTACGCAGTTATCTGGAGCAGGCGCTGGGCGACAGCGAGCGCATCGTGCCCGCGTTCGAGGGCAGCCATTACGCCGGTGCCGACGACGACACCTATTCGGAGGGCGAGGGCGCCCAGTGGGTGGTGATCTGGACGGCCGACGGCCCCACGGTGCGCGAATCGTACGTCAACCTGATCTCCACTCCCGGTGGCGGCACCCACGAGGCCGGTCTGCGCGACGGCCTGTTCACTGCGGTAAAGTCGTTCGCCGAGCTGCACGGCCTCGTTCCGAAGGGAGTCAAGCTTCTGCCGGAAGACGTGTTCGCCCGCGCAAGCTTCGTGCTCTCGGCCAAGGTGCTCGATCCGCAGTTTCAGGGCCAGATCAAGGAACGGCTGAACAGTCGCGACGCCGTACGGCTCGTGAGCGGCTACGTGAAAAATGCGCTCGAATTGTGGTTGCACGGGCACGTCGAATACGGCCGCAAGCTCGCCGAAAGTGCGATTCGCCAGGCGCAGGCGCGGCAACGCTCGGCGCAAAAGGTCGAAAAGCGCAAAAGTTCGGGTGTGGCCGTCTTGCCCGGCAAGCTCACCGACTGCGAGTCCAGCGACAGCAGTCGCACAGAGCTCTTTCTTGTCGAAGGCGATTCGGCCGGCGGTTCGGCCAAGATGGGGCGCGACAAGGAGTTCCAGGCCATTCTTCCCCTGCGCGGCAAGGTTCTGAATTCGTGGGAAGTCGAACGCGACCGGCTGTTTGCCAACAACGAAATCCATGACATTTCCGTGGCGATCGGGGTTGATCCGCATGGCCCCGACGACAATGTCGATTTGTCGGGGCTGCGCTATGGGCGCATCTGCATCCTTTCCGATGCAGACGTCGATGGCGCACATATCCAGGTGCTGCTGCTTACCTTGTTCTTCCGCCACTTCCCGCGGCTCATCGAGGCCGGTCACGTGTATGTGGCGCGTCCGCCGCTCTTTCGGGTCGACGTGCCCGCGGCCGGCAAGCGCCCCGCGCGCAAGCTGTATTGCCTCGATCAGGCCGAGCTCGATTCGGTGCTCGAGAAGCTGCGCAGCGAGGGAGTCCGCGAGACCAGCTGGAGCATCAGCCGTTTCAAGGGTCTGGGCGAAATGAGTGCCGAGCAGTTGTGGGACACCACCATGAATCCCGATACCCGCCGTCTGCTGCCTGTAACTTACGGGCAGCCCGGGCCCGACGAGACGCAGAAGATGTTCCGCATGCTGATGGGCAAGGGCGAATCGGGGCAGCGCCGTCAGTGGCTCGAAGAAAAGGGCAATCTGGCCGACGTCGACGTCTGAGCACGACCGGAGAATTTGAATGGATACACCGCAGGCGGGTTTTGCCGCCGATGATGACAGCATTACGCTTGCCTGGTATGCGGAGCAGGCCTATCTCGATTACGCCGTTTCGGTGGTGCGCGGGCGCGCGCTGCCCGACGTTTCCGATGGTCAGAAGCCCGTACAGCGGCGCATTCTGTATGCCATGCACGCCATGGGGTTGGGGCCGGGCGCCAAGCCGGTGAAATCCGCCCGCGTGGTGGGCGACGTGCTGGGCAAATACCATCCGCACGGCGACCAGGCCGCCTACGATGCCATGGTGCGTATGGCACAAGACTTCGTGCTGCGCTACCCGCTCATCGACGGCCACGGTAACTTCGGTTCGCGCGACGGCGACAACGCGGCGGCCATGCGCTACACCGAAGCACGGCTGACGCCGTTCGCACAGGTGTTGCTCGACGAGCTCGATGAAGGCACGGTCGATTTCCTGCCCAATTACGACGGCAGCCAGAAGGAACCGGCACTGCTGCCGGCGCGCCTGCCGGTGGTGCTGCTGAATGGCGCTTCGGGCATTGCCGTGGGCATGGCCACCGAAATTCCCTCGCATAACCTGCGCGAAATCACCGCGGCGTGCGTCGCGCTCATTCGCAACCCGCGGCTGTCCGACGAAGAGCTGCACGCCATCGTGCCGGGCCCGGACTTCTCGGGCGGAGGGCAGATCATTTCGTCACACGAGGAGATCGCGGCCATCTATCAGGGCGGGCGCGGGTCGCTCAAGGCGCGCGCGCGCTGGCATTTCGAGGAACTGGCGCGCGGCCAGTGGCAAATGGTGGTCACCGAACTGCCGCCGGGCACCTCGGCGCAGCGGGTGCTGGAAGAGATCGAGGAGCGCACGAACCCCAAAGTGCGTACAGGCAAGAAATCGCTCTCCACCGAACAGCAGCAGACCAAGGCGCTCATGCTGAGCCTGCTTGATACCGTGCGCGATGAATCGGGCAAGGAGGCGGCCGTCAGGCTGGTGTTCGAGCCCAAGAGCAGCCGCATCAGCCGCGACGAGCTCGTTACCGTGCTGCTGGCGCAGACCAGCATGGAAACGAGTGTGCCGGTCAACCTCGTGTGCATCGGTCGCGATGGTCGCCCCGGCCAGACCAGCCTGCGCGGCATGCTGACCGAGTGGCTGTCGTTCCGTACCGACACGCTCACGCGGCGCACCCGGCATCGGCTCGACAAGGTCACCGACCGCATTCACGTGCTGGAAGGCCGCATGGTGGTCTACCTGAACGTCGATGAGGTGATCCAGACCATACGCGAGGCCGACGAACCGCGCGCTGCCCTGATGGAGCGGTTCAACCTTACCGAACGCCAGGCCGACGACATTCTGGAAATGCGTTTGCGTCAGCTGGCGCGCCTGGAAGGCATACGTATCGAGCAGGAACTCGAGCGCCAGCGCGACGAGCAGAAGAAGCTGCAGGAATTGCTCGACAGCCCGGCGGCCTTCAAGCGGCTCATGATCAAGGAGATCGAAGCCGATGCCAAGGCCTTTGGCGATGATCGGCGCACGCTTATCGAACCCGCGCAGCGGGCCGTGCTGGAAACCAAGGTGGTGGAAGAACCGGTGACCGTGATCGTGTCACAGAAGGGCTGGTTGCGTGCGCGGCAGGGGCACGGGCACGATGCCAGCCAGTTCTCGTTCAAGGCGGGCGACAGCCTGTACGACGCCATCGAATGCCTGACCACGCACGAACTGGTCGCGTTTTCGAATACCGGGCGTGCCTACACGGTGGCCGTGGCCAACCTGCCTTCTGCGCGCGGCGACGGCCAGCCGATCACGTCGATGATCGATATCGAGCCCGGTACACGCATCGTGCACGTGGTGGCGGGGCCCGCCGAAAACCGTTATGTGGTTGCGGCAAAGAGCGGGCACGGCTTCATCGTGAACCATGCCGATCTCACCACCCGTCAGCGGGCGGGCAAGCAGTTCTTCTCGATCGAGAAGGGGGACACGTGGATGAAGCCGCTGCTGCTGCACCCCGATGATACGCACCTGGCCATGCTTGCAAAAAACGGCCGGTTCCTGGTGGTGCCACTTGAGGAACTCAAGACCATGACGGGTGGCCGCGGAACGCAGCTCATGGGTCTCGACAAGGGCGACGCGCTGGCGCAATGGGTGGCCATCGGCCCGCAGGGGCTGGTGGCACGGGGCATCTACCGCAATCGCGAAACCGATGTCGAGCTCGATCTCGATGCGCTCTCCGACTTCGTCGGCAAGCGGGCGCGCAAGGGCAGGGCATTGGCGCTCAAGGTGCGCCAGCCCAGGCTGCTGCGGCGTTCGTCATAAAATGATCTTATCTGAACCTTTATATTTGACGGATCGACAAGCGATATGAGTTTCAAGGTCACTGTACTGCCCAGCCAGCATGAGTTCACCGTGAAGGATGGGCAGTCCGTGCTCGATGCGGCCCTGGAAGCGGGCATCGTCCTTCCCTACAGCTGCCGCAACGGGGCCTGCTCGACCTGCAAGGGGCGTGTGGCGTCCGGCGAGTTCCAGGCCGGCCCCGGGGCGGCCCAGATTCTCAGCGAAGAAGAGCGTGAACAGGGCTATACCCTGTTCTGCCAGGCGCGGCCGCTTTCCGACCTCACGATCGAGGCGCACGAAGTACGGATGGCCAGCGATATCCAGATCCGCAAGATGCCGTCGCGCGTCATGAGTATCGACAGGCTTGCCGACGACATCATGAAAATCACCTTGCAGTTGCCCACGTCGGAGCCCTTTCGCTACTACCCGGGCCAGTATCTCGATTTCATTCTGAAGGACGGCCGGCGCCGCAGCTATTCCATGGCGACCCCTCCGGTCGATACAAACCTGGTCGAGCTGCACATCCGTCATACACCGGGCGGTGCCTTTACCGATCACGTCTTCGGCACGGGCGCCACGCAGATGAAGGTGCGCGAGATTCTTCGGGTTGAGGCTCCACTGGGGTCCTTCTTCCTGCGTGAAAGCGACAAGCCCATCATCTTTTTGGCGAGCGGCACCGGCTTCGCACCCATCAAGGCCATCATCGAAGACATGATCGCCACCGGCAACAGCCGACCCGTCCACCTGTACTGGGGCGGGCGCCGGCCGGGCGATCTTTACATGGACAGCCTGGCGCGTGAGTGGGCCGCGTCACGGCCCGATTTCCATTACGTGCCCGTAGTGTCCGACGCCTTGCCGGAAGACGGCTGGGCCGGCCGCAGCGGCTACGTGCATCGGGCCGTGATGGAAGATTTCCCCGACCTCTCGGGCCATCAGGTGTATGCCTGCGGCGCGCCGGTCATGGTGGAAAGCGCAAGGCACGATTTCATCCACGCTTGCGGGCTGCCCGAAGAAGAGTTTCATGCCGATGCGTTCACCACGGCGGCCGACGCGGCCTGAGGCGTACTCCGGCGGTCAATACTGCCCACTGGCACGAGGCGGAGATCACTCATGAAGATTGCGGTTCTGGGCAGCGGCATCATCGGGGTGTCCACGGCATGGTGGCTCAACCAGATGGGGCACGAGGTGGTCGTCGTCGAGCGCCAGCCCCAGGCCGGGCTGGAAACCAGCCGTGCCAACGGCGGTCAGATTTCGGTTTCCTACGCCGAGCCCTGGGCCAGCCCCCAGGTGCTTCCCAAGCTCGTGAAATGGCTGTTGCGCGACAATGCGCCCCTGGCGTTTCGCCTGCAGTTCGATCCGCATCAGTGGAGCTGGGCCTTCATGTTTCTGCGCGAATGCATGCCTGCGCGCGTGGCGCGCAACGTGGCGGCGCTGGTGGCCATGGCGCAGTACAGCCGGCGAACGCTGCAGGAAATGCGTCGTGAGCTGGGTATCGAGTACGACCAGCAGGAACGCGGCATTCTGAATTTTTATCGCAGCATGCACGAGTTCGAGGCCTCGCAGAAAATGGCC
>Ga0079223_10002568_pt1 | contig 11275 bp, 9 predicted proteins | sample Stecom2011_FD_75072 | JGI IMG/M metagenome (GOLD analysis project Ga0079223, IMG submission 75072) | Agricultural soil microbial communities from Utah to study Nitrogen management - Steer compost 2011 | ecosystem: Environmental > Terrestrial > Soil > Agricultural land | place: USA: Utah...
CCCAAGCTGGAAGACTCCTGGGCCTATGTGAAATCCGTGCGGCGTACCCGCCGTCTGTCCGGTGGTACCTGGATGGATCCGATCGGTGGCACCGACCAGCTCAACGATGATATCGAGATCTTCAACGCGCACCCCAGCTGGTATCCCGAATACAAGCTGCTGGGCAAGCGCTGGATTCTCGCTGTGGCTAACTCCACCGGTGAGACCTGGGACCCCAACGCGTCCGGCAATGCCGAGTTTCCGGTGGTGGATCTGGATAACTGGCCACACTGGAACCCCAAGGACCAGTGGGAGCCGCGTCAGGTGTGGGTAGTGGAGGCGATCACGCCACCGGAGCATCCGTACAGCAGAAAAGTCATGTATATGGATGTGGAGTTCCCGCGTTTCTATCAGGCTGAAGCCTATGACCGTCAGGGGCAGTTCTGGAAGTGGATGAACTACCACCTGAAGACCATCAAGACCGAGGACGGTGACGTTGGCATCATCTCTGCGGCGGGCTTCACCATCGACTATCAGCGGCGCCATGGTACGGCCTTCATCCTCGGCGGTCCCCGTTTGAATACCCCCGGTGTGACTGGTGATGACATCAACTTGCGCGAGCTGGAGCGAGCCGCTCGCTGATCTGCAAGCCGGGGTGCCAGCCCCGGCTCCATATAGCGCGATATAAATCCAATAAAAGTGCTGGAGGCAACATGAGTTTTCGTCTGGGTGCTGACGTGGGCGGTACATTTACCGACCTGCTTCTTATAAATGATGCCACCGGCGATAGTTTTACCGCTAAGGTTCCTTCTACACCGCATGACCCATCGATTGCGGTGCTCAATGGAATAGACAAACTGTGCAGGATCTCCGGTGTGAAACCGTCCGAGATCCGCTCGGTTATGCACGGTACTACCGTCGCGACCAACGCCATTCTGACGCGCCGGGGCGCCAAGGTGGGGCTGGTCACCACCAAGGGCTACAAACAGGTACTGCATATCGCACGTTCCTTCGTGCCGGGTGGTCTGGGGGGCTGGGTAACCTTCAACAAGGGGGAGCTGCTGGCGCCACTGGAGTGGACCGTCGAGGCTGATGAGCGTGTCGATGCCCAGGGTAATGTTGTTCGCGAGCTGGACCGCGAGTCCATGCGGCAGGAGCTGGAGAAGCTGCGTGACGCAGGCATTGAGGCGCTGACTGTCAGTCTGATTAACGCCTATGCCAGTGATGTGCACGAGCGCGCCATCTACCAACTGGCGCAACAGGTCATGCCGGGTATTCCGGTCTCCCTGTCCTCCGAGGTGGTGCCGGAGATGCAGGAATACGAGCGCACGGAAACCACTGTGGTGAACAGCTATGTGCGCCCCGAAGTAGGCACCTACATGGAGCACTTGCAGACCGAACTGATGCAGCGTCTGCGCCCGGATGTGCAGCTGTCGATCCTGCGTTCCGACGGCGGCCTGGCAACCAGCCAGTCGGCTGCTGCAACACCGGTCAACATGTTGCTCTCGGGCCCTGCCGGCGGCGTGGCAGGCGCAATCTGGTTCTGCTCCAGAGGTGGTTTCAGCAAGGTCCTGACCTTCGACGTGGGTGGTACCTCTACCGACGTGGCACTGATCGATAATAACCAGGCGCGCATCCGTCGGGAAACCCGGGTCGGCGATGTCTCTGTACGTGCACCCTCTGTAGACGTGCGTACTGTGGGGGCGGGTGGCGGCTCCATCGCTACCGTTCCCGAACTGACGCGGGCGCTGCGCGTCGGGCCGGAAAGTGCTGGCGCGGTGCCAGGCCCGGCGGCCTACGACCGGGGCGGTGATCAGGCCACGGTCACTGATGCCAACGTGGTACTGGGCTATCTCCCTGCGGAACAGAAGCTGGGTGGTGACTTCCAGGTGCGTAAGGACCTGGCCATTGCGGCAGTCCAGAAGATCGCCGATGCCATGGGGGTTTCCCTGTACGATGCGGCGGAAGGTATCGTACGTATTGCGACTGAACACATGTATGGGGCGCTGCGCCTGATCAGTGTCGAACAGGGCTATGACCCGCGGGACTTTGCCCTCTGCGGTTTCGGCGGTGCAGGCCCGCTGCATGCCAATGCCATGGGCATCCTGATGAACTCCTGGCCGGTAATCGTGCCGCCGTCACCTGGTGTGCTGTGCGCCTACGGCGATGCCACCACCCGGATCAAGGATGAGGCTTCCCGCTCGTTGGTCAAACGCATCAGCGAACTGGAGCAGGAGGAGGTGCAGCAGATTCTGCAGCAGTTGGGCGATACGGTGCGCAGTTCCCTGGCCTCCCAGGGGGTGCCTGCGCAGCAGCAACAGCTGACCTTCCAGGCTGATGTGCGTTATCAGGGCCAGGCTCTGCTGCTGACCCTGGATATCGATCTGGATGAGGTGGCGCAACAGGGGTTGCAGGCCATCGCCACGGCCTTCGATGCCGAACATGAGCAGCTGTTTACCTTCTCACTGAGCGAGGCCCATGAGTTGGTCAACCTGCGTGCCATCGCCCGCTCGCCTCGACCAGAGATTGCCGAGCGAGTGTTCGAAGCTCAGGGTGCCGATCTGCAGGGCGCGGCCACCGGCACCTCGCCCATCTACTATTCCGGTCAGGAGTACCAGGCCACCCTGTACCAGCGTCAGCGCCTGGCTCCGGGTATGGTCGTCGTCGGCCCGGCCATCGTCATGGAAATGGACTCCACCACCGTGGTATTCCCCGGTTATGAAGCAGCTGTCGATCACGTCGGCAACCTGTTGATTCGTCCTCAGGGTCAGGAGTAACAGCAATGGTTGCGAAAATAAAACAGACCAACAATACCCCCTTCCAGCGCATCGCGGTGGACAGCATCACCGTCGATATCGTCGAGAATGCCCTGGCCAACGCCCGTACCGAAATGGATGCGGTGCTGTTCCGCACCGCCATGAGTCCCGGTATTCGCGAACAGGGTGACGCCTTCCCGATGATTGCCACCTCCGAGGGCAAGATGATCGTCGGCCAGTTCGGTTCCTTCATCACCGGCTTCCTCAACAGCTACGAGGGCGAGATCGAAGAGGGCGATATCTTCCTCACCAACGACCCCTACCTGTGCAATGGTGCCGTCAGCCACCTGCCGGACTGGCTGGTGCTCATGCCGATCTTCAAGGATGGCCGTATCATCAACTATGCGGCCATGTTCGGGCACATGTCCGATGTCGGTGGCAAGGTGCCGGGCAGTCTGCCCACCGATGCCAGCACCATCTGGGAGGAAGGTATTCGCATCCCACCGGTGAAGCTGTATCGCCGTGGCGAGATGAACAGCGACATGCTGGATGTGATCCTGCACAACGTGCGTATGCCGCGCTGGAACCGCTCCGACCTGAACGCCATTGTCGCGGCCTGCCGCACGGCCGGGCGGCGCTGCGTGGAGCTGGCCGAGCGCTTCGGTGATGATGCTTTCTACAGCGCCCAGCAGGAAATGCTCGATCGCACCTATCGGGCGATGCGTGAAGTCATTACCCGTGTGGTCCCCGAACAGCGTCAGGAGTTCGAGGACTACATCTGTGACGACGGTGCCGGATTGGGCCCCTACACCCTGCGCTGCGCCCTGTGGCGCGAGGGCGACAAGGCGATCTTCGATTTTGATGGAACCGACCCGCAGGCACCGTCCTCGGTCAACTTCTATGTCAACGAGGAGATGTTCAAGATCTTCTTCGGCGCGTTGACCATCAGCCTGTATGACCCGGCTATCCTGCTCAACGATGGTTTCTACGATCTGGTCGAAGTGCGCATTCCCCAGGGCTCGATTCTCAAACCCAACTTCCCGGCGGCACTGTCCTGCCGTACTCACCTGCTGGGCCGTATCTTCGACATGATGGGAGGTCTGCTGGGGCAGGGTACGCCGGAGGCGATGAACGCTGCCGGTTTCTCCGACTCCCCGCACTTCATGTATTCCGGGTATGACCGCGAAGGCGAGTGGTTCCAGCTGTTCCAGATCGGCTTCGGTGGTATTCCTGGGCGACCGGTGGGTGATGGGCCGGACGGCCACTCCCTGTGGCCAGGCTTTACCAACGTGCCTAACGAGTTTGTCGAAGCCTACTTCCCGCTGCGCATTGAAACCTATGAAACCCTGGCCGACTCCGGCGGCGCCGGGTTGCACCGGGGCGGTAACGGCCTGCGAGTGGCCTATCGGCTGCTGGTCGACGGGGAGATTTCCATCCACGATGACCGCTGGCTGACCCACCCCTGGGGCGTGAACGGTGGGGCACCCGGGCAGCGCAGTCGCAAGGAGCTGATCCGTGCCGATGGCAGCAGCCAGATACTGCCGGCCAAGTGCGACAACATCCAGGTCCGGGCAGGTGATCTGCTGCTGTTCGATACCTGGGGTGGCGGCGGCTGGGGCGACCCGCTGACACGCGACCCTGCGCTGGTCCTGCGGGATGTACGCAAGGGGCTGGTTACCGTCGAAGGTGCCCGCCGTTACGGAGTGGTTATTCAGGCTGACGCCGTGGATGAGCAGGGTACTGCTGCGCTGCGTCAGCAGCTCAAGAGCGAGCGTGGTGAGCTGCAGCTGTTCGACCGGGGCGGTACCCTGGCTGAGCTCAAGGCCCGATGTCTGGAAGAGACCGGGCTGCCTGCACCGGCTACCCCTGCCTGGACGTGAGGTGAGATATGGCTCTGGATTCACAATCCCTGACCCCGGCCCAGCGCTATGCACTGGTGCTGGTGGACCTGGCGGTGGGCTTTACCGACCCCCGACGCAGCCCGCTGGCCAGCTCCTGTGATGAGGTGGTGGAGGCCAATCGGCAACTGCTGGCAGCTTTCCGGCGCCGTGGCTGGCCGGTTTTCTTCACTACGGTGGCTTATCAGGAGGCAACACAGGCTCGGGTTTTCCGGGAAAAACTGCCGGTACTCAATGTGCTGGAGGCAGGCACGGAACTGGTGGAGATTGACTCTCGGTTGGAACCCCGCCGCGATGAGCCAGTGATCGTCAAGCACTGGGCCAGTGCCTTCTTCGGTACCGATCTGGCGGAGCAGATCCGCCGGGCCGGTGCCGACGGGGTAATGGTCACCGGGCTGACCACCAGCGGCTGCGTGCGGGCCACCGCAGTGGATGCCCTGCAACATGATTTCCGCGTACTGGTACCCGAGGAGGCGACCGGCGACCGGGACGCCCCGGCCCATAGCGCCAACCTGCGGGATCTGAACATCAAGTACGCCGATGTCCGTTCACTGGAGGAGTGTCTTGCGCTGCTTGATTAGCGCACTGCTGCTCGGCCTCGCTGGTTGTGCCAGCCATCCGGCTGACATTGCGCCGCCGCTGCCCCGGCAGTCACCGCTGTGTGAACAGTATGTGGCTGCCTGGGTTGAGCATTTCAAGGCCAATGTCGCCAGGCTGGATGGGGCCGGGCGCGCGGCGTCAAATGCGGAACTGATCCGCAGTCGCGAAGCCCTGGTGCAGGCTGGGACCGATGAGCAGAGCTGCGTGCGCCCGCTGTGCATCATTCAGCCGCAGGCCGGAGGGCGACTGCACAGCTACTGCGGTTATCGGGTCGCCAGTGGCGCCGCTGAATAACTTTATCGCTGGGTACCCTGGACACCGCAGCACCGTTAAAAATTGACTGTCTCGAGGTACATATGGGGGCACAAACGCTCTACGACAAGCTCTGGCAGCGACACAGCGTCGCGCAGATGCCGGATGGCTCCACGCTGCTGTATATCGATCGTCACCTGTTGCATGAGGTGACATCGCCCCAGGCGTTCTCCAATCTGCGTCAGGCCGAACGTCAACCCTGGCGGCTGGATACCAGTCTGGCGACACCGGATCATAATGTGCCCACTCTTGCCCGGGACCTGGGCATGGGTGGTGTGGCAGATCCCATCGCTCGGCGGCAGATTGCCGCGCTGGAGCGCAACAGCGCAGATTTCGGTATACCCCTGTTCGCGCTGGATGATGCCCGTCAGGGCATAGTGCATATCGTAGGGCCGGAGCAGGGCTTTACCCTGCCCGGGGTAACCCTGGTATGCGGTGATTCCCACACCGCCACCCATGGGGCCTTTGCCGCTCTTGCCCACGGCATCGGCAGCAGCGAAGTGGAGCATGTACTGGCCACCCAGACGCTCCGGAGCCGCAAGCTGAGGAATTTCCGTATCCAGGTCAGTGGGCGTCTGGCCCCCGGCATCACCGCCAAGGATCTGGCCCTGTACATCATCGGCCGGATCGGTGCTTCCGGTGGTAGCGGCCACGCGCTGGAGTTCTGCGGTTCGGCGATCGAGGCGCTGAGCATGGAAGGCCGCATGACCCTGTGCAACATGAGCATCGAGGCCGGAGCCCGGGTCGGTCTGGTGGCATACGATGAGACCACCGAGCGTTATGTAAAAGACCGCCCCATGGCGCCCACCGGTGAGGCCTGGGAGCAGGCGGTGCAGCTCTGGCGCAGCACTCTGCATTCCGACGCCGATGCATCGTTCGACCGGTCGGTGGAACTGGATGCCGGGGATGTGCAGCCCCAGGTCACCTGGGGCACCTCTCCGGACATGGTGACCGCCATCGATGGGCAGGTGCCCGACGATGGCCAGGCCCGGGATGCGATCCAGCGGCTGGATTGGCAACGGGCGCGCAACTATATGGCGCTGGAGCCCGGTCAGCCACTGGCCGGGGTACCGGTGGATCGGGTCTTCATCGGGTCCTGCACCAATGCTTGGATTGAAGATCTGCGTGCCGCCGCCGCAGTAGTGCGCGGCCAGCGGGTGCATGCCAGAGTGCGCCAGGCACTGGTGGTACCCGGCTCAGGACTGGTACGGCTGCAGGCCGAACGGGAAGGGCTGGATCGCATCTTCAAGAGCGCCGGTTTCGAGTGGCGTGCGCCGGGTTGCTCCATGTGCCTGGGCATGAATGCCGACCGCCTCAATCCCGGAGAGCGTTGCGCTGCCACGTCCAACCGCAACTTCGAGGGGCGTCAGGGCAAGGGTGGGCGTACCCATCTGATGTCGCCCGCCATGGCCGCGGCTGCTGCAGTGGCCGGGGAATTGATCGATTTCAGGAGCCTGTGAACATGCAACCCTTGATACAGCACAGCGGTATCATCATTCCCCTGAACCGGGCCAATATCGATACCGACATGCTGCTGCCCAAGCAGTACCTCAAGAGTCTGGATGCCCATGGTTTTGGTGCCTTCCTGTTCGATGACGAGCGCTATCTGGATCCCGGTGAAATAGATACGCCGCTGGCATCGCGCCGGGAGAATCCGGACTTCATTCTCAACCGGGAGCCCTGGCGGCAGGGTAGTGTGGTGCTCAGCCAGGCCAACTTCGGCTGTGGTTCCAGCCGCGAGCATGCGGTATGGGCACTGCGCGACTTCGGGGTGAAGGTGCTGATTGCGCCCAGTTTTGGCGATATCTTCACCAACAACTGCTTCAACAACGGCCTGTTGCCTTTGTGTCTGCCCCAGGCCGAGATCGACAGACTGTTTGCCTTGGTCGAGGCGGAGGTCGGGCTGCAGGCGCACGTCGACCTGACCGGGAAGGTGCTGACTGTGAGTGGGCAGAACTGGCATTTCGAGCTGGAGGAGGGGCGTCGCCAGCGTCTGATCAGCGGGCTGGACGAAATTGGCGAGACCTTGCAGTATGTTGAGCAGATAAAAAAATATGAAGCCTGTCGGCAGCAGCAGGAACCCTGGATCTACCGATTCTGACGCTCGCTGCCTATAACAATAAATACAAGAGGATCAGAAGGTGGAGTTTGCCAACGCGGAGCTCGACCGAGTCAGGGTGTGCCTGATCGGTAACTCGAAGCTGAGCAAGCTGGTGCATAGCCTTATCCCCGAGTTCGAGGCGGTCGCCAGCATTACCATCATTGACAATATTTTCAATGATGCAGTACGCGCAGCACGAGACTTGATTGAACAGCAGGCAGTGGATGTCTTCATCAGCGCCGGAGCCAATGCGTTCTATCTGAACGATACACTGCCCATGCCGGTATTGGCCTTGAAGGTGGAACAGACGGATCTGATCCAGGCGGTATTGACCGCCCGGCGTATTTCATCACGCATCCTGCTGCTGACCTACGAGCGGCAGGAGACCAACGTGGAGCTGCTGGGCCTGTTCGATGGCCTTGAGATCACTCACCATACCTACAGTACGGCCGATCACGCCAAGGAAATCTTCCACAACCTGCGCAATCAGGGGTTCGGCGTGGTGATCGGTTCCAGTTACGCCTGCGACCTGGCTGAGCAATGGGGACTGGAATCGGTACTGCTGTATTCCCGGGAATCCTGTCGCAATCTGGTACGCAAGGCCATCCGCCATGCCGGGGAATACAAGCGTCAGCAGCAACAGCATGCGCTGGTACAGTTTCTCATGGAGCAGTCCCGTGGTGCCCAGATACTGACCAACCGTGATGGGGTGGTGGTGTCCTGGAATGCGGGCGCCAGTAGTATTGTCCCCTCCATCAGACGACGACGGCGGCTGGACGGCTTGTTTGATGCTCATGTGCTTGAATCGGAGCAGATCAGTGCCGAGGCACTGCTGCTGGGCGAGCGCCTGTGCCGCTTGAACAAGCAGCCCTTTGTGGTCAACGGCGAGAGAGTCGGCTATTTCTATCATGTGATGCCCAGTCCGGTGGCTGTGCAGGAAGGCGACCAGCGCCGGCTGGTCTACCAGTCCAGTCGCATGGCTGATGTGGAGAACCAACTGCTGGTCTACGGTGCCACACCCGGTACCGTACTGATCCGGGGCGAAACAGGTACCGGCAAGGAGCTGGCGGCACGTCAGGTGCACGAGGCCAGCGCCAACGCCAGCGGCCCCTTTGTCGCCATCAACTGCGGTGCGATCCCGGCAGAGCTGTTCGAGTCCGAGCTATTTGGTTATGCCGATGGGGCATTCACCAGCGCCCGCAGCGGTGGCAAGTCCGGTCTGCTGGAAGGTGCCAACGGTGGCACCTTCTTCATGGATGAGATCAACTCGTTGCCACTGGCTCAGCAGGCCAAGCTGCTGCGTGTGTTGCAGGAGCGGGAAGTGACGCCGGTGGGCTCGCGCCGCTCCATACCGCTGGATATCAAGTTCGTCGCGGCGGCCAACGTGGATCTGATGGAAGAGGTGCGGGCCGGTCGCTTTCGCGAAGACCTGTACTATCGCATCAGCACCTTCCAGATACACATCCCCCCACTGCGCGAGCGCCCTGAGGATATCCCGGTGCTGACCGAGTTCCTCATGCGCAACGAGTCCCATCGCTACGGCATCGAAGTCCCGGTGGAGGAGCTGGTCAAGGGAGTCACACCGGTATTCCGACGTTACCGCTGGCCGGGCAACGTGCGTGAGCTGGAGAACTATGTCGAGCGGCTGGTGGTGTCCTTGAAGCTGTATGGCAACTGGGAGGTGCTGGTAGAGTCGCTGGCGCGGATAGTGCCGGAACTGTATGAGCAGCCGGTCACCGAGGCAAACGGCGGGCATCTGCATAACATCGAGCAGGAGGAGATCGTCAAGGCGTTGCAGATGTTCGGCGGCAACAAGGGCCAGGCGGCCGAGTACCTGGGTATCAGCCAGACCACCCTGTGGCGGCGCCTCAAGCGGATACGTGGTGGGGCAGAGGAACTCTGACGTTGTTGGGGCGTCAGTTGCGCCCCGCGCCGCGCATGGCGATGGCTTCGATCTCGAACATCAGCTGGGGCAGTGCCAGCGCCTGTACCTCGACGATGCTGTCCGCCGGGTAGGGAGGGCTGAAGTAACGGCGGCGCAGCTTGATTACCTCGTTGAAATGACTCATATCGGTAAGGAAAATGGTCACCTTGACCACATCCTGCAGACCGGAACCGGCAGCCTGCAGAACTGCCTGCAGGTTCTCGAGTGCGGTTTCGGCCTGCAACAGAAAGTTGTTTTCACCGACAATTTCCCCCTGACTGTTCAGCGCGGCCTGACCGGAAACGAAGATCCAGTCGCCCACGGCAATGGCCTGGGACAGGGCAAAGGGCTCGAACGGGTCGGGGTGGGTCTGTATGCGTTGCATGAGGGTTCCTTCACTCAGGTATCCGGTTTCACTCCACAGCTCAAGCAAGATCAGAGCCACCATCTTCCGGATGGCTTGCCGGCTGACCTGCGGCGTGATTGCCAAGCTCGGAACAGGGGGCTCCGGGCTGCAATATGCAATAAAGCCCTTCATCCTGAACGATAGGAGGGCGCTGTGCAGCAGGGGGCGGTCAGTGGCGTGTGGTCTGCGAGGTCTTGGCATTCATATTGCTCTGCTCAGGACTGGGTCTGTTACAAGGAGTGGGGGATGAGTCGACTGTGGATGTGGATGATGGCGGCATTGCCGCCATTGGTCTGGGGCAGCACCTACCTGGTGACTACCGAATGGCTGCCGCCGGACAGGCCGCTCACCGCCGCTGTGCTGCGTATTCTGCCGGTGGGCCTGCTGATGGTCCTGTTGACCCGCTACCGCCCCGCCAGGGAGGATTGGCTCCAGCTGCTGCTGGTCAGTGCACTGTGTATGTCTTTGCTGCACTGGCCGCTGTTTGTCAGCGCCTACCGTCTGCCGGGCGGGCTGGCGGCACTGCTGATCTGTACCCAGCCGTTGCTGGTGGTGATATTTGCCTGGCTGCTGTTTCGTCAGCGCACGCCCCGGCAGGTGTTGGCTGGGGTGTTGGTAGGACTGACGGGTGTTGCTCTGGTGCTGCTATCGCCCAGTCGCCTGGTGTGGGATGCGGTGGGTGTGTTCGCCGCGACGGTGGCCGCCTGCAGCATGGCGCTGGGCACCCTGCTGATCAAGCGCTGGCAACTGCAGATACCGCTGCTGGCCTTTACTGGCTGGCAACTGCTGTTGGGTGGGCTGCTGCTGTTGCCGCTGATGCTCTGGTTCGAAGGCACACCGCCAGCACCCAGCACCGGTGAATTGGGCGGCTATCTGTATCTGGCAATACTGGGCACTGGTCTGCCCTACCTGCTGTGGTTCCGTGCCCTGCGAGGGCTGGACCCGGTACTTATCTCCATTTTTCTGCTGCTCAGCCCGTTGTCGGCACCGGCACTGGGTTACTGGTTCCTCGATCAGAGCCTGACTGGTTGGCAATGGCTGGGGGCCGGCGGAGTGTTTGCTGGAATTCTGTTCAGCCAGTGGCGGTTCAGCAAGCCGACCTGACATGGCGAGATGGGGCGATGGGCCGGTGCATGGGTTATGCTCTACCCAACACCCCCCTTTCACCGGAGAACACCATGCCCCGCCTCGTTACCGTCGCCGCTACCCAGATGAGCTGCAGCTGGGATCGCCAAGCCAATATTGCCAAGGCTGAACAGCTGGTACGCCAGGCTGCCGCGCAGGGTGCGCAGATCATTC
>Ga0079223_10002573_pt1 | contig 11268 bp, 10 predicted proteins | sample Stecom2011_FD_75072 | JGI IMG/M metagenome (GOLD analysis project Ga0079223, IMG submission 75072) | Agricultural soil microbial communities from Utah to study Nitrogen management - Steer compost 2011 | ecosystem: Environmental > Terrestrial > Soil > Agricultural land | place: USA: Utah...
ATCCACCCCTCCAAGGGTATTTAAAAAATGGAGATATTGTAATGAAGGGGGAGGGATTTTTTGAGTCAGTTAAAGAGTAGGGTCAAGTTACCAAGTGGCATCAAGAAAATTAATCTGGAAAATGTTGTGGTCAGAAAGGCCGTTGAAAAGGATATTGAGGGAATATTCCACGTAGCAGCATCTGTGGGGAAGAAGAGCCAGGACCCAATGCAGGGATTTCTTATGGATGATTATGGTTCTGATCCGGAGGGGCACAAGAACAAACTGAAGAGAGCCCTGGAAATCAGCGATTACTTCTATGTGGCGGAATACATAGAGGACGACTACAGGTCTGTTCTTGGATTTACCTTCGGACTTCCAAAGGACGTGTGGCTGGGTGAAAACCCGGAGTGGCTTGATGACTGCTACTTCAGGCCGGACTTTGACCGGGAGAGCCTGGACAACTTTATCATGCTTGACAAGATAGCAGTCCTTGACAGGTTCAAAAGGCAGGGAATAGGTGGCTTGCTTTCCAGAAGGCTAATCAGGGACATCAAGGCTGATGGAATGTTTGACATCTTCGAGGAGGTTATAATTGCACCCATACCAAATCTACCATCGGTTCTTTTCAAGACAAAGCGTAAGTTCAAGCTGGCCAGTGTAAGGTATGAGTGGCATGAGGGCAAGGTAATGACAACCCTTGTTTACCACAGAAGGCTTAGAAGAGATACTTAGGAGAGATGCCCATGTCAGGTCCCCGGGATTTAACCCTGGGGATTTTCTTTTTTTTGTTTTGACCTTAAATCCCATGCAATATTTCGACATAAGGGTTATAATCTATTTAATGACTTAATTGTGGAGGACAAGATGTTTGAAAAGCTGAAGGGATATATTGCAGTAATTATATCGGCAATTGTGTTTGGAAGCATGCCGCTTATGGCAAAGACCGTCTACCAGGAGGGAGGGAATCCTGTAACTCTATCTTTTTTGAGGTTTTTTCTGGTTCTTCCAGTCCTGGCATACTTTGTAAACAGGAACAAGAAGGTGGGACTTGGGCTAACGAGGGAAGAGGCCAAGAAGCTATTTCTGGTGGGAACCCTTGGCTATGGGACAACAGCCCTGACCCTGTACATGTCATATGACTACATAGCATCTGGAATAGCCACCACACTCCACTTTGCATACCCGGTCCTTGTGATCCTGGTGTATGTGATCCTTTTTAAGGAAAGGGCCAGCAGTATCAAGATGCTATCAGTGAGCCTGACGATTGTGGGGATAATGTTTCTCAATGACTCTGAAGCAAACATGAATCTAATGGGATTTCTTCTGGCATTTGGCTCATCTGTGGCCTATGCCTTCTACATAGTCTACCTTGACAGAAGTGGTCTGAAGTCCATGAACTCCCTGAAGCTCACCCTTTATCTTTGCATAATGGCAAGCGGGATGATATTTCTCTTTGGTTTGTTTACAGGGACCTTGGATTTCAACATGACACCCCTTGGATGGGGAATATCCACCCTTCTGTCCATACTTGTGGCCTTTCTTGGAGTAAGCTTTTTCCAGATAGGAGTGGCACTTATCGGGCCCCAAAAGACATCCATACTTAGCACATTTGAGCCTGTGACAAGCATAATCATCGGAGCCTTGCTCTTTAATGAGTTGATAAGCGGGAGAACAATCGCCGGTTTTGCTTCAATCTTGGCTGCGGTCGTTATTATTACAGCATTTGACAGGGATTAGGAGGGGTATTGTGAAAATAGGTTTAGTGGGTACAGGTGGTGTTGGAAGGGCACTTATTGGTCTTATTGGCAAGCGGGATGACATGGACCTTGTATTTGCGCTTAATTCCAGATCGGGAGCTGGGGACCCTTCAGGCCTGGATTGTGAAGGTCTGGCTGAATATCTCCAAGAGAACAGTGACCTTTCAGAATATGGTGAAGGGGGCTTTGGAACCTGGGAGCTTGGCGATGTCCTAAAGAGCTACAAGGTTGACCTTTTGGTTGAAGCAACCCCCACCAATAAGGGGACAGGGGAGCCTGCTGCCACAACAATCAGGCTTGCCCTTCAAGAGGGCATTCACGTTGTGACGGCCAACAAGGGACCGGTTATGCTGCATTTCAAGGAGCTTGGGGACCTGGCCCAAGAAAATGGACTTGGCCTTGGAATAGGGGCAACAGCAGGGGCTGCCCTTCCCACCATCAGCGCCGGCGAGAACGACCTTCTGGGTTCAAGGCTGCTGGGAATCAGGGGGGTCTTGAATGGGACCACAAACTACATACTCCACCTGATGGAAACTGAAGGGATGTCCTACGGGGATGCCCTGAGAAAAGCACAGGAGGAAGGGATTGCAGAGACGGATCCATCACAGGATGTTGAAGGCTGGGATACAGCAATAAAGATGACCATAATTGCCAATGCCCTTGCAGGAACAGACCTTACCCTGGAGGATGCCCAGGTTACCGGTATAAGCCACCTGACCTTGGAGGATATAGGGGCCGCCAAAAGGGAAGGAAAAAGGTACAGGCTTCTTGGTGAACTGGACCTTCAGGATGAGAACCCAAGGGCTTTGGTAAGGCCCATCATGGTGTCCCAGGAGGATATATTCTACGGGGTACAGGGAAAGAACAAGGGCGTGGAGTATATCACCGACAATCTGGGAGAGATTGCAATCCTTGGAGGAGCCTCAGATGTAAGGGGTGCTGCTGCAGCCATAATAAGGGATATTCTACAGATTAAAAAGAATTTTTAGAAAAGTATAAATTTTGTGTTGACTTATGAATCCCCATGGATATATAATAGGTCTCAATATTATAAATGCCAAGATGAAGAGAAAGATACCGGGGTTTTACTTCAAGAGAGCTGATGGTTGGTGAGAATCAGCAGTAAAAGGGTATGTAATACTAGCTTCAAAGCAGCATGGGCGAAAGCTTCGGCAAGTAGTCTGTGACGGTGCCACCGTTATATGGATACCGGATGATAGTCCGGGAATGAGGCAGCTTGCTGCGAATTAGGGTGGTAACACGAAAGATTTATCCTTCGTCCCTATAGATTAATATCTATAGGGACGGGGGATTTTTTTTATTACGAATAGAAAATTTCTACTACATAAATTCTAGAAATTTTCGTTCATGAGTATCATAAAAAGCTACATTAGAGCAATTCAGATGCTTTTTTTATTCAGAAAAGGGGGATTCAAATGACAAAGAGGATCAGGTTTTTTGACACTACATTAAGGGACGGGGAGCAGTCCCCAGGGTGCAGCATGAATCACAGGGAAAAGCTTATGATGGCAAGGCAATTGGAGAAGCTGGGAGTGGATGTCATTGAGGCAGGCTTTGCAGCTGCATCACCTGGTGACTTTCAATCTGTAAAGGCCATAGCGGACCAGATAACTGAATCAACGGTGGCGGTCCTTTCAAGGACAGTCAAGGAGGACATCGACAAGGCCTGGGAGGCTGTAAAGGGGGCGGCAAAGCCTAGGATTCACACCTTTATTGCCACATCACCAATACATATGGAATACAAGCTGAAGATGACTCCACAGCAGGTTGCTGACAGGGCTGAAGAGATGGTGGCATATGCAGCCAGCCTTTGCCCGGAGGTTGAATTTTCTGCTGAGGATGCCACGAGAAGCGACACTGACTTTCTTGCTGAAATATTTGACAGGGTGATCCAGGCGGGAGCTAAAATCATCAACATACCAGACACCGTGGGCTACACAACACCGGATGAGTTCTACCAGTTTATCATGGACATCAGAAGAAAATCCAAGTATCTGGACGGGGTGGAAATATCAGTCCACTGCCACAATGATTTGGGTCTGGGAGTTGCAAACAGCCTTGCAGCCATAAAGGCAGGGGCGACACAAATAGAGTGCACAGTTAATGGGATAGGTGAAAGGGCCGGCAACGCAGCCCTTGAGGAAATAGCAATGGTCCTTTCAGTAAGAGGGGACAAGTACGGTGCAAACTCCAATATCAATACCGTCGAGATCACCAGGACAAGCAATATGCTAAGCAGCATCACCGGTGTAAACGTCCAGCCCAACAAGGCAATTGTGGGAGCCAATGCATTTGCCCATGAGTCGGGAATCCACCAGCATGGGGTCCTTAGCAACAGGGAAACCTACGAGATAATGACTCCGGAATCCGTTGGATTGAGCAACAACAATCTGGTCCTTGGCAAGCATTCAGGCAGACATGCATTCAAGGACAAGGTGGTTTCACTTGGATATGAAATAGACGATGACCAGATCAACATTATCTTCGCCCAGTTCAAGGACCTGGCAGACAAGAAAAAGCAGATTTTTGACAGGGACATTGAGATACTCCTAACCAGAGGGATAAAGGAGACAAGGGACTACTACAAGCTTGAGAGGTTTGTTGTAAACAGTGGAAACACAATAACAACCACAGCCTCCGTGGTCTTGGATACCCCAGAGGGAATCAGGGAGGGAATCTCATTTGCACAAGGGCCTGTGGATGCCTCATTCAAGGCAATTGAGCAGTGCGTCCACAAGGACATAACCCTTGAGGACTATTCCCTCCAGTCCATTACAGAGGGAACTGATGCATTGGGGTATGCTGTGGTGAAGCTAAGATACAAGGACAAGCACTTTGTGGGCAGGGATGCCAGCATAGATGTGGTGGAGGCAAGCATAAGTGCCTATATAAACGCAGTGAACAAGCTGATGCAGGAAGAGGAGACACACCAGGAAATGGCTGTATAGAAAGGGTGATTTGGATGGGAATGACAATGACACAGAAGATAATGGCAGCACATTCAGGAAGGGAAAGGGTGGCTGCGGGAGATTTCATAGAGGCAGACCTTGATATGGTCCTTGGCAATGACATAACAGCACCTCCGGCAATAGCAGAGTTTGGGAGGATGGGGTCGGAGAGGGTATTTCACAGGGACAAGGTTGCCCTGGTACCTGACCATTTTGCTCCAAACAAGGATATCAAGGCTGCCCAGCAGTGCAAGATCATGAGGGAATTTGCCCACAGTCAGGAGATAACAAACTACTTTGAAATCGGGGAAATGGGAATTGAGCATGCACTTCTGCCTGAAAAGGGGATTGTGGTCGCAGGGGATGCAGTCATAGGGGCGGATTCCCATACCTGTACCTATGGGGCCCTTGGAGCCTTTTCCACAGGGGTTGGCAGCACCGATATGGCAGCTGGCATGTCCACAGGCAAGGCCTGGTTCAAGGTCCCATCAGCAATTTCCATAGTTCTTAGAAACAAGCCAGGTGAGTGGGTTACCGGCAAGGATATAATCCTTCATATCATCGGTATGATAGGGGTTGATGGAGCCAGGTACAAGTCCATGGAGTACTCAGGTGAGGGAGTCGGACACCTTTCAATGGATGACAGGTTCACCATGGCCAATATGGCGATTGAGGCAGGTGCAAAGAACGGGATATTCCCGGTGGACAAGGTCACTGAAGCCTATATGGGTGGCCGGGCAAAAAGGGAGTGGAAGGTCTACGGGCCAGACGAGGATGCGGACTATGACCAGGTCATTGAAATCGACCTGTCAAAGGTAAGGCCAACGGTCTCATTTCCACACAGCCCGGACAACACCCATACCATTGACAATGTTCCAAGGGTGGGGATTGACCAGGTCGTGATCGGGTCCTGTACAAATGGAAGGCTGGATGACATGAGGATGGCTGCAAGGATCCTGAAGGGTCGGAAGGTTGCAAGGGGTGTCAGGACCATAATATTTCCCGCAACCCAGGAAATCTACCTCCAGTCTGTGAGGGAAGGCTTGATCGAGATATTCATAGAGGCTGGAGCCATTGTAAGCACTCCAACCTGTGGACCCTGTCTGGGAGGACACATGGGGATACTGGCAGAAGGTGAAAGGGCCGTATCCACGACCAACAGGAACTTTATCGGCAGGATGGGCCATCATACATCAGAGGTCTACCTGGCAAGCCCCGCTGTAGCGGCAGCCTCTGCCGTAAGCGGCTTTATTCAAAATCCAGAAGATTTGGAGGTGGTCTAGTTGAAATCCCAGGGAAGGGTCATTAAATTTGGAGACAACATCGACACAGACCTTATAATTGCCGCAAGATACCTGTCAACGGCGGATCCCAAAGACCTGGCCCAACACTTTATGGAGGACCTTGATCCTGAAATAAGCAAGAGGGTCAAGGAGGGTGATATTGTTGTGGCAGGCAGGAACTTTGGCTGCGGATCATCCAGGGAGCACGCACCCATAGCCATAAAGGGCGCCGGAGTTAGCTGTGTGATCGCGGAAAGCTTTGCAAGGATATTCTACAGGAATTCCTTTAACATAGGTCTGCCAATAATTGAAAGTCCAGAGGCGTCCAGGGACATTGAGGATGGTGACCAGATCAAGGTTGACTATGAAACAGGTGAAATCACAAATATAACTACAGGTAAAAAATACAGTGGTGAAGCCTACCCCCCATTTATCAGAAGGATAATTGAAAATGGAGGATTGGTAGGATACGTAAAAGCGGGAGGAGCAGAGGGACATGACATATAGGATAGCGGTGGCAAGAGGTGATGGTGTGGGCCCGGAGGTTGTTGAAAGTGCAATCCAGGTCCTTGAAAGGGTTTCAGAGGTTTTTGAGATTGGATTTGAGTTCCAGGAGGTCCTTGTGGGAGGGGCAGCCTATGAGGCCACAGGAAGCCCCCTGCCTGAAGAAAGTCTTAATACCATAAAAAACTGTGACAGTGTGCTCTTCGGTGCGGTTGGTGGAGACAGATGGGATGGTCTTCCCCATGAAATGAGGCCTGAGGCGGCAATCCTTGGACTGAGGAAGGCCCTTAAGGTCTATTCAAACCTTAGACCCGGGATCCTCTACCCCCAGCTGAAGGAGGCTTCACCTCTTAAGAACCACATTGTGGAAAATGGATTTGACATATGCGTGGTAAGGGAGCTTACTGGGGGGATATACTTTGGGAGGAAAAAAACCTGGGAGGATGAAGGTGGTGAAAGGGCAGAGGATGTTGAGGAGTACAGCCGCATGGAAATTGAGCGGATAGCCAGGAAGGCCTTCCAGACTGCCATGGGGAGGAGAAGGAAGGTAACCAGTGTCGACAAGGCAAATGTCCTTCACACATCAAGGCTTTGGAGAAGGGTTGTTGATGAGGTCCATCTTGATTATCCTGAAGTGGACCTGAACCACATGTATATAGACAATGCATGTATGCAGGCTGTTAGGGACCCATCCCAGTTTGATGTGATCCTGACATCAAATATCTTTGGGGACATCCTTTCAGATGAAATAAGCATGCTGACAGGGTCCATAGGCCTGCTTCCCTCAGCCAGCATGGGTGATGGGAAAGAAGGCATATACGAACCTATACACGGGTCTGCGCCAGACCTGGCAGGACTGGACAGGGTCAACCCAATAGGGACAATCCTTTCAGCAGCAATGATGCTTGACCATTCCTTTGGACTGCCAGATGCCGCAAGGTCCATTGAGGATGCAATAAAAAAAGTTTTTGATGAAAAATACCACACTGAAGACGTTTTCATGGAAGGTGGAAAAACCGTGGGAACAAAGGAGATTACAAGGCTTATAGCCCAGAACATTGAAAATGGTGCCAATTGAAAATATTCTAAATAATTTAAATTATTTAAAAAAGGTGTTGACACCTTTGATTTTAAGTTATAGAATGGGTTTAATTTAAATCACAAACAAGAGCAATGACGGAGACAAAACTGTAGAGAGTCTGATAACAGAGAACTGATGGATGGTGAGAGTCAGGATCAGAGGACGCAGGAATGATCACTCCGGAGCTGTCAAGGCGAAATGGAAAAAGTAGCTGCGACCGGGAACCTTCCAAATGGAAGATGCGCCACCGTTACATGGCTATGGTTAAAGGCTTGTCCTTGGACCTGAAGAGTCAGTCTGCGTGAGCAGATTGTAAACCAGGGTGGTACCGCGAATATTATCTCGTCCCTGAAATACATATAAGTATTTCAGAGGCGAGATTTTTTATACCCAAAAACAAAAAATAAAGGGAGGAAATGAAAATGAAAAGAACTTTAAATGCTATGGTGAAGAATGGACCGGAGACCCTAATGAGAATTACAGGACTTATGAGAAAAAGAGGCTGTCAGCTGGAGGGAATCGTATATGAGGTGGGTCTTAATGATGCGCTGTCAAAGCTTACACTGACCGTTGGAGCTGAAAGCGAGGACTTTATGAACAATATGATCCTTCAGATGAAAAGGTTCCAGGATGTTTACGAGGTTACAGAATAAATTACATAACAGGGGAGAGATGGAAAAATGGCGAAGATGTTCTACGAAAACGACTGTGATTTGAATTTGCTTAAAGATAAGAAGGTGGCTGTAATAGGCTATGGTAGCCAGGGTCATGCACATGCACTTAACCTTATGGAATCCGGTGTGGATGTAAGGGTTGGCCTTTACGAGGGCAGCAAGTCCTGGGAAAGGGCACAGGAGGCAGGACTTAAGGTTATGACCTCAGGCGAGGCAACGGAGTGGGCCGATGTGGTAATGCTGCTTGTAAACGATGAAAAGCAGGTTGGCCTTTATGAAAACAGTGTGAAGGGGAACCTGTCACCTGGAAACTACCTGGCCTTTGCCCACGGCTTCAACATCCATTACGGACAGATTGTACCACCGGAGGATGTGAATGTGTTTATGGTAGCTCCCAAGGGGCCTGGACACACTGTTAGAAGCCAGTATCAGGAGGGAAAAGGGGTGCCTTGTCTGGTTACAACCCACCAGGACCCAAGCGGGGATACCATGGATGTTGCCCTTGCATATGCAGCAGGAATTGGGGGAGCCAGAGCCGGTGTACTTCAGACCACCTTCAAGGAGGAGACTGAAACAGACCTTTTCGGAGAGCAGGCAGTACTTTGCGGTGGGGTTACAGAACTGATGAAGGCAGGTTTTGAAGTACTTGTGGAGGCGGGCTATGAGCCTGAAAGCGCATACTTTGAATGTCTGCACGAGATGAAGCTGATTGTCGACCTGATAAACCAGGGAGGACTAAGCTACATGAGGTATTCAGTAAGTGATACTGCAGAGTATGGAGACTATTCAGTAGGCAGAAGAATCATAACCGAGGATACCAGAAATGAAATGAGAAAGGTCCTTGGAGAGGTCCAGGACGGGACCTTTGCCAAGAATTGGATACTTGAGAACAAGGCGAACAGACCGTCCTTCACAGCCAGAAGAAGGATGGAGCAGGACCACCAGATGGAGGTTGTTGGAAGGGACCTTAGAAAGATGATGAGTTGGTTAAAGAAATAGGATGAATCATTTGTTTTATGAGAGCTGTAATGACTAGAATACAGGGGTGAGGAAATGAAGTTGACAGGTGCAGATGTAGTGATGGAGTGCCTCCTTAGGGAAGGCGTGGACACCATATTCGGATATCCAGGAGGTGCTGTGATTCCCCTTTACGACTCCTTGACAAGGTATAGGGAGAGTTTCAGACATATCCTAACAAGCCACGAGCAGGGAGCATCCCACGGGGCAGACGGATATGCCAGGTCAAGCGGAAAGACAGGGGTATGCTTCGCAACCTCAGGGCCAGGTGCCACAAATACCGTCACTGGAATAGCAACAGCATATTCGGATTCAGTTCCCATGGTTGTAATAACAGGACAGGTGGCATCATCCCTTCTGGGTAGGGATTCCTTCCAGGAGGTAGATATAACATCCATAACCATGACCATAACAAAGCACAATTTCCTGGTGCACAGTGTGGATGAAATTGAGGAGACAATAAGGGAGGCCTTCAGGATAGCCAGCTCGGGAAGAAAGGGACCGGTTCTTGTGGACATCCCAAAGGATATCCTTATGGCAAGGGTTGACTTTGAAAGGACCCAGCTGGAGGGTGATCAGGAGGAGGCTACAAATGAGAACCTGGACAGTCTGGACATGGTGGTTCAAATGATAAACTCCGCCAAAAGACCTGTGATTTATGCCGGTGGAGGAGTCATTTCCTCCGGTACCACAAGTGACCTTGTAGGTTTTGCAGAAAAGGGGGATATACCAGTTGTTTCAAGCCTTATGGGCATGGGAGGTTTTCCAAGGGACCACAGACTATCCCTTGGACTTGTAGGAATGCACGGCTTCAAGGAAAACAACCTGGCAGTTTGCCACAGCGACCTGATAATAGCAGTTGGAGCAAGGTTTAGCGACAGGGTGATCGGAAAGGCTGAGGAGTTCGGACCAAAGGCCAGGGTGGTCCAGCTTGATATTGATGCATCTGAAATAGGCAAGAACAAGGCTGTGGATGCAAACCTTACAGGACCCATGAAAAAGATTCTTACAGCACTCCAGGAGAAAATAGATGAGTCCCACAGAGAAAAGTGGCTCCAGGAGATAGAAGAGATGAAGGAAGAGAATTCATATCTCGAGGACTGGAGCGGAGTGGCAGCCCTTAAGCTTGCAAACAGAGCATTTCCGGATGCCATAGTTGCAACGGATGTTGGACAGCACCAGATGTGGACAGGCCAGCACTGGGTATTCAAGAGGCCAAGGACATTCCTGTCATCGGGAGGTCTTGGAACAATGGGATATGGAATGGGTGCAGCAATTGGAGCACAGGTTGCCAACCCTGACAAGAGGGTGGTCCTGGTCACGGGGGATGGAAGCTTTAGGATGAACTTCAATGAGCTTGGTACAGTTGCAAAATACAACCTGCCAATTATAATTTTACTATTTAACAACAATTCACTTGGAATGGTTAGGCAATGGCAGGGAATGTTCTGTGAAGAGAGGTATTCGGAGACTGACCTGGGAGATGAGGTTGACTTCATAAAGCTTGCTGGTGCCTTTGGGATCAAGGGTGTCAGGGCGGACAGCCCAGAGGAGCTTGAAGGGGCTCTTCGGGGGGTAGTTGATGAAAGGAAGGCCCTTCTTGTGGAATGCAGGTTTTCAAATGACCAGTGGGTATACCCAATTGTTCCGGCAGGAAAGGCCATAAATGAGATGGTATATGAAGGAGGAGATGTTTAGATGGAACAGAGTTTTGTGTTTTTCAATGGTGAGATTGTAGATGAGAAGGATGTCAGCCTCAGTATCAGGTCAAAGGTGGTCAACTATGGTCTTGGCTGCTTTGAGGGAATCAGGGCATACTGGGACGAGGAAAAGGGTCAGCTTTACGGCTTTAGGTTGAAGGAGCACTACGAAAGGCTTCTTGAGTCTGCAAAGGCCCTTAATATGGACATTCCATATAGTGTACAAGACCTTTGTGATGTTACGGTTGAGCTTCTTAGGAAGAATAATTTCAGGACCACTACATACATCAGACCTGTTGTA
>Ga0079223_10002577_pt1 | contig 11265 bp, 13 predicted proteins | sample Stecom2011_FD_75072 | JGI IMG/M metagenome (GOLD analysis project Ga0079223, IMG submission 75072) | Agricultural soil microbial communities from Utah to study Nitrogen management - Steer compost 2011 | ecosystem: Environmental > Terrestrial > Soil > Agricultural land | place: USA: Utah...
GCCTTTCCACGCCGAGTGGGAGAAGGCGGGCTGCGTCCCTCGTGAGCTCTGGCAGAAGGCGGGCGAGCAGGGATACCTCTGCATCCCCCAGGCGGAGGAGTACGGCGGCCTCGGCCTCGACTTCCGCTATGCGGCCATCGTCATGGAGGAGCTCTGCTACGCGCAGGCCTCGGGCGTCGGCTTCTCGCTGCACTCGGACATCGTCGCGCCCTATCTGCTGCGCTACGGCTCGGAAGCGCAGAAGCAGCGCTATCTGCCGCGCATGGTGAGCGGCGAGCTGATCGGCGCCATCGCCATGACCGAGCCGGGGGCCGGCTCCGACCTGCAGGGCGTGCGCACCAGCGCCGTGCTGGACGGCGACGAATATGTGCTCAACGGCTCGAAGACCTTCATCACCAACGGCTGGCTGGCCGACCTGGTGGTCGTGGTGGCCAAGACCGATCCGCAGGCCGGCGCGCGCGGCACCAGCCTGTTCCTGGTGGAAAGCGGCACGCCGGGGTTCAGTCGCGGTCGGCGCCTGGAGAAGGTCGGCATGAAGGCCCAGGACACCTCCGAGCTGTTCTTTCAGGATGTGCGGGTGCCCCGGGAAAATCTGCTGGGCCAGCCCGGCATGGGCTTCGCCTACCTGATGCAGGAGCTGCCCCAGGAGCGCCTGACGGTGGGCCTCGCCGCCCTGGCTTCGGCCGAGGCGGCGCTGGGCTGGACGCTCGAGTACACCCGCGAGCGCAAGGCGTTCGGCAAGGCGGTGGCGGACTTCCAGAACACCCGCTTCAAGCTGGCCGAGATGGCCACGGAAATCCAGGTGGGGCGGGTGTTCGCCGATCGCTGCCTGGAGCAGCACCTGCAAGGCCGGCTGGATGTGCCCACCGCCGCCATGCTCAAGTACTGGGCCACCGAGCTGCAGTGCCGGGTGCTGGATGAGTGCGTGCAGCTGCACGGCGGCTACGGTTACATGTGGGAATACCCGGTGGCCCGCGCCTGGGCCGATGCCCGGGTGCAGCGCATCTATGCGGGCACCAACGAAATCATGAAGGAGATCATCGCGCGCTCCCTGTGAGGCGCGCTCATCATGGCCGTCCAGTACAGCGTCGACCCGCAGAGCTTCCCCGGCTGGGATGGAACCATCGCCGGGGCCCGGCGCCTGCAACAGACCCTCGCCGCGCAGGTGCGGCTGGCGGATGCGTTCGCCACTCCGCTGCGCCTGATTGCCGGGCTGGATGTCGGCTTCGAGTCGCAGGGCCGCATCACCCGCGCGGTGGCCATCCTGCTGGATGCCGAGAGCCTCGAGGTGCTGGCGGAAATCCTGGTTCGACGCCCCACGTCCATGCCCTACATCCCCGGCCTGCTGTCGTTTCGCGAGCTGCCGGCGCTGCGGCAGGCGCTGGACGAGCTGCCGCAGCGGCCGGACCTGCTGTTCGTCGATGGGCAGGGGATTGCCCACCCGCGCCGGCTGGGCATCGCCGCCCACCTCGGGGTGGCGGTCGACCTGCCGAGCATCGGCGTGGCCAAGACCCTGCTGGTGGGCGCCGCCGGCCCGTTGGGCGAGCGGCGCGGCGACCGGGTCGAGCTGCTGGACCAGGGCGAACAGCTCGGCTGGATGCTGCGCAGCAGGGAGCGCGTGCGCCCGCTGGTGATTTCGCCGGGGCATCGGGTCAGTCTGGCCAGCGCGCCCGATCTGGTCATGCGCTATGTCACCCGCTACCGGCTGCCGGAGCCGACCCGGCTGGCCGATCGGCTAGCCTCGCGCCGCGCACCAGGGATGCGCTGAGCGGAGCGCGGTTGCAATTTCCGCCCGCTTGGTCATAATTCCGCGACTTTTCACGGGGACCGCCTAGCTCCGTGAAGACAGGCGGGGATGCCTAGCCCGCCGTGCGATTCCTTGTTCTGCCCCAGCGGACGCGAAGACCCGAGCCCCCGATAGCGTCTGCCGTGGCCCGGCCCTGGCCTTGCCAGGGCGCGTACTATTCAGTAAGATTCGCCGTCTTATTTTCAGGGCGGCCCCTGAGGCTTATAAAGAATGAAAACTTTTTCTGCTAAACCGGAAACCGTAAAGCGCGACTGGTACGTGGTCGACGCCGCCGGTCAGACCCTGGGTCGTCTGGCCACCGAAATCGCCAGCCGCCTGCGTGGCAAGCACAAGCCGGAATACACCCCGCACGTTGACACCGGTGACTACATCGTGGTCATCAATGCCGAGCAGGTGCGTGTCACTGGCGCCAAGGCCACCGACAAGAAGTACTACTCGCACACCGGTTTCCCGGGCGGTATCAAGGAAATCAATTTCGAGAAGCTGATCGCCAAGGCTCCCGAGCGTGTGATCGAGACCGCAGTCAAGGGCATGCTGCCCAAGAACCCGCTGGGTCGCGACATGTATCGCAAGCTGAAGGTGTACAAGGGTTCCGTGCACCCGCACGCCGCTCAGCAGCCTCAAGAACTGAAGTTTTAACGGGAATAGCTCATTATGTCGGCGACTCAAAATTACGGCACTGGCCGTCGCAAGACTGCTACCGCTCGCGTCTTCCTGCGTCCGGGTACTGGCAAGATCACCATCAACAACCGCACCCTGGAAAACTTCTTCGGTCGTGAAACCGCCCGCATGGTGGTTCGCCAGCCGCTGGAGCTGACCGAGAACACCGAGAAGTTCGACGTGTACGTCACCGTCCTGGGTGGTGGTGTCAGCGGTCAGGCAGGCGCCATTCGCCACGGCATCACCCGTGCGCTGATCTCCTACGACGAAACCCTGCGCAGCCCGCTGCGCAAGGCCGGCTTCGTGACTCGCGACGCCCGTGAAGTGGAGCGCAAGAAGGTCGGTCTGCGCAAGGCGCGCAAGCGTCCGCAGTACTCCAAGCGCTAACTCGCGTTACCGCTTCGAAGAGAACGCCCGAGCCGTATGGCCCGGGCGTTTTTTTATGCGCCGAAAGTTTGGGTGCGACAACGTGACACAGAGCGGAAAGCCCCGTGGCTCAAGGGCTCTGCCACGGTCGGGGACGGGCTGTTACCTTGCCAGCAGGGGGGGTTTTCTTTAACATTCAGCAAATTTTTTTGGCCTCAACCTTGAAAATTTACTTCAAGACCCGGGTTCAACCGGGTCGCAAAGCTGATGGGAGACGACTGAATGAGCAATGACGGCGTGAATGCTGGCCGGCGTCGCTTCCTCGTCGCAGCCACCTCCGTGGTGGGTGCGGCTGGAGCGGTGGGGGCGGCGGTCCCGTTCGTGGGATCGTGGTTCCCGAGCGCCAAGGCCAAGGCCGCAGGTGCACCGGTGAAGGTGAATATCAGCAAGATCGAACCGGGTCAGCAGATGGTCGCCGAATGGCGCGGCCAGCCCGTGTTCATCCTGCGTCGCACCGAGGAAACCCTGAAAAACCTGGCTGGTCTGGAAGGCACCGTGGCCGACCCGGACTCCCAGGCCTCCGAACAGCCGGCCTACGTGGATTCGAAGCACCGCGCAATCAAGCCGGAAATCCTGGTTGTGGTCGGACTGTGCACCCACCTGGGCTGTGCTCCGTCCTTCCGTCCCGAAGTGGCTCCCGCCGACCTGGGCCCCGACTGGAAGGGCGGCTACTTCTGTCCCTGCCACGGCTCCAGGTACGACCTGGCCGGTCGCGTCTTCAAGGCGCAGCCCGCTCCCTTGAACCTGCCGGTGCCGCCGCATTCGTACGAGTCGGATGACGTCATCGTCATCGGTGTGGACCAGGAGAACGCCTGATGAGCAAATTCATGGAATGGATCGATGCACGCTTCCCCGCGACCAAGATGTGGGAAGACCATCTGTCCAAGTACTATGCCCCGAAGAACTTCAACTTCTTCTACTTCTTCGGCTCCCTGGCGCTGCTGGTGCTGGTCAACCAGCTGCTGACCGGCATCTGGCTGACCATGAGCTTCGAGCCGTCCGCCGAAGGCGCCTTCGCTTCCGTCGAGTACATCATGCGCGACGTGGAGTACGGCTGGATCCTGCGCTACCTGCATTCCACCGGTGCTTCCGCGTTCTTCATCGTGGTGTACCTGCACATGTTCCGCGGCCTGCTCTACGGCTCCTACCAGAAGCCCCGCGAGCTGGTGTGGATCTTCGGCATGCTGATCTACCTGGCGCTGATGGCCGAGGCCTTCATGGGCTACCTGCTGCCCTGGGGCCAGATGTCCTACTGGGGTGCGCAGGTGATCATCTCGCTGTTCGGTGCCATCCCGGTGATCGGTGCTGATCTGACCGAGTGGATCCGCGGTGACTACCTGATCTCCGGCATCACCCTGAACCGCTTCTTCGCCCTGCACGTGATCGCCCTGCCGATCGTCCTGCTGGGTCTGGTCGTGCTGCACATCCTGGCCCTGCACGAAGTGGGTTCCAACAACCCCGACGGCATCGAGATCAAGAAGAACAAGGACGAAAACGGCGTTCCGCTGGACGGCATCCCGTTCCACCCGTACTACACCGTCAAGGACATCGTGGGTGTGGTGGTGTTCCTGTTCGTGTTCTGCGCCGTGGTGTTCTTCTTCCCGGAAATGGGCGGCTACTTCCTGGAGAAGCCCAACTTCGAAGAAGCCAACCCGCTGAAGACCCCCGAGCACATCGCGCCGGTCTGGTACTTCACCCCGTTCTACGCCATCCTGCGTGCCGTTCCGGACAAGCTGCTGGGCGTGATCGCCATGGGTGCCGCCATTGCCGTGCTGTTCGTGCTGCCTTGGCTGGACCGTAGCCCGGTCAAGTCCATGCGCTACAAGGGCTGGCTGAGCCGCATCTGGCTGGTGATCTTCTGCATCAGCTTCGTGATCCTGGGCGTACTGGGTGTTCTGCAGCCCACCGACGGCCGCACCCTGCTGGCGCGTATCTGCACCATCCTGTACTTCGCCTACTTCCTCCTGATGCCGTTCTACACGCGCATGGAGAAGACCAAACCCGTTCCGGAAAGGGTGACTGGCTGATGAAAAAGCTCTTCGCTGCACTGATGTTTTCCGTACTGCCGCTGACCGCCATGGCGGCCGGGCCGGCGATTCCCCTGGACAAGGTGGATATCGACCTGACCGACAAGGCGGCGATGCAGGACGGTCTGAAAACCTTCACCAACTACTGCATGGGCTGCCACAGCGCCAAGTTCCAGCGCTATGAGCGTGTCGCCAACGACCTGGGCATTCCGGAAGAAGTCATGATGGAAAACATCGTCTTCACCGATGCCAAGATCGGCGATCACATGAAGATCGGCATGCAGCCGGCCGACGCCAAGGTCTGGTTCGGCGCCGCACCGCCGGATCTGACCCTGGTGGCCCGCGTGCGTGGCACCGACTGGCTGTACACCTACCTGCGCACCTTCTACGAAGACCCGAGCCGCCCGCTGGGCGCCAACAACCTGGTCTTCCCGAACGTGGGCATGCCCAACGTGCTGTCCGACCTGCAGGGTCGCCAGGTGATGGGCTGCAAGCAGGTCCAGGTGGTCGAGAATGGCAAGAAGGTCTTCGGTCCGCTGACCGGCACCCCGGTGACCGAGGAAGCCTGCGATCAGCTGACCATCGTGCCCGGCACCGGCAAGCAGACCGAAGCCGAGTTCGACGAAACCGTGAAGAACCTGGTGACCTTCCTGGCCTACTCGGCCAACCCGGTCAAGCTGGAAAGCCAGCGCATCGGCACCTACGTGCTGCTGTTCCTGGCCTTCTTCTTCGTGGTGGCCTACCTGCTCAAGCGCGAGTACTGGAAGGACGTCCACTGATCAGCTGCTGATCTGACCTGAAGCGCGCGCGCCCCCGGGCGCGCGCGCTTTTTCCGTTTATCGAGTTTCCAAATTCAGGAGGGGCACCATGGCCGTGAATCGTCTGGTCTGCTTTTCCGATCCCGCCGATCAGTACAGCCACCGGGTTCGCCTGGTGCTGGCCGAAAAGAACGTGACCGCCCAGATCGTCGACGTGCTCGCCGGCGAACCGTCCGCCGAGCTGCTGGAGACCAATCCCTACGGGGAGGTGCCGGCGCTTGCCGACCGCGATCTGGCCCTGTTCGAGCCGACGGTTCTGCTCGAATACCTGGAGGAGCGCTATCCTCATCCCCCGCTGCTGCCCAGCTACCCCCTGGCGCGCGCCAACATTCGCCTGCTGATGCATCGCATCCAGCGGGACTGGTGTGCCAGGGCCGACCGGATCGCCGACTTCCGGGAGGATGAAGCGGTGCGCGAGCAGATGCGTCAGGCGCTGGCACGCAGCCTGAGCGATACCGCGCCGGTGTTTGCCGGCAAGGCCTTCTTCCTCAGCGATGAGGCCACCCTGGCTGACTGCTGCCTGCTGCCGCTGCTCTGGCGCCTGCCGGCGCTGGGCATCGAACTGCCGCGTTCGGCCAAGCCGCTGCTTGACTATATGGAAAGGGCCTTTGCGCGGCCGGCCTTCCAGGCCAGTCTTTCTTCCCACGAGCGAGCCATGCGCTGAGGAGCATTGCATGAATTCCAGTCGCCCTTATCTGCTGCGAGCGCTCTACGAATGGATCGTGGACAACGACTGCACGCCCCATCTGCTGGTGGATGCGGAATATCCCCGAGTCCAGGTTCCCGCCGGTTACGCCCAGGACGGGCAGATCGTGCTCAACGTCTCCCCGTCGGCGGTGCGCCACCTGCACATGGATAACGATGGCATCAGCTTCGAGAGCCGTTTCGGCGGGGTAGCGCACAGCCTCTATCTGCCCACGGGCTCGATCATGGCCATCTATGCGCGCGAGAACGGCCAGGGGATGGTGTTCGAAATGGAAGAGCCGAGCGAGGAGGCGATACCGGACGGCGACGACACGCCACCGGAGCCGCCACGTCCGTCGGGGCGGCCGAGTCTGAAGGTCGTGAAATGAAAAAGGGCGCCGCAAGGCGCCCTTTTTTTCCATCTGCCGTGCCGGAAACCTCAGTCGGTGTACTGGAACAGCCGCACGATGCGCTGCACGCCGGAAACCCCTTCGGCCGCCCTGGTGGCCTGGTTGGCCTGCTCGCGGCTGACGATGCCCATCAGGTAGACGACGCCGTTCTCGGTCACCACCTTCACATGGCTGCTGGGCAGGCCGGGTGCAAACAGCATGCTGCTCTTGATCCGGCTGGTCAGCAGGGCGTCATTGCTGCGCACCAGCGCGGAGATCGGCTGCTGGATCTGCAGCTCGTTGTGCACCTTCTTGACGCCGACCACCAGGCGCGCCGCCTGTTCGGCCTGATCGCGCAGCTCGGCGCGAGGGGTCTGGCCGACGAGCAGGATGACGCCGTTGTAGGCGGTGACCACCACGCGCGAGGTAGGCTGGGCCAGGTCCGGATGGGCCTTGAGTACCTGGGAGAGCACCTTGGGCTCCAGGAACTGGTCGTCGATCTTGTTGCCGATGCTGCGGTTGCCGCACCCGGACAATACCAGCGCCAGGCCCAACAAGACGAGAATCAGCGGGTTGCGGGTCATTCTTCACTCCCGAACAGTTGCGTATCGATCTGATCGCACAGGCAATGGATCACCAGCAGATGGACTTCCTGGATGCGTGCCGTGACCTTGGCCGGCACGCGGATCTCCACATCCTCCGGCAGCAGCAGGGAAGCCATGCCGCCGCCGTCGCGACCGGTCAGGGCGACCACGGTCATTTCCCGGTCGTGGGCAGCCTGAATGGCCTGGATCACGTTGGCCGAGTTGCCGCTGGTGGAAATGGCCAGCAGCACGTCGCCCGGCTGGCCGAGGGCGCGGATCTGCTTGGAGAACACCTCGTTGTAACTGTAGTCGTTGGCGATGGAAGTGAGGGTGGAGCTATCCGTGGTCAGGGCCATGGCAGGCAGGCTGGGGCGTTCCCGCTCGAAGCGGTTGAGCAGCTCGGAGGAGAAGTGCTGGGCGTCGCCCGCTGATCCTCCGTTGCCGCAGGAGAGGATCTTGCCCTCGTTGAGCAGGGCCCGGACCATGGCCTGACTGGCCTGCTCGATGTGGGGGATCAGCACTTCCATGGCGCGCTGCTTGGTTTCGATGCTGGCGAGGAAGTGCTGGCGAATACGGGCATGCATGTCCATCGGGTGACCTTCAGGTGTCTTGATTTCAGATTTCGAACGCGTTGCGGATCCAGTCTGACCGGCCGTGGCCCAATGTGACCACATCGAAGCGGCAGGGTTTGCTCGCCCAACGCGTTTCGGACTGGAGGAACAGTTGCGCGGCAATCGCCAGACGCTGGCGCTTGCGCCAGTCGATGCTCTCGATCGCGCCGCCCCAGCCATTGTGACGACGGTAGCGGACTTCGACGAATACTACTGTATCGCCGTCCAGCATAACCAGATCGAGCTCCCCGCGCCGACAGCGCCAGTTGCGGCTGATCAGGCGCAGCCCCTGCCGCTGCAGATGGCGGCAGGCCAGATCTTCTGCCTGCCGCCCACGTTGCTGCGCCGAGTCGCCTGCATCCATCAGTACACGTAGTCGGGCAGGCGGCGAACTCGGCCGTTCTGGATGATCGCCCAGGGCAGCTCTCGCTCGATGCGCTGCTGCTCGGTCATGCCGAGAATGCCGGTCTGCCCGTGGATGCGGGTTTCCGGCAGGGCCTTGAGCTGGGACAGACGCGGCGCCAGCAGGTACGCATCGATACCCATCGCATACAACCGGCCAAGGCTGCCGCTGGCCTGCGGCCACTGGCGGGACACCTGGTCGCGCAGCGGATTGCGTTCGTCGAGCAGCCAGGGTGTCTCGCTGAAACGGATGCCGTTGAGGTCCTGCAACTGGGCGCCTTCGCGGGCGCCGGTGTACAGGTGCGAGGTGGCGTACACGGGGACGTCGCCGGCGTACTGGAAGGTCAGGGTGGGACGAATCTGCTGGGCCTGCAGCGGCGTGGCGGCCAGGAAGATGAAGTCCACATCCGCGCGGCGCGCGGGATCGGCGGCCAGCTCGATGCCCAGGACCTCCTTCAGACGCTGTGCGCGGGCCTCGCTCTGGCGCAGCTGGAACAGGTCGGCGATCTGGCGGGCCAGTTGTACCGGCTGATCGATGCGGCGTGCCGCCAGCAGGGTACCGCCCTGTTGCTGCCAGGCGCGGTTGAAGGCCGCCAGCACCCGATCGCCCCACTCGCCGCGGGGGACCAGCGCTACCGCGCGGCGCATGCCATCGTGCCAGGCGCGGCGGGCGGCCGACTGTGCCTCGTCCTCGGCGGCCAGGCCGAACTGGAACAGCTGGGCGGGGCCCATCTCGTTGCCGTCGTCGTAATTGAGCGCCAGGGTCATGATCGGCAGCTGCGGCATCTGGCCCAGCTCCTTGACCAGCTTCTTCTCCAGGGGCCCGACCACCAGCTGGATGCCTTCGGTCCTGGCCTGGGTGTAGAAGCTGTCCAGCGAAGCGATCTCGGTGGAGTCGTAGAGGATGATCTGCGGCGGATTCTGGCCGCTCTGCTGGGCATGGTAATAAGCCGACATGAAGCCGTCGCGCAGGGCGCGCGCCACATTGGCCAGCTGACCCTGCATGGGCAGCAGCAGAGCCATCTTGCGCAGCGGTTCGGCCGGCAGCTCCTTGAGCTTGCGCAGCGGCGCGGGCAGGTCGAGGGCGGCGGGATGCTGCGGATTGGCGGCCAGCCAGCGGTCGATGGCAGCCTGCTGCATCTCCACGGTCAGTGCATCGCGCACCGCGATGCCCAGGGTCATCCAACCGGCCAGGTCACCCTGGGCGGGACTGCTCAGCTGGGTGCCGTTGAGGCGGGATACCAGCGCCCAGATCGCCTCATGGTTGTCCTTGGCAGTCTGTCCGGTGAGCAGCGGCGCTACCATCACCCGTTCCCGGGTGGCTTCCAGCAGCTGGTTGTCCGCTTCCAGCGCGGCGGCCCGGGCGGTGTGGGCACGGATCTGCAGGTCATTGGGCAGGCGGCCGAGCGGCTGGAGGCTGGGATGCTGCAGGGAGCCTAGGGCCGCCTGCGGGCGCTCGCGCCAGAGCAGGATCTCGGCATTGAGGATGCTGGCCAGGGCCTGCTCGGTGCGTCCCAGCTGCTCGAAGGGCACCTGTTGAAGAATGTGCGCGGCGCGCAGGGGGTTGCCCAGGGCCTGGGATTTGTCCGCGGCGGCCAGGCGTAGCAGGGTCGCCTCCTTGGGAGTGCTCTGGGCGGCCTTGAGCAGCAGCTCGTCGACGCTGGCCTGGGGCGTGCGCGGCAGATCGCCGGCCGGCGGCCGGGTCGCGCCGGAGCAGGCGACCAGCAGGCTGAGCAGACACAAGACCGAGAGCAGACGCAGGCGAGGGATCATGGGTCGGTTTCCGAAGCGCTGGCAAAAGAGCCCTGAATTGTACTCAAGGGTGGCGGAGCGCGCGATGCGCATTTGGCAAACCGGGTACACTGTCGGTTTTTCAGCCTGGAGGTGTTCCGTGGCCGATCCGACGCATGCCGGCGTGCTCTATGTGGTAGCCACCCCCATTGGCAATCTAGACGATATCAGTGCCCGTGCCCTGCGGGTGCTGCGCGAGGTGAAGCTGATTGCCGCCGAGGACACCCGCCATTCGCAGCGCCTGTTGCAGCACTTCGGAATCGAGACGCCGCTGGCGCCCTGCCATGAACACAACGAGCGCGAACAGGGAGGGCGCTTCATCACCCGGCTGCTGGACGGTGACGACGTCGCGCTGATTTCCGACGCCGGCACGCCACTGATTTCCGATCCCGGTTTTCACCTGGTGCGCCAGGCGCGCGCGGCCGGCATCCGGGTGGTGCCGGTGCCGGGCCCCAGTGCGCTGATCGCCGCCCTGTCGGCGGCTGGGCTGCCATCGGATCGCTTCATCTTTGAAGGTTTCCTGCCGGCCAAGGCGGCGGCCCGTCACGCCCGTCTGGAAGCCCTGCGCGAGGAACCGCGCACGCTGATCTTTTACGAAGCGCCGCATCGCCTGCTGGAAAGCCTGGAGGCCATGAAGGACGTGTTCGGGGCCGAGCGGCCCGTGGTACTGGCCCGGGAGCTGACCAAGACCTTCGAGACGCTCAAGGACCTGCCGCTTGGCGAGCTCTGCGCGTGGGTGGCCGCCGATGCCAACCAGCAGCGTGGAGAATGCGTGTTGCTGGTTGGTGGCTGGCAGGCGCCCGAGGGGGAAGAGATGGTAACGGCCGAGGCGCTGCGCATCCTGGATCTGCTGTTGGGCGAGCTGCCGCTCAAGCGTGCCGCGGCGCTGGCGGCGGAAATCACCGGAGCGCGCAAGAATCTTCTTTATCAGGTGGCGCTGCAACGGCAATCCAAGTAATCTGCGCGGCTGAGAGTCGGCTGGACAGTCGCCGCCTTCATGCGAAGGGGGAGGAAAGTCCGGGCTCCACAGGGCAGAGTGCCAGGTAACGCCTGGGAGGCGCGAGCC
>Ga0079223_10002578_pt1 | contig 11264 bp, 10 predicted proteins | sample Stecom2011_FD_75072 | JGI IMG/M metagenome (GOLD analysis project Ga0079223, IMG submission 75072) | Agricultural soil microbial communities from Utah to study Nitrogen management - Steer compost 2011 | ecosystem: Environmental > Terrestrial > Soil > Agricultural land | place: USA: Utah...
GTCCAATCATAAACTGCTCCCGTTACGTTTGTAACAGAATACGTTTCGTCATCACCACTACAAACGGTTAATTCTCCAACAATCGGTGAAGGTTCATCTGGTTTTTCACAACATCCGTCATCAGCACCACTTTCAACTTCTATATAAAAGTTTGAAGCTGTACCCGTTGATGACTCATCCATTCCGTCAATAATTAGAATGTATTCTTCCCCTATCGTCAAACCGCTTAGTTCGTAACCATGATTTTGGGAATACCCAGCGGCATAAGATTGTTTATAGTATTTTACTGGATTTGCCGTACCTTGATACATCACAGTTGGACAACCACCATTGATAAGAGTAAAACCTTGACAATTTGGAGAAGTAGCCACAACAGACTCTATTTTCTTTGTCATTCCTGAAATAGAAAACTTTACAGTTGAACTCGATGCTGTGAAATAAAACCATGCAGTATTATTTGCGATTAAATTCCACTGACAAGAACCACCTCCCATAATTGTAGGCGTGTATGGTTGATTTTCTGGATATCCAATATTTGAAGCCAAGTAAATTTCACCTGTTTGTATACATTGTTTAGTATCGCAAGACTGATTTGGTTTGGTAACTCGAATATCCGTAAAACTAAACTCGTCTCCAAAAACCAATTCAGAGCTAATGTATTTTCTAGCGTAAGAGGTACTTAAGCCGGGATAAGAAATGCTTAATGTCCAAGTTCCGTTATGAGTTCCTGTAAAATTACTATACGCTCCTGGAGTTGGAATTCTCCAATATCCATAATTAAAAGGATAAGCATTCGATATATAATTTCCTGTTGCATCTGCCCACCCTTTTGGCGTATTTAATTCGGCATGATCACGCAAAGTAATATCTACATACTTTCTGTCTGCATCGGTAGTCGATAAACTTGTATTGAAATTATTTGGATCAAGCAGAGTTACAATAGTACCTGCTGGATTCCTCAAAGTGATAACCGCACGCGTTAATTCAGCTGAATACATCGCGCCATCTCCAAATTTCAGATTAACTTGTCTAAGAATGTCTCCTGAGTTAACACCAGAAACGTTGAAGGTAGTAGTATAAACTGTACCATTCGTAAAGTTGTATGATGACGTATTGGTAAAGGTTTGTGCAAACCCAATTAAACCACATACAAGAAATAAAACTGAAGTGAATAGTGTTTTAAGTTTCATAATAGTTGCCGAAATTATTTTTATAAAAGTTTCATTAATAGTACAGTAAGAACTTAAAAAGTTACTTTACTGGTTGCCAAATATATTGAATAATTTTCAAATAATTAGAAAAATCCCATGATTAGTTTAAATAAAAAAAGCGACCTAATAATAAGTCGCTTTAAATATAAAGGAATTTAGATTAATTATTCCTCAGTTGCATCTTCTAGAACATCCCCTACTGCGTCAATAACGTTAGCGTTATCTTGGGATTTTAATTTTTCTGCTCTGTTAATACAAGTTTTACAAACTTCGTTGTCATCAATTCCTCTTGCTTCCCATGCATCTTTAACAGTTCCATCAGAAACATCACTATTTCTAATGTGTTGACAGTCATCAAAAACGTGTAACTTATTACCAGAAGGTGTCCAATAAACATGGTCAACTCCATTTGTTAAGTCAGTAATTAAATCTGTTTGCTGATTGATTTGCTCCGTATATTTTTCCACAGATGGCGGATTAAAGTCGGCACCCGAAATACCTGCTATTACAAGTGCAGCACCTGCGATTCCACCAAGTATAGCTTTTTGCTTCTTATCAATGTTCTTATTTGTTAGAATAAAAATAACCAAAGGTAAAAAAGCAACCACCGCTGTAATCAATCCTAACTGGCTTTGCATAAAGAATAAAAAAGCTCTTTTTTCTGAAGGAGGGTCTAATTTATTTGACTTCTTCCACAATAGAGAACCAACAATTACCAATGCAAGGTCAACTACAATTAAAGTGATGATTATCCACATTGTAATTGGATCTTTGAACAATTCAGTAATTGCCCAAACTTGCGCTCCTAGAGCAAGAATCCACAAAATAAATGCAATTAATCTTAATTGTTTTGCCTTCCCTTTCGCTTCATCAGTAGCTACAAATTGTTTTTTTTCAGCCATGTAATTTAAATTTTGTGTTTGTTTTAATAACAGCAAATATATAGATATTCAAATAATAAAAAATTATAATGACAATTTTCTTCTTACGGCGTAGCTTTCAACACGTATTATGAAGATTTTTTCTTGCGCTTTATCTGTTAATATAATCTAATTTACTGCTAAGCTGACATTTGTCATATCACAATGCTTTTGAATTTATTAAATTTATGAAGTATTAATAGAAAACCAAAATATATAATATGAAAGAAACATTAAAAAGACTTAGCGAAATTAAAGCTCCTACATGTGTAACTGTAATTGTTAGAACACACAAAACTCACCCTGAGAATCAGCAAGACAGTATCATATTAAAAAATTCAATCACAGAAGCTAGTAAGAGATTGGAAAATGAGTTTGGTAAAGATGTATCAAAATCATATACTGAAAAATTACAGAAATTAGCAGATGAAATTGATCACAATTACAATGATAATGGATTAATGCTTTTTGTAAATGATGACGTTGCTGAGTTTTTAAGACTTCCTACTCGTGTTCACTCACGTGTAATTATCGATGACACTTTCGCAACACGTTCTATCGTTAGAGCGATGAAAAGAGATACTGATTATTACTTATTAGCGCTTACAAAAGGTAAAGCAAGGTTGATCGAAGCAAGTAGTGACTCTGTTGTTAGAGAAATTAGTACTAACAACTTCCCAGTTAAGGATAATGATTTACTTTACAACTTAGGCCAGTTAGATTCTTCTGATTCAAACAAAATGACGAATTTAATTAGTGAATTCTTTAATAGAATTGACAAGGATGTGAATAAGGTTAGAGTTGGAAATCCACTACCAGTTGTGATTTATTCTGAGGAAACAAATTACCACACATATTTAAAGGGAGCGGATCATCCGAACACAATTCTTGGTCATGTTTTATTGAAAAACTTTGATGATTCGGCAGCAAACATCGTAAAAGAAGTTTGGGGGAATGTAATGGAGTTAACTGTTGCAAAGAATAGAGCACGTATTTCTGAGTTAGAAACTGCATTAGGAGCTGGAACATACCTAGGAGATATCAATGAAATCTGGACTGCAGTTCAAGCAGGTAAAGGAAAGACAATGTTTATCGAAGAAGGTTATTACCAAGCCGTAAAAGAAGAGAATGATGGTTCATTAACGCTAATTGCTTACGAGGATATTAATTCTAAGGAGCACATTGATGACATCGTTGATGAAATGATTGAGCACTGTCTTAAGTTTGGTGGAGACGTTGTTTTCCTTGAGAAAGGTAGCTTAAATAATTTCAACAAACTTGCATTAGTGACACGTTACTAAAAAGATATAAGTTTAAATATACGAGGGGTGCAAATATGCGCCCTTTTTTTTTGTTTCATTCCTTTTAAAAATGGGTCTTGTGAAAGGATTATTTGAGAAAAAAATAGTGACTATTTTATGTGAAAAAATATATTTCGCTATTATAATTAAAAAAAAACAGCTAAAATATCTTGACTTTATTGTTTTTCTATTACTTTAGTCCTCAGAAATTTAAAAAAAATAACACTATGAAAAAATTCTTATTTGGTGGTTTTGTACTTGCAGCTTTAACAGTAAGTTCATGTGCTAAAGAATACAATTGCGAATGTATCGTTACGCACACTGAAGTAAATACTACAATGGGGCTTAACGTGCACGCTTCTAAGTCAGATACAACATCTTATTCTTTGAAAGGTAAAGAAGATGACATGAAACAATCTTGTACAGATTCAGGATATAAAATGTCATATAAAGATCAATTAAATACAGACCATACGATAATTTCAGTTTGTAAAATAAAATAATTGATAACAAATATTCATTTCTAAAGCCTAAGGCATTCAGTTCTCTGAAAGTTTTAGGCTTTTTTATTATGGAAGTATTTGAATTGTTTTTTTAACTTTACGCTGAGAACACAAGAAATTCAAAAAGAATAATCGACAAAAAATGAAGAAATTAATATTTTCAGTTATAGGATTAGCGGTGGCTATTTTATTACACAAATCAATATTTACTGCAGGAATTAACATGCGACTTTCATTCACTTGGTCGATGATTATTCCTTACATCTTTGAATTTTTCTTTATCGTTTCAGTTACTTTTCAATTATACACAAGGTTATTGGCAGAAAAGCCTATTCTTATTAGAAGATTGTTCGGATTAGGTGCTTTACTAGGTGGTTGTGCAATTGCATTTGCTTTTAATCCAATTTACGATGGAGATTTTAACCATGAATATCGTGAAGTAATTCTAAAAGGAAACAATGAAAGCGTGTTTCAGAAAGGTATCACAATGGTTACAATGCCAGGCTGTAAGTACTGCTATATGCGAACAGAAGAGTTGAGTAGAATGAAAAAGATTTATCCAGAATTACCTATTCGAATATTGGTAATTAATGAAGACACACTTTCTGTTCAGGATTATCAAAAAGAAGCTGGAGAAGGTATTGAAGTTGATTTCTTTCCAAATACTTTAATACAAACATTGAAAATCACAGGGTTTCCAGCGATTTATTACAAATCAGCAGATGAAAACAAGCCGATGATAAACTGGGATAACAGAGGTTTCGGTAGCGCGGCTTGGGACTATGTGTTAAGAGAAGAAGGATTGTAATTTACCACAAAGTTAATTGCTTAGAAGCATCCTCTTTTTCATCAACTTCTAAACCTGTAATAGAAACACCTAGTAATCGGATTGATTTCCCATCCGCTAGGACTTCTTTTAGTAGAAGGTCCAGTCTTCTACGTATTTCTTGTTTATCTTCTATATATTTTGACTCGGTGATTGATCGTGTAATCGTATCAAAGTCCTTATCCCTCACTTTTAGGGTAACTGTCTTCCCTCTTTTTCCATGTCGCTGGTATCTCGCCCACCAGTCTTCAAAGATTGCTGAAAACTCTTCGTTGATTTCAATTGCTTGACTTAAGTCATCAGAGAATGTATTCTCAACACCGACACTTTTTCGTGCACGCTCCGTTTTCACTTCCCTATTGTCCACTCCTCGTGCTATGTTAAACAGAAAAGTTCCCATTTTACCAAACATTTGTTGCAATTCCCATTCGGCAAACGGCAGCAAGTCGGCACCTTTAAAGATATTGTTTTTTCGCATTTTCTCAGCCGTCACTTTACCAACCCCAAAAAACTTCTCAATCGCTAAGTTTTCGACAAATGTTGGTCCTTCATCTGGCGTTATCACAAATAATCCGTCGGGTTTTTCTTGGTCTGAAGCAATTTTCGCTAAAAACTTATTGTAGGAAACACCAGCTGAAGCAATTAAGCCTAATTCATTCTTAATGTCATTCTTAATCTGTTGCGCGATGAGAGTTGCTGATTGCATTTCATATTTAGAGTAAGTTACATCTAAGAATGCTTCATCTAATGCCAAAGGCTCAATAATAGATGTGTTGCGTTGAAATACTTCATGTATTTCGTTGGAAACGCCTTTATACTTTTCAAAATTAGGACGAACAAAATGTAGCATTGGGCATTTCCTAAGTGCCTGATGCGCCGGCATAGCACTGTGCACGCCGAAGTCACGTGCTTTATAACTAGCAGCCGCCACCACACCTCTACCTCCTACTCCTCCAACCGCTAAAGGGATTCCGCGAAGCTCAGGATTATCTCTTTGCTCCACTGAGGCGTAAAAAGCATCCATGTCAACATGAATAATTTTACGCACCTCTTCCATTAATCTTCTTCTTTGTCTGGCTCGATGATGCGTTTGATGTCCTCTTCTGTCTTGTCTAGTTTTTTTCGACAAAACTCAACTAATTCTTTCGCTTGTATAACAGTCGCTGAAAGGTCGTCAATCTTAACTTCTTTCAACTCCAATTGATTCACAATTACCTTTAAGCGTTGAAGCGCTTCCTCATAGGTTGTATTTTCAGTTATTTCCATTTTCTTTTATGTTCATTACCTTACTCGTAATTAGATACTTTGTTGTTAATGTTTTCATTTCTTGTCCTTCTAGCACTTCCACATCCTTAATATCATGGTCATCAATGGTAGAAATGGTATATCCAGAAGACAGAATCTTCATCGGATTTAATAAAGTTAATAGTTCCTCTTGATTTTTCAAAACAATTCGCTCTATATCTATTAACTGTTGACCTTGTAGTTGAATTGCGTTAAAAAATTGATTGACAACAAATTCCTTTTCTCGTCGTAAGTGGTCTAAACCAAACATCGATGCTCGTTCAAGATAGTGATCTAGATTTTTACTTTCTACATGCACCAATTGATTCAAAGACGAGGAAATCTTATGACTTAAAAGCGATAATTCATCTTTCCCATGAAATAAAACTGTTCTACTTTTCTCTAAAATGGAGAATTCTTGGTCTTTAAAAGCATTTCGCCAAAAATGAATCAACTCACGACTAAAAAGAGAAAGATAATTGCTGTACATGACAAATTCTTCTTGACTGTCTTTTAACTGTACCATAGAAAGACGAATCATTTTATCATGCAATTCACGCATAATTTCCTTAAACGATTGAATCGCATAATGAATGTGAACCGCCACAGCTGTTGGTGTAATAAACTTTTGTCGTGCCACCAAATCGGCAACCACTTCATCTGTTTCGTGACCAATTCCGGTAATTACAGGAAGTTTTGACAAACATATAGCTTTCGAAATCTCGTAATCATCAAACAAAGCCAAGTCCATTTTACTACCACCACCTCTTATAATAACGATTACTTCAGCATCATATTGATTGGCTTCTTTTATCGCAGCAACGATATCTGGAATGGCTGCATCCCCCTGTACACGAACAGGAAATTCCTTTACAGCAAATTGCTTGAACTCATGCGTATTAAACAATTCATTCAAGAAATCGCGAAACCCAGAAGTTCCTGGCGAACCAATTAAAGCAATTCGCTTAATGATGGTCGGTAAACGCAAGGTCTGTTGCTGATCAAAAAGATTTTCGGCCTTTAATTTTTTAATGACCTCTTTTCGTTTTCTTTCTATTTCTCCGTAGGAATAATTGGGGTCAATATCACGAACCCTAAGACTTAAGCCATAAATTTTATGATATTCTATCTTAACATTCAAGAGTAGTTTATTTCCAGGCTGGAGAATACCGCGAATTTCATTTAATCCAATAGTTGAAAGAATCGTAGAATAAGTAGAAGCCCAAATTGTTGCTCTGGTTTGAGCAGTTGTTTGATTATCCGTACTGTCTGCTAATTCTAAATAATGATGACCGCTTTTAACGTTCACTTTAATCAACTCGGCTGTGATCCAAAAATCACGATTAGAAAAATTTTCAATAAAGTGTTTTTCTAAAGATATATTAAGCTGTGTTAAAGTAAATATTTTACGTTCATCTGTCATAACTGTTAAAGGTAATTAAAAATATATTTATTAGTAATGGTCCAACCTTTAATTCTCTATTTTTACTTCTGTAAGATATTTTATCGCTTCTGCTGCGCCCATTAAACCGAATAATCCTGGAATATAAGATGAAGTTCCATAGAAGGACTTTTTGAAGTTACTTCCATCTGTCATCTGCAGGGATTCTTTTAATTGCACTTCAGAAGAAAATACTGCTCTCACTTTCTTAGTTTCTACGCCTCGCTTTTTCAATCTCTTTTTCAATTGAGTTGCTAACTTACAATTAAAAGTTGCTGGCAAGCGTGTAACTTTCACTGCGGCTGGATCCAACTTCCCTCCTGCTCCTAAATGTGTAATAACTTTCACTTTTAGTCTAATACAAGCGATAATCCATTCAATTTTAGGTGAAACAGAGTCGATACAATCCATTACAATATCCGGTTCAAACTCTTTTAGGATTTCCCATACCCTTTCAGGCACCACAAATTCATCGATGACATTTAGTTTAATTTCAGAATTAATATCCCTTAATCTTTCTGCTAAAACTTGTGCTTTATTTCTTCCTATTGTTGAATCTAAGGCTGTTAACTGTCTGTTTTTATTGGAGATATCAAAAACATCACCATCGATAATGGTCATTGTTCCCACACCTGCTCGGGCAATAAACTCTGCTCCAAAAGAACCAACACCGCCTAATCCGACGATTAATACATGAGAGTTTTTGAGTCGTTCAATGGCTTCTTCTCCCATTAACAACTCAGAACGTTCTAACCAATTTGACACTTTCTAGATTTTTTTAAAGCACAAAACTAATTACTTCCTCTTTCTTTGAAAGACTTTTTCGAAATTTTGTTCAATTTGTGCTACAATTTCCGAAATAGACTTGCCTTTCAATTCCGCTAATTTCTCATAAAGTGATTTGATATCTCCTTCCTTATCATCCGTTTCAAGGAAAATTCTTTCCAAAGGAATGGTTTGAACTGTTTGCTGTAACTTTTCATCCTTTAAAAGTGCAAGACCAATACTTAAATAAAATCCCTCGGCTAATAATTGCATTGCAGTATTTGTTTTCCTAAAACCATGAAAAATCCACGGCTGCTTTGGTTTGAATTTGCGTTTAAGTAAAATAAGTTCCTGAATTGCTCTTACACAATGAATAATCAATGGCAAGCTCCCTTCTTCCGACAGTTTAATTTGAGCTTCAAAAACTTCCATTTGAACATTCCAATCAATGTCCGTATTTTTATCTAGACCACATTCACCGATAGCGAAACAATTCTCACTTTTAATTAGTTTTTCCAACTGTAACAGCTCTACTTTGTAATCAACAGTGATATAACAAGGATGAATTCCATAAGAACAAGGTATTTCTACCTCTTCTACAAAAGCATTATGGAGAAAAAAATATTCGCCCGTCTTTTGGTGCGTATGTATATCTATAAACATAAAACAAAAATAGCGAATAAATATTAAAGTCTGAAGCAGTCAGAAACTAAGTGGCAAAAAGAGCAATTCCATTATAATTTTCTATTTTTACAAAAAACAATCAAAGTATGCTTCAAGTTCCAACAACTCCATTAGCCGAACGTATGCGACCAAAATCATTGGACGATTATGTAGGGCAAGAACATTTACTTAAAAAAGGTGCGAGTCTTCGAAATGCGATAGATGCCGGAGTTATTCCATCCATGATATTATGGGGACCTCCGGGTGTTGGAAAAACAACTTTAGCGAATTTACTTTCCACGAAGTTAAACCGACCATTCTATACACTTTCTGCGATATCTTCTGGGGTAAAAGATGTACGAGAAGTGATTGCAAAAGCAGAAAATCAAGGGATGTTTGATTCTGGCGGTGCCATTTTATTTATAGATGAGATTCACCGATTCTCCAAATCACAGCAAGACTCATTACTAGGAGCTGTAGAGAAAGGTGTCATTACTTTAGTAGGTGCGACAACAGAAAACCCATCTTTTGAGGTGATTTCTGCTTTGTTATCCCGAAGTCAGGTCTATACCTTAGAATCGTTAAGCAAGGAACAATTAGAGTTTCTATTAAAAAACGTCATCACCAAAGACGAGTACTTGTCACAGTTAGACATAGAGTTAAAAGAAACCAGTGCCTTAATTAGAATTTCTGGGGGAGATGCTAGAAAATTACTGACTTTGTTGGAAATCGTCATCAATTCACTTCCGAAAGACGGTAAGATTATCGTAACAGATGAAGCTGTTTTCAACATTGCACAGCAGAATATCGCACGATACGACAAAGATGGTGAGCAACATTACGACATCATCTCCGCATTTATTAAATCAATTCGCGGAAGTGACCCCAATGCAGCCATATACTGGTTGGCTCGCATGATAGAAGGCGGTGAAGACCCTAAATTTATTGCTAGAAGATTACTGATTTCAGCAAGTGAAGATATCGGTTTGGCAAATCCGACAGCTTTGGTGATGGCCAATAATACTTTTCAGGCAGTAACAACAGTTGGATATCCTGAGGCGCGTCTTATTTTGGCACAATGTGCTATCTATTTAGCCAATTCTCCAAAAGGGAACGCTTCTTATATGGCAATCAACAATGCGATAGAGCTGGTCAAACAAACCGGAAACTTACCTGTTCCATTAAATTTAAGAAACGCTCCTACCAAATTAATGCGTGAGCTTAATTACGGAAAAGGCTATAAATATTCACATGACTATGCAGGCAACTTTGTTGTACAAGAATTTTTACCAGATGAAATTGTAGGTAGTAATTTCTTTAAGGCTGGAAGTTCATCAAAAGAAAAAGAGATAGAAGAGAACATTAGAAGAATGTGGGCTGAGAAATATAAGGGAAGTTAGATTCTCATTAGAAAGTAACTTTAAATCAAGGTTTTAAATTAGCAAAACATATTCTAACCGTTTAAAATTAGGACCTTCTTAATATCTAATACGATAAAACACTCTCCAAAAATTTATAACTTAAAAGATTATATATAAATTAAAATGTTTACCTTGCCTTTTTTTTGTAACATTAAAACAAGGATAAACCTTATAATTACCTTAAACTTTATAACAAAATACCATGCAAAATAAAGATGAAGATTTACAATTAATCAAGCACCTTTCTTATAAAGGAATAGACGATAAAATGGTTATGGGTCACCCTGCCGCACTATTCGTATTATTCTTTACAGAAATGTGGGAGCGTTTCAGTTACTATGGAATGCGTGCCTTATTAACCGTTTTCCTAATTACAGAAATTGCTAGAGGAGGATGGGAATGGTCGAATGCAGATGCCATGAAACTATTTGCTTGGTACACTGGTTTAGTTTATTTAACACCACTTTTAGGAGGAATTATCGCCGATAAATTAACAGGATATCGAAAAGCCATAACAATTGGTGCTTTAGTTATGACTCTAGGGCACATCGCTATGGCATTAGAGATATTCCATAATAACTTTTTCTTTGCAGGTTTAGTTCTAATGATCTTAGGAAACGGATTGTTTAAACCAAATATTTCCTCTATGGTAGGTCAACTATATCCTGACACAAGTACTAAGAAGGATGCAGGATACACGATTTTCTACATGGGAATTAACGCTGGAGCATTCTTAGGAATGTTACTTTGTGGTTACATAGGAGAGAAAATTGGATGGCACTACGGTTTTGGATTAGCTGGAGTATTTATGATGTTTGGAATGTTCCAATTCTATTTTGGAAGAAAAATTTTCGGAACAGTTGGAGAAGACCCTACGCGCGAATCAACTGTTGTTGTAGCTGAATCTGAAGAAGAAGAGGAGGAAGAAA
>Ga0079223_10002580_pt1 | contig 11260 bp, 14 predicted proteins | sample Stecom2011_FD_75072 | JGI IMG/M metagenome (GOLD analysis project Ga0079223, IMG submission 75072) | Agricultural soil microbial communities from Utah to study Nitrogen management - Steer compost 2011 | ecosystem: Environmental > Terrestrial > Soil > Agricultural land | place: USA: Utah...
AGGCGATGGAACTTTAAATGAAGTAATTAATGGTGTTTTTGGTTATCCTAATGTTAGTGTTACTAATTTCCCAAGCGGATCAGGTAATGATTTTATCAAATATTTTGATAAAAGAGAAAGGTTTGCCAACCTTGATAATTTAATCAATGGTGAAGAAACACAAACAGATTTACTAAAAGTAAATGATCGTTATGTTGTAAATGTATGTAACCTAGGTTTTGATGCAACCGTTGCTGATAATTTCTATAAATTTCGTGCTAAACCTTTAGTTAGAGGAAAAAGCGCTTATCGTCTATCAGTTTTTTATAGTTTATTATTCAAAATGAAATATAAATGTAAACTTGAAATTGAGGATGAAATTATCCACGATGGTGATGTGCTATTATGTGCTGTTGCCAATGGATTTTGTTATGGTGGTGGCTATAAATGTGCACCAGATGCAAAAGTTGATGACGGCCTTATGGATATTATTCTAGTGGAAAGTTTGTCTAGATTTAAGTTTGTTAAAATGATAGGAAAATATAAAAAGGGCTTGCATTTGCAAGAACCAAAAGTTTCTAAATATATTAAATATCACAAAACTAAAAAAGCTAAAATTTCATCTAACGAAGATATAGTATATGTCGTTGATGGTGAAGTTTTAAAGAGTAAAGAATTAAATCTTGAAGTCGTAGAAAAAGCAATAAATTTTGTTAGACCTAAATAAAACTTGACAACAAGTTCTAAATAAGTTAATATTATATTAATCAAAATAGGAGGAAAAATCATGTTTGAAAGGATAAAATCATTAATCGTTCAAGAATTGGGTGTTGACGCTGATAAAGTTACTTTAGAGGCTAGATTAGCAGATGATCTAGGAGCAGATTCTTTAGACGCTGTTGAATTAATTATGGCAATCGAAGAAGAATTTGATATTGAAGTTAATGATGAAGCAGCACAACAAATAAATCAAGTAAAAGACATAGTTGAACAAGTTGAAAAACTAGTTGACTAAGTGAGCATTTAAAAGGTCTTATTTTTCAATAAGACCTTTTACTTTAATATTATTTTATAAAATTAAATATTCGAATATTAAGATGATAATTAAAAAACATAAATATGCCCTACCGAAATTCTGCAAACTTTTATATGGGTTAAAAAAGCCTAAGTAAATGCAAAAGATAATAGTTAGTGCCACTCCAACAAATGGTATGAGTGAAATAATACTAATAATAGTTATTATGACTATCCATACCCAAATTTTCAAAGGAGCTTCTTTTTTATCGATATTCATGTAAATTATCCCCCTAATATTAATCCTATTGCTAACACAATGATGTTAATCAATAGCATTGCTCTAGCAAAGTTTTTTAAATTTCTTTTTGTATTTGCATAAAAACCAATAATCCCTAGGATAACTAACGAAATTGCATCTCCATAAATTCCTAAGCTACTTAATATTGAAAAAACTACAATTAGGATGAACCATGAAAAAAATGAAACAGATTCATCAAAACTAGCTTCATAGATGTCAATTTTGCTTGTTTGTTTTGATTCACTTTCTTCTGAGTTATTTTTTTCATTTAAGGCATCGAAAGCATCATAATTAATTTTAAAGTTTTCTTCTAATGAGTTTTGATTGTCCCCGTCATCAGCAAAATAATTATTTTTTTTCATATTGTTTTCTCCATTTCTTTTATTTATTATATCATAGCTACTAATTTATTCAAAGAATTTTTTTCAAGTATTTTTTTATATTACTTGAAGTATTTATTAAAGTTTTGTAAAATAATATAAGAGGTTGAAAATGTACAAATTACTATCAAGAATATTTATCAAAGATTATAAAAATGTAAAAAATAAAAATGTTCGCCAATTCCATGGCTTACTTAGTGCTATTTTAGGAATTGTAAGTAATATTTTCTTATGTATTATTAAAGTCGTATCGGGGATCCTTTCTGGAAGTATTGCCATCACAGCTGATGGGTTGAATAACTTAACCGATAGTAGCGCTTCGCTAGTTACTTTAATAGCATTCAAATTATCAGGGAAATCTCCAGATCCGGAGCATCCATTCGGTCATGAAAGAATAGAATATATTAGCGGTGTAATCGTCTCAATTTTTATTATTATTGTTGGTTTTTTCTTAGGATATTCTTCAGTTATAAAAATAATTAATCGCGAGCCAATCAATACTGATAGATTTTCATTACTTGTTATTATCCTTATTATTTCAATTTTAATTAAACTATGGCAATGGCGTTTTTATCGTTCGGTAGGAAAAACGATTAACTCTAGTTCTTTAATTGCAACTTCGGTTGATAGTATAAATGATGTTTTTTCAACTATAGCGGTTTTATCATCAATTATTGTTTTTGAGTTTACAAGTATAAATATTGATGGCGTCATGGGTCTTATTGTTTCTGTTTTTATAATTATCAATGGAGTTAAATTGATTAAAGAAACATCTTCGCCACTTTTAGGAGAAGCACCGGATCCAAAATTAGTAGAAAATATTACGATTAAAATTGAAAGCTATCCTGGTGTCTTGGGAATGCATGATTTAGTTATTCATTCTTATGGGCCTGCAAAAACCTTTGTTACTGCTCATGTAGAAGTGGATTCAGAGGTTGACATAAACGAAACTCATCATCTAATTGATAATATTGAGCGTGATTTTCTTGAATTATACAATTATAATTTAGTAATTCATATGGATCCAGTAGATATTAATGATCCATTACGTAATGAATTAGAAAAAAAGGTTGAGAAAATTTTAAATAATATTAATACAAAGATAAATTTTCATGATTTTAGAATTGTTAGAGGGGAAAATCATACTGATATTATCTTTGATATTGTGGTTCCTATTGATAATAATATAAGTGAAAAACAATTAAAGAAGCTAATTACAAAAAAGATTAAAGAAATCGATAGTTCTTATAATGCAATAATAACTATTGACTATGAAAATATATTTTAGGAGGAAAGAATGGAAAAATGGTTGAATTACGAATACTTAGATAAGGATTTACGAAAACAATTAAAAGCGATGGATGAAGAGGAATTAAATGATGCCTTTTATACAAACTTGAAATTTGGTACTGGTGGAATGCGTGGCATCATTGGTCCTGGTACAAATAGAATGAATATCTATACATTAAGAAGAGCAAATTATGGTTATGGTAAATTTTTATTAAGTTTAAAGGATAAGCCAAGTGTTGTTATTGCTTATGATTCGCGTCATCAATCATTAGAATTTGCAAAAGATTCAGCTAGTGTACTTGCGAGTTTAGGAATTAAAGTATTTTTATTTCCGCGAATTACTCCGACTCCGGAATTATCATTTGCAATTAGATATTTAAAAACGACAGGTGGAATTGTTATTACTGCATCTCATAATCCACCTCAATATAATGGCTATAAAATATTTGATAGTGACGGCTGTCAATTAGTTCCTGAATTAATGTCAAAAGTAATTTATGAAATTGATAAAGCTCCAGATATGTTTGCTATTAAGGTTGAAAAATATGAAACTTTACAGGAGCAAGGCTTAATTGAGGAAGTTACTGATGAAGTAGATTTTAATTATATAGAAAATGTGAAGAACATTACTTTTCATAAAAACGACCCTAAACAAATCAAAATTGTTTATACCCCATTGCATGGTACAGGTGGTTATTTAGCGGAAAAATTATTAACGGATTTAGAGTATGGATTTACATTAGTTAAAGAACAAATGATTGCAGATCCAACATTTCCAACAGTAAATTATCCCAACCCGGAAGACATTAATGCTTATAAATTAGCATTAAAATATGCTGAAAAGAATGATGCTGACTTAATATGTGCTAGTGATCCTGATGCTGATCGTCTCGGCGTATTAGCTTTACATGATGAGGAATATGTATTTATTAATGGAAACGAATTAGGCGTCATTTTATTATATTATCTATGTAAAAAGCGTCAGGTTAAAAATGGAGTAGTTGTAAATACAATCGTAACATCTGACTTAGGGAAAAAGATTGCAGAAGATCATGGGCTGAGAGTTGTTTCGACACTAACTGGATTTAAATATATTGGCCAACAACAAAATCTTTTGGAAAATAGTGATGAAGAATTTTTCTTTGGTTATGAGGAATCTTATGGATACTCAATTGGTAATTTTATTCGCGATAAAGATGCTTTACAAACTTTAGTCCTTATTGCTGAAATTGCTAATTACTATCAATTGCAAAATAAAACATTGATTGATCTTTTAGATGACATTCATAAAGAATATGGATATTATGTAGAAAATACGATAAATATTACTTTAGATGGTATTGAAGGTCTACAGAAAATGAAACAAATTATTGATTATTTTCGTGATAATCAAATACTAGATTTGGGTATTAAAGCTAAAATAGATTATTTATTATCAGATACAGGACTTCCGAAAGAAAATATGTTAAAATATTATTTAGAAGATGATTCGTGGTTTGCATTACGCCCAAGTGGTACTGAACCAAAGTTGAAAGTTTATTTTTCTGCCATTGGTAAAACAAAAGAGTCGGCATTAAAACGTAAATCAGAAATTGAAAATAAAGTAAAAGCCATTATTGAAGGAGTAAAATAATGAATAAGACATTTTTTAGTAAAAATCGAAACAAATATTTACAATCAGTAGATGATAATTCAATCACAGTTTTATTTTCTGGTGGATTAGTTCAATGGACTGCTGATCAAAACTATAGATTTGAGGTAAATAAAAACTTTTATTACTTAACAGGTATAAATCAGGAAGAAAGTATCTTGATATTAATAAAAGGAAAAGAGACTAAAGAACATTTATTTATTATTGAAAATGATGAACTAAAGACTAAATGGGAAGGTAAGAAACTCACAATTAAGGAAGCAAAAGAAATTTCTGGTATTGAAAACATTGCTTATCTTAATGCTTTTGATAATATATTATTTTCTAATTTAAATAGTGGTCGTCAGTTACAAGAAAATGTATCGAAAATTTATTTAGATTTAGAAAGAAGAGATCATAAAGAGTATACAACTAAAGCTTTAGCTTTTAGTAAAACTATTAAAAAGTACTATCCTGAGCTTACTATTGAAAATGCATATTATAAGATTGTTGCTTTACGAATGATAAAAACAACAGAAGAAGTTGAAAAAATAAAAGAAAGCATTGAAACTACAAAATTAGCCTTAGAAAATGTGATGACAAATATCAAACCTAATTTGTATGAATATCAAATTGAGACGTATTTCGATAGTGCTATTAAATATTTAGGTAATAAGGATGTAGCATTTGCAACTATTTGTGCAACAGGAAAAAATGCAACTATTCTTCATTATGTAGATAATAATAAAGTCGCAAAAGATGGTGATTTAATCTTATTGGATTTAGGCTGTCGAACCGATTATTATGTAAGTGATATCTCGCGCACTTATCCAGTGAATGGAAAATTTAGTTTAAGACAAAAAGAAGTATATCAAGTAGTTCTAGATGTTAATAAAAAATGCATTGACTTTTTAAAACCAGGAATTACATGGGATGAATTTAATCAATTTGCAAACAAATTATTAATTGAAGGATTAAAAAAACTCGAAAAGATTGATAAGGATGAAGATTTTAGAAAATATTATTGGCATTCAATAGGTCACAATATTGGTCTCGATACTCATGATCCAGTTTTAAGAAACGTACCATTACAAGAAGGAATGGTATTAACTGTAGAGCCAGGTTTGTATTTAGAGGATGAAAAAATTGGCATTAGAATTGAAGACAATATTCTGATAACTAAAGATGGAGCTGTTAACTTAAGTAAAGATATTATCAAGGAAATAGATGAAATAGAAAATATGATGTTTTAAATAAATTAGTACTGATTAAAATCAGTGCTTTTTTATTTATTAAAAGTAAAAAGCCATGGAATATTTAATTATATATATGAAAAGGAGGGTATATGAAAATATTATTGATATTATTTATAGGCTTATTTGCTAATATAGCAGAGGTTAAACACACACCATATTCTAAAACAGGCCATGAACAATTTGCGGAATTAGAATTTGAAAATGCAAATCGCCAATTATTAGTCGAGATGACCGATTTTTTTATTGAATTAAATTTAAGAGATGTTAAAAGCAGATTTTGGGGAGAAAGTACAGAATATTATTGTATATACGAAGATGCAGGTTATGTAGGCGAAACAGTTTTTTCAAGAAGTAATAAAACAAGAGAACCTTTCGATTTTAAATATTCATTAACTGAGGTTGATTATTATGAACGTAGTGTATATGTTGAAGGCTCTGTAACTGTTGATGGTAAAATTAAGAAAGATAATGTTGAAAGAAAAGGAAAGGTAGAAATTGAAGCGGGTTTAGAAATTGAAGAATCGAAGCGAACAACTGAAAAAGAAGATATGGAAGTTACAGTATATCCAAATAAGAAAATTAGTCTTAGAGTCGCAGGAGAAGCAAAAATTTCAAGTGGATTCACAAAAAATTATTTGTTTTGGGTTTGTGTAAAAAAAGGTGCTTGGGAGACGGTCGATGTTGTGACTAGTTACTTTGAGTTGGTAGAAGAAGATGCTTAAAAAAATTATTGGCATTAGTTTTACATTATTAATAGTTGCTGTATTGGTTTTCATTTTAATTAGAAATCCTAAACAGACTAGGTTTACCGTTGTTAAGGAATCCTACAACACTGTCTCAATAAAAGATGAAGAATCTTCTATTGTTATTGATTTTTATATCAATAAAAAAGATTCCTTTATAACTGACGTTAACAATATCGCTACTGCATATATCTCTGATCAAAATCAAAATAATTTAATTAATATTGATGTTGAAGAATTTAATTATGTAGGAAGTATTAAAATTGATAATGAAAAATTTTATTTGTATAAAATAAATATAGGCATTGACTTTAATAATGATATTGAATTAAAGGAAGCTTATTTACAAATCAATTATTATAATCAAGAAAATCTTAAAGTAAACATTGGAAGTTTTAGCTCGTATAAAATTGATTCATTTGGTAGCAATAATTTGAGTATTACTAACTTAAAAGGAATTGTTAATATGGTTAATGGTAAAAAGACATTAGTTGGTTTTGCGATTAAATTAAACAATATAAATAATAAAAATATTGATGTTTTAAATATTATACCATTAGATGTTAATCTTGAATGTGGTAGGGCAAGTGATGTGAAAAATATAAATATAAAATCCAATAAAGAAATAAATGCTTATTTAGACTATCCGTATCTTTTTGATCAGAAAACCGAATTTAAACCATTAACTATTAATAGTGAGAAATATCTTTTAGTACCAGTCTATTATAATAATCATTTTGAAATTAATAACTTTGGACTTAAAATAGATTATCAAATAGGGGGCTTAAATAAATGTTTTTATTTTAATGAATTTACTTTTTTCATTGATCATGAAAGAACAATTGATTTAACTAATTTAACATTCTATCATTATGGATAAAATTAAAATAAAAAATTTACAAAAAACTTATAAAAACACTCAAGTTTTAAACATAGATAACTTTAGTTTTAAAGAAGGATATTCATATCTGCTCTTGGGGGAAAATGGAAGTGGTAAATCAACATTAATTAAAATTATTTTATCATTAGTTAAAAGTAATCAGGGCAAAGTTAGTGGTAATTTTACTTCGACAGGTTATTTACCAGAACATGTTTATTTACCAAGTTTTCTAACCGTAAAGGAATTTCTAAAAACTATTGGTAAAATACGTAATGTTGAAAATTTGAATAGTAAAATTTCCACTGCTTTACGATTATGGAATTTAAACAATAATAAATTATTATCACATTTATCAAAAGGAATGGTTCAAAAGCTAATGATTATTCAAGCTTTAATTCATAATCCAGATTTGTTAATTTTTGATGAACCACTAAATGGCCTTGATATTAAAAGCCAAGATATTTTCAAAAATATAATTAATAATATTAGATCAAAAGAAAAAACAATAATTATTACAACTCATTTTGCAAAACACTATGAAAATCTTTATGATAAATTATTGTATATACACGAAGGAAAAATAAATGAAAAGTCTATTTAAATGTCATTTGTATTATTTAATGAATAAAAAAACATTAATTATTATTTTCATATCATTATTTATTGGTGCCCTATGTTTTTTTTCAAATATATATACTAACAAATTTATTACAAGTAATGAAGAAATTGAACAATACTATGAAACCTCAGTTATAATGGTTAAGCTTATATTATGCTTTTTAGCTATATTCATTTTCGCAAATTCGATGCAAGCCTATAATGACTTTTATGTTTATTTTATTATCCCAAATAATATTAGTAGACGTAAATATATAATAACAAAAACATTGTTGATGATTTTTATTGTGTTTTTAATTACCTTTTTATTGTTATTACTTTATTTGTTTATTGGGTTTATTGCTAATAAGAACTTTTATCTTCAAAGTAGATTTATCTTTAGTTTTCTTATATTGTTTTTAATTGCAAGTATATATGGTCTTTATACAATGATTTTAATGCAAATATTTCAAAACTTGTATTTTGTTATTTTAAGTTTTTTAGTAGTAATTTTTGTTAATAATTTAGAAAGTGATAATTTAATTGCAAAAACAATCTTATTTATTTTTCCGAATATATCTAATTATCCAAATAGTTTAATATCATTGATTCATTTAGTGTATTTAAATGTTTTGTTAGTAATAATAAATGTTTTTATATACAATAATCGTGATTTAAACTATTAAAAAAGCAAACTTTAAGTTTGCTTTTGCTATACTACCTAATACCTAATAGATTAAAACCATATTCAAATAGATTAATATGGTCATCCCAATCATTTGGATCATTCAATGTAACAACAATTAATTTTTGTCCCTCTAGTTCACCAGTTGTAACTAAAGTTCTGCCAGCAAGAGTAGTAAAGCCGGTTTTGCCATCTGTTACATACTCAACATTATTAAGCAAACGATGTTTGTGAACAAATGTGTATTCAATCCCAAAATTTGATGTGTTTTGATAAGTTTTAGAACCAACAATTGTGTTAAATTCAGGGTTCATCATTACATAGTTCATTAATAAAGCAACTTCATAAGCAGTAGATAAATTACTACTAGGAACATCCAGTCCAGAAGGATTGGTAAATATGGTTTGATTCAAATTTAGCGATCGAGCTTTTTGATTCATCAATTCAACAAATTCCGGAACACTTCCTGCTATGTATTCTCAATAGCCCAAGCAGCATCATTGCCGGATTGTAAAATAAGACAATAAAGCAAATCTCTTAATAGAAGTGTATCTCCGGCTGTTAATGGACAAGAAGATGGTGGTTGTGATGCAGCTTCTTGACTTATGACAACTTCACTATTTAGGTTTCCTGATTCAATGGCAACTATTGCCGTCATTATTTTTGTTAGGCTTGCAATAGGAAGTTGCTGAAAAGCATTGCTTTCAAATAAAATATTCTCATTGTTTCCATCTAATAATATCGCGCTTTGTGCGCTTAAGTTTAATTGTGTTCGCGCGCTATTTTTGTTTTCTAATTCGTTATTTTTTTTATTTTCATAAATTGAATCCATCGTATCTTCAAAAACTATAAAGTTTATATGTGTAAACATTATTAAATAATGTTTATTTTTATTGCTATCTTCTAACAATAAGTAGTCATTACCGACTTGTTTAAGTAATCCCTTAAAAACATTGTTGACTTTAAAATTAGTATATACTATTGCAAATTTGTTTATGTTAGTTCTGAGAACATCTTTAAAATTATTTTGTCTTGTTACTGCAGTAATGTTTTGAAAATTCGCTCCTTTTGATCGCGAAAATCTATTAGGATTATAGTTTGGAAAATTATTAAAACAAGACATAAATACCTCCGCAATATATAATATGCTTATCGTTATATATATGACAAAGAATGATTAAAGATTTATTGATGATTTGTGGTTTTGTGAAATTAGGAACTGCAATATAATTTTTAAAAAAAGATGAAAAGTCAATTAATAACTACCAAATTAATTTATTATCAAAATATCAGTTGACAAACGCACCTTTGCATAGTATAATGATAATGTTATTTATCATAGTGGAAAGAAGGAGGACCCACTTCTCACCTGACTGATAATGTCGGTAGGTTAACGTCACTTAACATCATTTTTTTGTGATTTTTGTGGGTGCTTTTGCACTCACTTTTTCTTTTTTCACTAGATGGATACAAAAATATATGGAGGTGTCTTTTTATTAGTAAAAATGTTAGTCGTAAGAATGAGGCTTTAGTAAATGAGAATATTAAAGCTGATGTTGTTTTAACTATTGATGAAAATGGTGAATCTTTAGGAAAGCAAAAAACTCAAGATGCACTAAAAATGGCTGAATCGCGAAATTTAGATTTAGTTTGTGTTGCTCCTCAAGCGAAACCACCAGTTGTTCGCTTTATGGATTATAGTAAATATCGTTATGAAATGCAAAGAAAAGCACGCGAAGCTAAAAAACATCAAAAAACAGTCGTTGTTAAGGAGATAAGAGTTACTCCGGTTATTAGTTCTAATGACTTCGAAACAAAATTAAAACAAGGGATAGAGTTTTTAAAAAAGGGAAATAAAGTAAAAGTAAACTTGACGTTTAATCGCCGAGCAAGAATGCTTTATCAAGGAAATCCAGATATTAGTATTCTTGAGAAGTTTATAGAAAGAACTGCAGATATTGCTGATGTAGAACAAAAACCAATTCTTGAGGGACGTAACTTCACAATTATGCTTGTTCCTAAAAAATAAAGAAAGTAAATAGGAGTGTTATTATGCCAAAAATGAAGACCCATAGTGGACTTAAAAAACGAGTTAAAGTAACAGGTACTGGTAAAGTAATGCGTCAACGTCCAGGTACTAGTCATTTAGCACCAGGTAAAACGCAAAAAAGAATTCGTCACTTACGCAAATCAACTTTAGTTGCTAAGGGTGACTTGAAGCGAATCAAACAACAAATCGCTAATATTAAATAAAGGAGGAAATCAAGATGCCACGAACTAAAGGTGGAGTAGCCACAAGAAGAAGACGCAAAAGAGTGTTAAAATTAGCCAAAGGCTATTTTGGGTCCAAACGTACACTGTATAGGACTGCAAATGAACAGGTAATGAGATCATTATCTTATGCTTATCGTGATCGCCGCACTAAAAAACGTGATTTCCGTAAATTGTGGATTACACGCATAAATGCAGGAGCTAGAAATAATGGAATTTCTTATAGTCGTTTGA
>Ga0079223_10002582_pt1 | contig 11254 bp, 12 predicted proteins | sample Stecom2011_FD_75072 | JGI IMG/M metagenome (GOLD analysis project Ga0079223, IMG submission 75072) | Agricultural soil microbial communities from Utah to study Nitrogen management - Steer compost 2011 | ecosystem: Environmental > Terrestrial > Soil > Agricultural land | place: USA: Utah...
CTCCTGCATTTCCGCGATCAGCCGACCGTTGTCGACGCGATAAAGCAGCATTTCGTGGGGGAGAGTGATGACATTCGCCGTCAGATAGCCACCCCGCCAGGGAACGAAGTAATCCGCTGCAGCTCGCTTCTCATCCGCGTTGATATGCTGGCGCCGCTCTTCCAGCGACGGTGCTGCGGGCACGCTCTCCTGCGCCATTGAGCCTCCTTAACCTTTTAGAGCCGCGCAGCTTGCGCTTGGCGCTCCTGCATCCGGCCATCCCTTTCCAAGGTAAGGAGGCGCCGTTTGTCCAGCAAGGCGGCGACATGAATGAGGGCCGCACGGTCAAGCTTCAGGAGCGCCTTGTCTGCACTGCCTTTGAGCAATTTCAGCAAGGCCTTCTCTGCCTCAAGTTCACCGGATGAAGCATAGCCCAGCGCGTCAAGGCATCGCGCAAGCGCCGCCGGCTCCAGAGCGTCGTAGCCGAGCAGCTTCCTCAAATCCTCTTCCTCCAGCCCATGGTTTCGCACGAAGAGGATGGCAGAGGCCGTAGGCTGGCTGTCAGGATCGTAGACAGCATTGCCGGCAAACAGGCCCGCAGCAAGATTCCCAGGCACCGGGGGCAGGTGAAGCGTCATGAAGAAAAGTGCTTCGTTGGCATCGCAGCGCAGCACCGCCTGCGCAGTCCGCCCGTCCAGGCTACAGGTCCCTTCGAAGGGGACGTGGTCGCCGAGGATCTGTTCAAAGTAGCGCAAGGTGAAAACGCCGTTTCTCGACCCGATACGCGCCGATCCGATGAGAAGCCGGTCTCGCTGCGTTGGCGACCAGGCGAGGCTGAACGCAAGGAAGCTGCCTTCCAGTAAGGCGCGGTTGTGCCAAGGGCCTCCATCGTTTCCCTGCAATTCCGAGGAGGATAAGCGTAACCGAGCTTCAACTCCCAGAGGCGTGAGTATCGCCTGGGGAAGGTCGAAGCGTTCGCCGAGCACGCGCGCGAACTCCTCCAGCGAGGAGGACATGATGAAATGCGGCCCCTCCGGCAACTGCAGGACTGCTGCCCAATCTTCGTAGAGGCTGAAGCTGCGCGGGTGCGACCGGCCTCTAATCCAATTGTAGCTGTTTTGCAGGGTGAGCTGGGTGTTGGGATTAACCCGCGCAAAGGCGGCGCAGAGCTCCTTGCGGGTCAAGCACCCCGTGGCCGTGGCCGTCAGTTCCAGCTTGCTTCCGATAGCGACGACCCGCGCCATTTGTATTTCCCGACCCAAAACAACTGCGAATATTTACGAAGGCTAGCAGAATTTTGCCAAAGGGTACAAAGGACAGGACACTCCCCTTCCCGCCATAGTAGCTCCAGGAGGGGGGATGCTTCGCCGTGGGGAGCCAAAGCCGTTTCTCGGCAAGAGCTTAGTCAAGCTGCCTTTGGGGGCGCCGATGGAGAGGCAGCAGCTTGGCAGCGCCTCTCCCCTTCTGCTTGGTACAGGATCAGGGTGGCCGGCAGTCAGAAACGCGTAGCGCTCAGCACAACGCGACCCTCTGCTTCAGGACCGCGCTCAAGGACAGTTGTTGATGTTTTTCCTCGGTAAGAAGTTTCAAATCAGGTGGTCGACGGCGGTCCTAATCGCCTTCCTCTCATGCTTGCTCAGCTGGTCATCGAGCCGGGAAGCAGCAGCCCAGGCCTCGGCCATCCAGAATGTCATCGTCGAGAAGAACCGGGTCATCGAGCGCTTCCGGCCGCCATTGGAGATGCAGCAGCGGGTCAGTCTGTCGGTCCCCCTTGACCGAAGAAGCCTGGTGGATCTGCCAGCACGCGCGGCGCCGCTGAACAGCGTGCAGATCTCAGGCAACAGCTTCCTGACGCTCGATCAGCTGCAGCCCCTTTGGGCGGATCTTCTAGGACGGCCAACTGCACGAAGCGAGATCGAGGAATTGATTCTCGAAATCGAGCGCTTTTACCTGGAATCGGATGTGTATGCGCGCGCCCTGGTAACCGCATGGCAGCCCGAGACCGGGTCGCTGACAGTTGAGATATTCGAAGGCTATCTCGAAGAAGTCACCGTAGAGAGTGACCTGCCGGACATGACGGATCGGCTGAGGCCTTACATCCGCCGCATGGTCTCTCAGGTCCCTCTACGGGTTTCCCGCATGGAGCGCGAGCTTCTGCTGATTGCAGACCTCGAAGGCTTTGCAGTGGATGCCCTGCTCGAGCAGGTGCCCGAGCGGGTCGGGGCGGGCCGCTTGACGCTGGTCATCACGCCGGAGCGCTACACACTTGGCACCCAACTTGACAACTTTACGGACGACGATACGGGCCCCTTCCAGTTAACGGCCTATGGATCGACTCATGATCTCTTTGGTCTGTTTGAGCAGAGCATACTGGTTGGAATGGTCACGCCCCTGTCGCCGCGTCGCTTCCGGCTCGCGCAGTTCAGCCAGGACTACCCCCTTGGTACAAGTGGTTTGCGTTTCGGCTACAGCCTGACGCAGGTCGCATCGGAGCCTGGTGGAGAGGCCAGAGAGATAGACCTGGAGGTAGAAAGCAGCGTCGGCACTCTCTGGTTTCGCTATCCCTTCATTCGACGAATTCATCACAACCTGATCGGACAGCTGGAATTGAGCGGCCAGAACGACGGGGTGCGCATTGGAGGGGCGCATGTCGTCGATGATCGCAAGCGTTGGATCAGGCTTACCGGGACTTATGATCGCATTCTCGACAAGGGCATGCTGCTCGGGCGACTTACCTTCAAGCAAGGCATAGATGGCCTTGGCGCCACCGCCGCCGACGACCTCCAGACCGGGCGCTGGAAGGGCCGGCCTGATTTTCGATCGCTTGAGGCAGAAGCACAGTTCCACCATCGCCTAGCCGAAGGCTGGCACCTGGATGTCGGCAGCCTGGGCCAGCTCGCGTTGAATCGCTTGCCCTCCGCAGCCCGCTTCTCTATCGGCGGCGACTCAATTGGCCGCAGCTTCGTGGCGGCCTCCCTCTCCGCCGATAGCGGCATAGCAACGACACTCGCTGTAAGCCACGAACTCGAACAGAGCCTGCCAGCTCTGGAGGACTTCACCGCTTTTGCCTTCGCCGACCATGCCTGGCTGCACAACGGCATGGATGACATGGAGTTCGGCTCGGCACAGCTCGCAGGCCTTGGCATCGGGATCAACTGGCGAAACCACGTCCAGGTCGGCCTCACCACCCCCGCCTTCAAGAGCGACAGCATCGAGACCTTCAACACGCGCGCCTTCGTCAGGCTGAGCTATCAGTTCTAGCTAGACTTGATCAAATCCACGCCAGCATGAGCGACATTGCGAGGGTGCCGGCGAGCACGAGCAGCAGACCACGGCGCATGAGCTGATCTTCCTGGCCGCCACAGTTGGTGACCAGAGCGGCCAGAACCACCCGTCCTGGGGAAGCGAGCGTCGCGTTGGCGGCCGCTGCATTCTGCGCCGCCGCCAGCGGCTCCAGTTGCAGGTTCAGCGCCTGAGCAGAGCTGGCCTGAAATTGCATGAACATGGCATTTGCGCCGGCGTTGCTTGCGGTGATGAAGCCGCCGAGAGCGCCGATGAAGGGCACCAGCAGCACGAAATTTTCGGCCAGCACCGCGGTGACGCCCTCGGCCAGGGTTCGCACCATGCCTGCGTCGTACATTACCTGGGCCATACAGAGGAACCCCGCGACGGCGAAGGTGGCCATGGTCCACTGCCGGCCCGCCTGGCCCAATGCAGCGGGTAGCTGTCCGCGCGCTAATGGAAGCACAAGGGCGCCAACAAGGCTTGCCAGGACCATCCAAAAGCCCGGATGGTAAAGCAGCGGGAGCGCATAGTCGAAGCGTTCGACCACGAACACCATATGACCCAAACTCCACGCTTGAAGCGGGGGAAGCAATCGCGTCACGAGGAGACCGGCAACAAGCACCATGACGGGGATCAAGGCGTGCAGGAGCAGCGAGAAGGGCACCTCTTCCTGCTTCTCCTCCCCCAGCGCTGCTTGCCGGCCGAGCAAGATGCCCATCCCCAGCACCGCCAGGCCGCCGAGGACTCCCGCCAGTTCCACGCCAATCCACCGGGAACTTGCGGCCAGCACCACCACCAGAAGCGCGGAGTAGCAGAGAACCTGAAGTGCACGCTTCCCCAGCGGTCTCCAGAGATTGCCGATGACCAAGGCCACCGCGCCACACAGCAGAATGAAGGGCACGCTATAGAGCGCTCCCCAGGTGCCAAGCAGGGCGCTTTCGACTCCGGAAAGCTCGCTGCCCAAAGTAGTGCCGATTGCTAACGCGCCCCAGGGCACGGCGCACTGCCCCAGAAGAGCCAGAAATGCCGCGCGCTGCGGAGAGAAGCCCAGGGCAAGGAAAAGGGGCGCGCAAACGACGATGCCAATCCCGAAGCCCGTTGCGGATTCGAAGAAAACGGAGACGCCGAACACGAGAGACAGGAGCCGATGGGCTGGATCCGGAATGGCACGGGCGGTGGCGGCCGAAAGCACTTCCAGGGCGCCGCCAAGCCGCATGACGTGGTAGAGCAGCACGCCACCCAGAAGCACATAAGCTACGATCAGTGTGGTGAGGGCGCCCCGCAGGACGGCATCGCCGACCGCGAGCGGCACAAGGCGAAAGGGATCGATCAGGAGAGTGATCACGGCGGCGGCAAGAAGCCCGATAAGGCCAGCCCGCACTGCCGATTGCTTCAAGAACAGCAGCGCTCCCGCCGACAACAGGATCGGAAGGGAGGCTAGCAGCAAGATCATCGTGGCAGGCTGCCGAGCCCGCGGCGCCGGGTTTCGCTTGGATTCTCGCCGAAGATGAGGCGGTACTGGCGGCTGAAGTGGCCCTGCTGCTGGAACCCGCAGGACAGGCTGATCTCGGTGATGGAAAGGGCCGAATGTGCGAGCAGGCGGCGCGCCTTCTGTAGGCGCCGATCCAGGTAGTGTTTCTTCGCAGTGGTATTGAGCTGCCTGCGGAACAGCCGCTCGAGCTGGCGGGTGGAGAGGCCGACGGCGGCGGCGAGATCGCGGATCGCCATAGGCTCCTCCAGGTTCTCCTCCATCATCTCCACCACTTGCCGCAGCCGCGGGTGGGAGATGCGCAGGCGAATGGAAAGCGGCAGAGGCCCGCGCGCGCCCTTCTCCTGTTCGCGTAGATAGAGAAAATAATCCGAAACCTGGTTGGCTACAATCGCGCCGAGATCTTGCTCGATCAGCGCCAGCATCATTTCGAAAGCGGCCGTCCCACCGGCACAGGTGAGGATGTTACCGTCCTGAAGGAAGTCTTCGGCCCGGACATCGATCTCCGGGTAGCTTTCCACAAAGCCGTCCATGCAGGTCCAGTGGATGACGCTGCGGCGGTTCTCCAGCAAGCCCGCGCGCGCCAGCACGAAGGTTGCATCGCCCAACGAGCCGACCAGCGCGCCGCTCCGCGCCGCCCGCCTCAGCCAGCCCTCCAGGGTCTCGTCACTGAAGCGGTGCGCATTCAAGCCAGAAAAGACCAGAACCAGATCGAAGCTGCCCGGATCCGCAGGCAGCGGCTGCACATCAAAGCCGACACCGCAGGAGGCTTCGGCGCGGGATCCCACGGCGGCATAGATGCCCCATTCGTAAGCCTGTCGCCCCAGAATCCGATTGGCCGCGCGCAAAGGTTCGATCGCGGAGCTGAAGGGAAGCAGGGCAAACTCGGGTAACAGTACCAGTGCGATGCGGCGCCGGGAAATATCCGTCGCAGACGTTTCTAAAGGCTTCCTCATGGACGCGCAGCTTCCAGCCGTTAGGCGACAAAGGCAAGAGAGGCATAGAGGCGACAAACTGCCGCCGTTCCTCGCTTGCCGGGACTGCTTCTCCCGGGCAAGCTTTCCAGGCCTGAACCAGTAGGAGATCATGCGGTGGCGGAGCCGGACAGCGAAAATGAGATCAAGGTTGACCGTCGATTAGAAGGCATCGTTGTAGTTACCTTAAACCGACCCCAGCGGCGCAACTGCCTGTCGCTGGCGCTTTGGCAGGAACTGGGGAGCCTTTATCGGAGCTTTGCCGAGGATCCGACAGTCCGCAGCGTGATCCTGACTGGCGCGGGCGGCCACTTTTCAGCCGGCGCGGACATCTCGGAGTTTCCGAAGGTGCGCGCAACGCAGGAACAGGCTGCCCACTACGCAGAAACAGTGGATGAAGCCAGTGACGCCATCCTGGAACTGCCAAAGCCTACAATCGCCGTTATCGAAGGTTTCTGTGTGGGCGGCGGGCTAGGCCTCGCGGTGGCGCACGACTTCCGCATCGCCGACACTAACGCGCTCTTTTCAATTCCGGCTGCTCGTCTCAGCATCGTCTACGACGTCAAGGAAACCCGGAATCTCCTCAACATCGTCGGCCTTACCCAAGCCAAGCGCCTGCTGTTCTCCGGTGCCCGCGTCAATGCACGAAAGGCGCAGCACATTGGCCTGGTGGATCAGATCGCGGAGGGCAGCGCGCTGGAGGACGGCCTGCAGCTTGCCCGTCAGCTTGCCGAAAATGCCCCGCTGTCGATTGCCGGTGCCAAGCTGATCCTGACTCAGCTCAGTCAGGGAAGCTCCCTGAACAAAGCCGCTGTCGAGGCTGCCGAGAAGCGCGCCGTGGAAAGCGAGGACTATGCTGAAGCAGTGAAGGCCTTTGCAGAGAAACGCAAGCCGACCTTCCGGGGACGATAGTGTCGCGCTTGGCGCCTCGCGTTTGGGCAGCTATCCGGCGAAGAGAACCTTGCCGACCTCGCTGACGTCGTAGCCGCCAAAGGCTTCAGCTTTCTCGGCAAAACCGGGAGCGCGGGCGAAGTCGAAGAGGGCTTGCAGGGGCGGCTGGAAGTAGTTGCGCCGGCGCACTGCCAGATCAAAGCGTTCGCGCGCCAGCGGCACGAAGTCGAGGCGGAAGCGCCGCGCAACCGACGCAACGGCGAGGCCGCAGTCCGCTTCCCCGTCTGCCACCTGAGTGGCTACGTCGCTTTCAGTCAGCGCCGGCCGAGGCAGCATCTGCAGTTCATCAGGCTCCAGCCCCACCTCCTCCAGGAGATGAAGCAGCAGTTGCTGGGCGCCGGCTCCTTCCTGCCGCGCCACCAGGCGAGCCTGTCGCGTGGCCACATCCTGCAAGGTGCGGATCCCGAGCGGATTGCCTGCTGCTACCACGAGCCCCTGCTCCCGCCATGCCCAGTGCAGCAGGACAACATCGTAAAGCCCAGTGCCCCGTCGCAAGGCCGGAAGATTGTAGTCCCCCGTCTCCGGGTCACGCAGGTGCAGCGCCGCAGCCGTCGCTTCGCTGCGCGAAAGGCGCATCAGGCCCTCGCTGCTGCCGGTAGAGAGGATAGCGAGACCCGATCCGCTTTCCCGCAGCGCCCACTCCAGTAAGGGATCGCTGCTGCCGGCGACGATGGGCGGTGGTTCCCGCAAATGCTCGCCTTCGAGATCCACCTGCTGCTCCACCCACAGATCGATCAGCAGCCGCGGAAAGAGCAGTTTCCCACTGATCCGCGAGCAGGGAATGCGCTTGCGGCGTACCAGCTCGTAGATCGTGCGCTCCCCAAGCCGCAGGTACTCGGCCACCTCGGCGGTGGTCATCAGGTTGGGATACTGCATTATGCTGCAAATTCCTGCGCTCATTACATCCTTTGCTTAATCCTAGAGTATTTGCATACTCACGACAAAGGAAGGGGATGATGGGCCAGGAAAACGCCTTTACGGCGGCTATCCGCTTGATCGCAGAGCTTGATCCGACGCTGGTCGAGATTGTGCTGTTGTCACTCAGGGTGAGCCTTACGGCTGTGCTGCTGGCTGCGCTTCTTGGCCTGCCGCTGGGGACGGCTTTGGCCATCTATCGCTTTCCCGGCCGCGGCGGCGTGATCGTCACCTGCAACGCCCTCATGGGCCTGCCACCGGTGGTCGCGGGGCTGGTTGTCTACCTTTTGCTATCCCGCTCCGGGCCACTGGGGCCGCTCGGCATCCTCTTCACGCCGACGGCGATGGTGATTGCCCAGACCCTATTGATCCTGCCGATCATCATATCGCTGACGCGCCAGGTAATGGAGGATCTCTGGGTAGAGTACCAGGAGCAGCTTCGCTCCCTCGGCTCATCCACGGCGCGTGCCATCCCCACCTTGCTGTGGGACGGCCGCTTCAGCCTGATCACCTCGATCCTGGCCGGCTTCGGGCGCGCTAGCGCCGAGGTCGGCGCCGTGATGATCGTCGGCGGCAACATCGCCGGTTACACGCGAACCATGACGACCGCCATCGCGCTGGAGACGGCGCGTGGCGATCTTGCCCTGGCACTCGGCCTCGGCATTCTCCTCATCGCACTGACATTGGCGCTCAATGCAATCGCTTACGGCACCGGCCGAATGGCTCAGCGCGCAGCCGCGTGAAGCCATGCACGGCGAACCCAGCATTCTACCCCTGGTCCTGCGGAACGTGAGCTATGCAATCCGCGGCAAGACGCTCGTGGATGGCTTGTCCATCGAGTTCACCCAGGGAAGAAGAACGATAATTTTGGGTCCCAACGGCGCTGGCAAAAGCCTGACTCTCCGGTTGTGCCACGGCCTGATCGAGCCGACGGCTGGTAAGATCAGCTGGCAAGGCCCTGGCGCGCCCCTGCCACGGCTGCGGCATGCAATGGTGTTTCAGCGGCCGGTGATGCTGCGGCGCAGCGCCCTGGCCAACCTGACCCATGCGCTGGCGGTGCAAGGGCACAAGCGGCGCGAACGTCGGGAGCGAGCGTGGGAGGCCCTGGAGCGCTTCGGCCTACAAGGCCTGGCAGATCGCCCGGCACGGGTTTTGTCCGGGGGAGAGCAGCAGCGCCTGGCCATGGCGCGCGCCTGGTCGCTCCGGCCGGAGATGCTCTTCCTCGACGAGCCCTCCGCCGCCCTGGACCCCGGTGCTACCGGCGCCATCGAGGAGATGATCCAGGCTTTCCACGACGAGGGCCTGACCATCGTGATGACAACCCACAACCTTGGCCAGGCACGCCGCCTGGCGGACGACGTCATCTTTCTGCATCACGGCCGCCTGGTGGAGCACACCCCGGCCGAAGAATTTTTCACCCAGCCCCGCAGCCAGGCTGCGGCCGCCTTTTTGAAGGGAGAACTACTATGGTAAGCTATCGCAACATCCTGCTCGCGGCAGGCCTCTCGATCGTCTTGGCGGGTCCGGCGCTAGCGCAGGAGGACTTTATCACCGTCGCCTCCACCACCTCGACGGAGCAGTCCGGCCTCTTCGACCACATCCTGCCGATCTTTGAGGAAGCCACCGGAGTCGAGGTGCGGGTGATCGCCCAGGGCACCGGCCAGGCGCTCGATACCGGTCGTCGGGGTGACGCCGACGTGGTCTTCGTGCATGCCAAGGCGGCCGAGGAGGAGTTTGTAGCGGAAGGCTACGGGGTCGAGCGCATCGAGGTCATGTACAACGACTATGTCGTCGTCGGCCCGCAGTCCGACCCGGCTGGAATCGGCGGCTCCAGCGACGTTGTCGCAGCCTTCACCGACATCGCCGAGAGCGAAAGCGCCTTTGCCTCCCGTGGTGACGATTCCGGCACCCACAAGGCTGAGCTGGCGCTCTGGCAGGCGGCAGGCATCGAGCCTTCCGGCAGCTGGTATCGCGAAACTGGCTCCGGGATGGGCCCGACCCTGAACACGGCGGCTCAGATGCCCGCCTATGCTTTGGCTGATCGTGGCACCTGGATCAGCTTCCAGAATCGCGGCGACCTAGAGGTCCTGGTCGAAGGCGACGACCGCCTGTTCAACCAGTATGGTGTGATCCTCGTGAACCCGGAGCGTCACGAGCACGTCAAGGCCGAGGAAGGTCAGGCCTTCATCGACTGGCTGGTTTCCGAGGAAGGGCAGGAGGCGATCGGCTCCTACCAGCTGAACGGCCAGCAGCTCTTCTACCCCAACGCCAAGTAATCGTGAGGCACCTACAGCCATGCGCTGGGCTTTTCTGCTGAGCCTCCTGATGTTCGTTTCACCCGCAACAGCTGCCGAGCCGCTGCAACTTCACGCGGCCGGCAGTCTGCGGGCGGCCTTGAACGAGGTCATCGAGGCTTTTACGGCGAAGACGAGCGTGCAGGTGCAAGCCACCTACGCTCCCTCCGGTCTCTTGCGGGAGCGGATCGCCGGAGGCGAAGCTTCCGACCTTTTCGCGTCCGCTAACATGAAGCATCCCAAAGCTTTGCAAAGTGAGGGGACGAGCAGTGTCGTGCACTTCACCGGCAATCGCCTTTGCGGACTGTCACGGCCGGGGTTGGGCATTAACAGCGACAACCTGCTGGAGCGCATGCTCGATCCGGACCTGCGGTTGGCGATCTCCACGCCGGGCGCAGACCCCTCCGGCGACTATGCGTGGTCGCTCTTCGGCAAAGCCGAAGCGGTAGAAGCCGGCGCACAGGAGGCGCTGGAAGAAAAGGCGCTTCAACTGGTCGGCGGCCCCGACTCTCCGCAACCGCCGCCGGATCGCACACTTTATGGTCTCCTGCTCGAGCAGGAAAAGGCTGACCTGTTCCTTACCTATTGCACCAATGCAGTGTTGGCAGCCCGCGAAGTGCCGGGTCTTGAGGTGATACAAGTGCCTTCGCCCTTGAACGTTGGGGCCAGCTACGGCCTCATTGTGCTTTCGCGGCGGCCGGAGGCTGCTCGCCTGGCGCTCTTCCTTCTCTCGGAGGAGGGTCAGACAATCTTATCCTCCTATGGTTTCGACTCACCGCTGCTTTAGGAAGCCTACAAGGAGCAGGCAATGAAACTGAGCGCAAGAAACCTTCTCAAGGGCCGGGTCCTCGAGGTTCAGAAGGGCCAGACTACGGCTCATGTCCGCATAGAAATCGGAGAGAACGCAGTGGTCACCGCCTCAATCACCAACGAGGCGGTTGACGATCTTGGTCTCAAGGTCGGGGATGAAGCCACCGCGATCATCAAGGCGAGCGACGTGCTCGTCGGCAAGTAGTCGTTTATTGTAGTTACCGTGGTTGCTGACGCGCGCCGCCCACCCCCGTCCGGTCTTCGTCGCCGCGAGCATGCTCGCCGTGGTTGTTTGCCGGACATTCTGGTGCGTTGTCAGCGCCAGGGCCCAGATGAAAAACCGCTTTTCGCACGGGCCCGCCTAAGTTCCGACATCCGGGAGTTCTCGGGCGCCCTTGGGGATCTCGGGACGCTTCTTCCCTATCTTCTGGCGGCCATCCTGACCGTAGGCATGTCGGCGATCGGCGTGCTGTTCGGCTTCGGCCTCTTCATGATCGTCAGCGGCCTCTTTTTCGCCCTGCCCATCGCAGTTCAGCCGATGAAGGCCGTGGGGGCAG
>Ga0079223_10002585_pt1 | contig 11245 bp, 13 predicted proteins | sample Stecom2011_FD_75072 | JGI IMG/M metagenome (GOLD analysis project Ga0079223, IMG submission 75072) | Agricultural soil microbial communities from Utah to study Nitrogen management - Steer compost 2011 | ecosystem: Environmental > Terrestrial > Soil > Agricultural land | place: USA: Utah...
TCAGCAACTTTTTCATCAGCAACTTTATCTTTTTGTTCTTCAAGTTTAGCCTTTTCTTGTTTAGCCTTTTCTACTTTTGCTTTAAGGTCTTTTAAGTCGTGTTCTTTGATTGCTTCCTTTTTAATGTTTTCGCCTTTTGCTATTGCTTTGGCTTCGGCAACATCTTCAGGAGTAATAGTTTCAACCTTAACATCTTTTCTATCTATCTTTTCATCGCCCACTATCTCAATTTCTACTTCCTTACCTGTAAACTTAAACGAATATAGATAAGGAGGTATAGGAGAATACATTTTAGTTAGAATAGTAATTTCACTCGCCATTGTGCTTTGTGGCTCTTTTCTAACAAAATAAGTCCCATCAATCTTTAATAATGTGCCACTTTGTAGCACTCCACCTATGTTGTTAAGTTCAATTTCCATAAGTGGTGGCACTAATAGTTCAGTTTCTTTAATTTTTTTACTCATAATTTTTCACTCTCTCTTTCTTTTTAATTGTTTTTATTATTAGTATTTAAAGTAATTTTTTCTTTAACTTTCTTGATATGGTGTTTTTTAGCGGTTTTAGAATAAGTGTCTTTTTTTATAACCGTATAATTATAGTCAGGCACTTTTAACTTGTAGTCGTTATCTCCTAATGTTCGTGGCAAGTTCCATATAACACTACTCCAATTTTTATCCTTCCCCACCACATCTTGATAAAGTCTTTCAATATCTCTTTCGTTTTTAATGTTGTTTTCATCGCTTAAACCTATAAAAAGTTTATTAGCCAATTCTAACACATCAAGGTTGTTTAATAGGTCGTTTCTTACAAAAACTAATGGTGTTTTTCCTTTAAACCTACCACCTTTCCTGTTTCCTGTTTCTAACCAAAAACTTACCCTTTCTCTTACAAGTTTAGGTTTGTTAGTGATTATTGTGTTAAGTTTATATGTGATTAAAATATCAGCCCTTTTATTGTTAGAGTAATATATCCTTAACACTTTTCTTTTGGTGTAATACTCTCTTAAAAGTTCGTTATCAATACTCACGGCATTATTTCCCCCCTTTTTCTTTTTTTAATCTTTATTTAATTTATAATCATAATCTATCAAAACTCTATTTTTACCACTTATTCTACCTAATGCGACTGCTTCAACTATTATTATGGTATTAGCAAGATCAGTTAAAGTTTTATTGTTTTCGTTAGGATATAGAGCATATAGATTAGCATTATATGTTTTGTATATAATAAAAAGTTTATTTTTGGTGTTGCTTTTTTCAGCGATGTAGATTTCCCAACCATAAGTGTCGGGTTCAATAAATAATGCGTTAGCCTTACCACAAGCAAGTAAAAGGCGTTCCTTTAATCGTATTGTGTCATAAGCCCTATATCGCTTTGTCTTATTCAGTAATTCCCACTTATTTATTACAAACATTATATTATTATCTTTAATAAGTTTGTAAATATAATTAAAAGAATAATTGACTTGTTGTTCGGCAGTAAGGTGTTTAGGTATGTTCTCAATTCCAAAACTTAAAATACCTTTTTTATTGATTATAGCCCATACAACTTTATCGGTGCTTTGTCCTATCGCTAAATAATTTTGATTTAATGTCATCGTTTACCTTTCAACTCCAATTCATTAAAATAGTCGCTTTGGAGTGATTTTAGAGCATTTATGATACTTTCCCCCTGTAAACCTACAAAACCTTTATTTTCAAGAGATTTTAGTGTTTTTGGATAATCTATTTTAGCAACTACACACTCAAAGATTATATTTTCATCAGTTATTACGCTTTTTATCTCTTTTAATGGTATCGGTTTTTCTAAATTAACCTTTACCACCTTAAATATATTGCCTATTTTTATATCATTTCTTTCAAACCTATGTAGCAATAGTCCTTTTGATAGTTCTATTGTTTTATCAAGTTTTAAAAGTTCAGCAACTAACCGATTTCGGCTTTCAAGCATAGAGTATAATTCTTGTTCTTGTTCTAATAAGTTTTCTTTTTGTTCTTTTGTCTTATTATTTTTGTTATTACTCATAATATTATACTCACTCTTTCTTTTTTATACATAGTTTGGTTTCATATCTATTAAGTCTTGTCGTGAAAACCACTCAATAGGTATTTTTCTACTATTAAAAGCCTTTCGCAATTTTTCGTATGCTTGTTCTTGTAAAGTCTTTATTTTTGGTATATCTACTTCCATTCGCACTACTTCTATTTTAAAGTCCTTATAATGAAACCCTAATGTATCTACTAACTTTTCTATTATAACCCTATTAAAGTCATAATATGGTGCTTTCGTGATTTCTCTTACCATTTTTTCTTGTGTATCATTAAAAAACACATATACCATAAGCAACTTTTTTAAACCCATTAAAGCAGCATAATGTTCGCCCTGTAAGGTTTCATTTTCATATTGTTTAGGTTCTTGATTTGGCTTAAACATTTCAAAGTGATTATTTTGTCCTGTTTTTTCGCTAAACAAACTTTTACTTTTTATTTCTATTACTGCCCTTTGGTTTTCAGGTTTAGCAATTCCTATATCAATTACCCCACCGCATTTAGCGTTTTTCTTAAATATATCATTACCATAATATTTACCATCGCTGCCTTTGTATGTGTTAGGGAATGTGTGTAATTCTACATCTATTCCAACTTTTTTGTATTGGTCTTTAATGTAATGATAAACAAGGTGTTCGGCTATTGCACCCCTTAATGTATAAAACGGATCTATTGCTTCATATTCTACACAACCTAATCGGTTTAAGATTTCAGCACCTACACTTTTAAAGTTGTTTTTCCCTATCAATGCAGGGAATGTGCTGCCTGTAATCTTGCCTATTTTATTATAACCACCACTTACGATGGTTATATAATCTAATCCCTTTTTAATTTTTACATTATCTTTTAATTTCAAGTTATCACTACTCCTTTATTTTATAAATTGTCCTCTATGGTCTGCCACATAAATTGGTGGTATTCTTTTGTTTTCTTTTTTTAATTTGTTTTTAACTATTTTTATAAAATTGCGTTCGTTCTTTTTTCTATCGTTTGTGGTGTGTATCAAATATATAATTTTTGTATTGGATAAGTCAAAGGAGGCTAATGTTTTCGCTGCCATTTCTACTGTCATATGTGAGTTTAATACTCTTGCATAATGTTTTTCAGTAAAAGTGTCTTTGTTTTCTTTTGCGTTTTGTATAGCATATTTTATAGTTATTATACTATTATTTGCTTCAATAAATATTATATCAAACTTATAATTACGTAAGTTCCAAGTAATATATTTAGTATCAGTAGCAAACAAGATACTAAACTTTTTATTATCAATAAATATGATATAACCAAAGTTTTCGCACTCAGTTCCATCAGGGTTTTGATGCTGTAAGGGTAGTCCTACAACGCTTATCCCATCAGCGATAGATGTTTCTGCAAACTCTTTTATAACCTTGTTTCCGCTTATATTAACATCTATTTCGTATTTATCAAAAACGCTTTTAGGTGCGATAACCTTTACTCCATAATAGGCTAACTCCTTAACGCTTTTTGAGTGGTCGTTGTGTTCGTGAGTGATTAAAACGGCATCAACATTTAAAAGGCTTTTTCCGTGAGAGAGTAATTTTTCCATTATATACCTTAATTCAAAACCACACTCTATTAGCAGACCAAAAGGTCTATCAAAGTCCTTTCGGTTTATTTCTACATAGAATGAGTTTCCTAAACTGCTACTCCCTATATTTATTATATTACCTATATATTTAAACTCTTTTAACTCTTTTTCTTTTACCATTTAATCACTCACTTTCTTTTATATTTTTACAACATCCAATCAGGCATTTCAGTTTCAGTCGTTTCGCTATCCGCTTCTTCTACATCAACAGGGTCATCAATTAAGTCATCATAATATCTCTTTTCTTTCGTTTCTTTAAGTCCAAAAGGGTCGTCATCTTCATCAACATTATAGTCGCTTTCTTGTTCGGTTGTTTCATCAACTACCACATCTTCTTCTTGTATGATTTTAAAGTCTTTTTCTTTAATATCATCTTTTTGTGGTGTAGTGTCTTGATCTCCTGCTACCCCTTTTGGTATATCAACGGTATTTGCTTCTTGTTCGGCCGTTTCTTGATAATCAGCGATAAAGTCTTTTTGATTTTCAACGATTAAGTTGCCACTGCCATCGTATCTTTCTTCAAAAGTCGCTTCGTATAACTCTTCAACAACTTTATGTGAAAAGTTTTTAGGGTATCGGCGTATTGCGTGATTACGCATTTTACGCTCAATCATTTTTTCACGACTTACAACGCTTTTCCAAGCAGGTGAGATTAAGTCGCTTATTTCCACTTTTCTATTGCCTTGTGGTCTTGCCAATTCAAAAGTTGTAGTTGGCAAGTTATTATTTAATATATCATCTAATGAATACTCATTTAGATTAGATAACAACTCTTCAGCGTTATGATAATACATAATATTTTGTCTAATGTGTGCTAAAAGACTTTGTTTAACATCTTCCCTTTCAGCAATAGCCGTTTCTATTCTACCATCGGTTTTTTGTATGAGATAAACAGCGTATAGGGCTTTACCTTTGCTTTCTCCTAACTTTCTCATTTTAGGTGTAAACTTTGGCGGTATTTCTTCAAAACCATCAAAACTAACCCCTGTGAATTGATCTCCCTCATATACCATATAAGATTTTATTTGTTTTACATCTACTCCAAACTCTCTTAAAATGGTGTCGTTTCCTGCTCCCTCAATCCCAAACTCTAAAAATAGTTTTTTCACATCTTCTTCTTTTCCATATTTGTTTTTTGTTGTTCCAACCTTTGTGTTTCGCCATATAAAATAGCACTCTCTTGGCACAACGCTTGGGTTTACTTTAAGAAACATAACTTGTTGTAATACACTTGTTATGTTATTTCTTAATAAAGGGTCATTAAAATAATTCCAATCAAGCCCTTTTTCAAGCAGCATTGGCTCAATAGTTCTCAAAGCATTTACTGCTCTATTTTTATCACTTTCATCAAACGATAATTCGTTCCTATTAGCCCAAGACCCTATTTGGTCTAAAATGTTGTGCTGAAACCTTAATAAAGGGTTATTTACAGCGGTAGTGGTAGGTGTTTTTTTCGCTACCTTTTTTTGTTCTCTTTCCATAATTTTTGTTCCTCCTAATTTTCTTCCTTTTTTTATTCTTTTTCCTTAATGCTTACGACTTTAATTTTTTTGTCATCGCTTTTCTCTGTTGCTATAATTTGTTCGCCAAACTCTAATAATTTTGTTCTATTTTGGCTATCAATTACTCCAAACTCATCAATAAAAATAAATGAGTTAGGTATATTATAATGTGCTTTAACTCTTGTGATAAAGTCGAGCGACAATAAAGGGTAGTGTCCTGTATTTAGGTCTTTTATATTTACCAACGCACCATTACCATCAAGCACAAGTAAGTCGCACATTTTGGTATTGATACTTTCATCAGTTATGTTGTAGTCAAACAACTTAAACTTAATGTTATTACCAAAACAATCAGCAACTTTGCTATCAATTTGAGTAAACTTGTCTTTTTCTAATTCTTTAATTAGTGTTAAGAGTTCGTTTACTTCTAATAACCTGCGTTTTATAGTTTTTAAAGTTTCTTGATAGTCGGAAAGTCGTTTTTGATTATCTTTAAGTATGATTTCTTGATTTAAGATTTCTCTTAAAGCCTCTTTTTGAGTTTCAAGTTCAGCAATTTTACTTTCTATCAAGTTGTCTTTTTCGCCCGTTCCAAAAGTTAGTAAACTTTCTCTTTCGTTTCTTAATGAGATAAGTTTATCATTTAAAGCATTTATAGATTTAGTATTATAACTCAATAAAGGTTTTTCTTTATATTGAATTTCTTGTCTATGTTTCTCTAAATTGTCTTGATTAACCTTAATTTGCTTATCAAGTTCGTTTCTTGCTTCTTGCTTTTCAATAACTTTTTTCTCTTGAATAGCATAATCATTTTTAAGGGTTTTAATCATCTCTTGTAGCCCATCAATAGCAAGTTTTTCAGCCTGTCCTTTTTTAGTTATTTCAGCAAGTTTTTTATCTCTAATTGCTACATATTCAAGCGCTTCGTGTAAATAAAATTGTTCCTTGCTTTTAGGTGCTGTGATTAGTTCGCTTTGAGGGTTTTTAGTTTTTTGCCACTCTATCACTAATTCCTGTCTTTTTTCTTGATGGTGTTTTAACTCTCTTTCTTTATCTTTAATATCATTATCTTTTAAAGAGAGATTATAATTTATATCGTTTATTTCACGACTTAAACTATCTTTTTGGTTATTCAATTTATTTATTGTGTCTTGAAAAATATGTAAAGGTTTATCAAGTTCAAGATTAGCAAGTTCTATCTCTTTTACTTGCTTTTCGTGCTCTTGCTTGATATTGTCTTTTTCTTTTAGTATCGCATTTTCTACATTAGCGATTTTTAAGTCAATATCGGCTGTCAGTTGTGTATCACTTTTGTTTTTATCAGCCTTTAATTTTACTATCTCATCATCAAGTTTTTTAAGTTCAATTTTAGCGTTTTTAATCGCTTCAACATCTATCTCTTTTGAAGCCTCAATTTGCGTGATTTCTATTAACTTTTCATATTCGCTAATTGATTGTTCTAAACCACTTTTGTTTTGTGGTGTTCCAAACTTTTCGCCACGCAATTTTTGTTTTGCTGCCTCCAAGTCCATATTGGCATCTTTTAATGGTGCGACAAGTGATGCGTATTTAGTAGGGTTTTTATTGATTAAGTCTTTATATTCAATATCCCCCACTATATCAATAACCAACGCCCTTAATTCTTTATAATCTATCTCTTTTAGATAAGATATATCATAAAGTAGTCTTACAATATCAATATTTTTTAATTTAGGGTCTTTTTCAAACTCACTCATTAAGTCAATTAAACCTAATTCAGTGTGCAGCGTATTATACGCATCTCTAACTCTTTTTACTACTCCACCATTTACTTCATAAACACTCTTTCTCTCTTTTATGAGTGAAAAGTCGTTGTTCCATTCTTCCCATAAAGTGATAGCGAAGGTAAAACCATTAGAAAAAGTCGCTTTAATGCTTGTTTTTGTTCCTTTTTCCATATCAGTTGGAGTTATGTTTTGGTCGCCTAATTTAGATCTACCATCAAAAAGTTTCCCACTAAACAAAAAATATAGTGCTTCAATTACGCTTGTTTTCCCTACTCCGTTTAGTCCCTTTAAAATTATACCAAAGTCGTTCATTGGAATATTAAGGTATTTAATGCTACGATAATTACTTATCTCAACATTTGATAAAGTAATTTTCTTTTTCCCAACAACGCTTTCATTTGTTGTTGTTTCTTTTTCAGTAAATAAGTCAGTCATTTTCTTATCGTTTCCTTTCCTTTATTTAATATTTTCTATTTGTTATTATTATATATCAATACTAATATATTGTCAAGAGTTTTTTAATCTTGCTTGTTTTGTAAGATTTTAAAGGTGTCTAACTCTCTAAAAAACCTTTCGTTATCATCAGGGAATAAAGCCCTTAAAATGTTTATTATCGTGGCTTCACGCACCTTATTGTTTTTGTCATTAACAATAAAGTTTATTCCCATTTTTGATAGTCCTGTAAGTTGTGATAACCTTGCTTGTGTTATCCCTTTTTCTTGTAAAAGTCCTTTTAACCATATTCCTGTTGTTAGTGGTTTATACATCGTTCTCACTCTCTCTTTCTTGTTCGTTTTCTTTCTTTATTCGTTCAATCCCATATAACACTATTAAATATTCTAATAATGCTGTATCTAATTCTAATCTTTCTTTTTCGGTTAGATTATAAGTGGTTTTCAACGAACCGTTAAAATATTGTGGCGGTTTATATTTTCCTCTTTCTATCAACCTTAAAACATTATCCCCTAAATACAAGTTATCTCTCATTTGGGATGGTGTTTCGTTTCGCCTTAACCTAATTTTTTCAACGGTTTTCCCATATCGCACTAATAGTTCCTGTTCGTTTTGTTTCTCTGTGTTTAATATTATGGTATTTATAATATTGTTGTTTGGCATCGCAATTTCATAAGTAGCGATTAAATAGAGTAATAATGTATGGTATAGTTCTATTTGTTCCATAACATTTAAAACATAAACGCTTTTTACCTTATTTAAAAAGTTAGGTTGTGGTGCTTTTTTTCCATTTTCTATTTTGCCTAAAACCGATGGTGTCATTTTTAGTTTTTTAGCCATTTCTTTTTGAAACTCTTTTCTATTCCACCTTATTTTTTTTACTACATTTCCAAACTCTATTAAACTTTGCTTACTTGAACTCATTTTTCTAACTCCTTTATCTTTTTATTTAATAGAAAACGATTATTGACTACATCAATTCTAAATAGTGCTGTTCCTTGTGTTTCGTTTTTGTCAATATGTTTGTTTATTTCATTTAAACAAAAACCTATAATATCTCTATCGTTATCTATAACATACTTTGCGTTGTTTTCTTCAGCGCATTTATTATAGGCTTTTACATACACATCCTCATAAAAACCTAATTCTTTTTTATCGTGATTAACGGCCTCATCGTAGATATATTCAACTAATGTTTTTTTACCTGCGTGTTCTTTATCGGCTAACTCTTTAACATCAAGCGGAGCAGGGATCAACATTTCAGGTCGCACATTTTCAAGATAAAAATACTTTTCGCCAACAACTTTTTCTACTTCCTTTTCATATATCGCCTTAAACTCATTTTTAATAAATGGTAGTCTATCAGGGGTTATATGATACTTTAAGTCTTCTTTTAATACTTCAATAGTATTATAAAGCGGTGTGTCGTTTTCAACGCTTTTTAGCAACAAGTTTATATTAACATCGCTTGAAAGATGATAAACGCATTTATTTCGTGTTTCAAGCATTTTTAACCACGCACTATTATAATCGCTCATATTTTTAATTAAAAACTCTCTACGGGCATTCTTTATATCGTGTGGGCTGTTTGGCGGGTATGCGTTGTTGTTGCAATATACCTTTATTGCTTCCATATATATTGAATTAGGCATATCGCTAAACGCTTGATACCACACATTAAGCACCATCTCATTATTTAGGCTATCCTTGAACCTATCTTGTAAATAATAATGCGTAAGATAGGCGATACCTTTACTAAATGTTGTTTTATCTAATTTTTGTTTAGTCATTTTTTACTCCCCTTTCATAAAGTTTTGTAATTTTTCGTTTAATTGGTTTTGCTTGTTTTCTTGTTGTTCTTTTCTGTTAGGTATTATTTTTTGTTGTAAATAACTTTCAAACTTATTGCCGAATAAAGTTTCAGGTCTTATGTAAAGTTCCATTTCGGTATCTTTCCATTCAATAACTTTAATATCTATAACCTTTTTAAAGTCATCAAGAGTAAACCCCTCATTAAGTCTTGCGTTTATGTGTCTTTGTGTTTTTTCCGTATTAGGTCTATAATTTTTACCACTCACATAATTTAGATAACTTATAATCTCTTTTACAATATCGCTTTTTTTAGCGTTGTTATCAACGATTTCGTTGTTTTCAGTTGTTTCAATAGATGTAATTTCTTTTTTTCTTTTTATTTCTTTTTCTTTTTTTACATCTATATCTTTATCTAACTCTATATCTATATCTTTATCTATGAGACATTTGAGAGACATTTGAGAGACATTGTCTCTGCTTTCTAATAAGGCTTTTTTCTTTTTTTCCCTTAATAATCGCTTTTGTCTTGCGTGTTCTGTTTCAAAACCAACCATTTTATTTAATTCGGTCATATAAAAAGTATGGTCGTCCAATATTTCTACTATTCCTAATTCTACGAATAGTTTTATAGCACTACGCACTATATCAATGTTAGTGTTTGTTATCGCACTTAAAGTCGCAACATCGTATGGTATATTTTCGTTTATCCTTAAATAACCATCTCTACTCACGCTTTCTGCAAGTAATTTTAAGTAAAAAAGGACATACTCTTTACCGTTTTGTTGTGCTTCAATTATTTTTATGTAATGTTTGTCAAAGAAGTCTTTGTCTAATTTTAGCCAATAATTTCTTTTGCTGCGTGGATCTATTCTTTTGCTCATTTTCTATTCCTCCCATTCTAACCTTTGTCCACATTCCTTACAAAACTTTTCATCAGGATATACCCTATTACTACACTTACACCAATTCAATATAGGTTTTACTTTAAATGGTGTATCACGCTCAACTAACTTTTCTAACGCTTCATATGCATTTAATCGTGGTAAAACCACTCCATTTTTTAAATATAATTTAATCATTTTAATTCCTCCTCCATAAAATCAAAGATGTTTAATCGTTTATCTTCTTTTTTTTCCCATTGACTTGTTATTTTATATTCTTCAATTATAAAATAAACTCTTGCTATGTTATTAGCCTCTAAAATAAAATGTGGTTTTAATTCTTTTTTATTTTTATAACCTATTTTCTTGATATGCTCAATCAAATTGTTTGTAGTAAAATCATTTAAGTTAGTAATATTGTAGTATCTTTCTACAAAATCAAGTCTTTTCCATCTTTGATGACCTATCTCACCTAATGTAATAATAAGTCCTTTATTAGCCATTTTTATTGCTAAATCAAAACCATCATAAGCACTTCCATAAGGGTCTAAATCTACTAAATCAAAACTTCTTTTTTCATAATACATTAAGCAAAGGAATTCTAAATAATCTAAATTATAATCTGTGTTAAATTTTTTATCTTTATCATTCGTTATAACATCATATTTATTTTTGTCATAAAATTGCGAACCAGAGAAAACATCTAATATACTTTTAGGTTTTATAATTTCTAAAAATTGAGTATTTAAACTATACTTTTCTTTTCTGTGTTTTGAATTATAAGTATCATTTTTCTTTGTTAATCTTTTTAATTTGATTTGAATTGCTACTTCAGTTCTATCCATGATTTCTGCTATTTCTAAATTTGACTTTCCTTGTTTTTTCAATTCTATAACTTTGTTTTCTTCTTCTTTACTCCATTTTCTAGGAACACTTTTTGTATAAATCATTTTTCCTCCTCTATAAAATCAAATATATTCATTATTCCTAATTCTTTTTCTTTATCTTCTTTAATGCTTTCTTTAATAATAGTTTTTGTATCTAAGGTTGCTTCATAATCTTTAACTGCACCAATTCTCGCTTTTGCTATCTCAGCATATTCTGGCATAAGTTCAATACCTATCCACGAAAACTTTTCCATTTCACACGCTATTGCCGTTGTTCCACTACCTAA
>Ga0079223_10002588_pt1 | contig 11240 bp, 10 predicted proteins | sample Stecom2011_FD_75072 | JGI IMG/M metagenome (GOLD analysis project Ga0079223, IMG submission 75072) | Agricultural soil microbial communities from Utah to study Nitrogen management - Steer compost 2011 | ecosystem: Environmental > Terrestrial > Soil > Agricultural land | place: USA: Utah...
GGCTCACATGGGCGTGATACCCGCGGTCTTATTCGTCAGCACCAGTTTGATAAAGTGGAGTTGGTGCAAATGGTGAAGCCAGAAGACTCAATGGCTGCATTAGAAGAGCTAACGGGCCATGCTGAGCAGGTATTACAGCGTTTAGGCTTACCGTATCGTAAAATGCTACTTTGCACCGGTGATATGGGCTTTAGCGCGACTAAAACTTATGATTTGGAAGTATGGTTACCCGCGCAGAACACATATCGAGAAATTAGTTCGTGCTCAAATATGGGCGACTTCCAAGCACGTCGGATGCAAGGCCGGCTCCGTCGTAAAGGTGCGAAGAAACCAGAGCTGTTACACACCTTAAATGGTTCAGGTTTAGCAGTAGGGCGTACCTTGGTTGCTGTACTAGAGAACTATCAGCAAGAAGACGGTTCGGTTATTGTGCCGGAAGTATTACGCCCGTATATGGCGGGTGTGGAACGCATTAGCAAAGGCTAACCAAGCGTTAAATACATTTTGCCGGCTTGGGTAAGCCGGCAATACGGGTTGCTTGTTTAGCAGGTCCTTTTGGGAAAAGGGAGTAAAGGTAACGGCTAGTCCCTTTTTCTTCGCCTAAACGTTTGGCTATCGCTTTTACTAAAATACGCATAGCAGGGCTAGTGTCATATTCTTGGTAAAACTGACGAACAAAAAAAACCACTTCCCAATGGGCAGGGCTCATTTCAATTCCCTCAAGGTCAGCAATGTGCTCGGCAAGCCCCTCCGACCAGTCACTAAAATTCAGTAGGTACTCGTGCTTATCTGTCTCATACACCCGGTCGTTAAGTTTAAACACGATTAAAACCTCAAAACATGTTTGCTGTGGCGATTTACTAAATCGTCTATTCTTTCAGCAGTTAAAAGAGTAACAGGCACGCGTAATTGCGCAAGGCTTAAGCCTGCCTGTTCAAGATCGTAAGCCGTTGTATAAAAACCTTCAAAATCAAAAATGTCTGGCAGCATGTCCATTTTTTTTAATGGGTCGGCTCCGATTGTTGGACAAACGAGTTGCCAGACACCCTCGCCGGTAAAAATAGCGATAGCGTCTTGCTCTAAACTCTCGGCCATAAGCAGCATGTCAAGGCCATGGCGAGCGCTGGCATGTAAAGGTAGCTGTGTGAACAGGAAAGTGACCTGCTGACTCGTCTTCGTCTGCTCTGCTGGGTAGGTGGGGGCTGGAAATTGTAACAAGGTGTCGCAGTTCGCTAAGGTGCTCATAAACTCGGTCAGGCCACCCGCATGAAAATCTTCTGCCAAGTTACCTGTAGGAGGCTCTAGAGCTTCTAAACCATATTGGCTCGCTACGGTGGCGCACACCACCAGGGGAATGTTATAGCGACGCGACAATTGTTGCCATGTGGCTTGTAAATTTGGTAAGCCCGAAGGAAAGCTTAAAAAGCAATTGGCATAAAGAACGCCTTGACCATAGAAAAACACTTGGCTCACTTGCTCGCCTTGCGCCACTAATTGCTCGGCTTGCTCTAAGGCACGTAGGCCTGTTTGTGTATCATCGGGGTTAGCTTGCACAAGCAACAGGTAATGTGCCATGAAAATACCTTAATACGTATTGATAGGAGTTATAAAAAACGCCCTGAGGTAGAACCGCAGGGCGTTTAGCCGTACTTGCAACAGAGCAGGCTAAATTAGTCGCGGCCGCTAAACGCCATCAGCAGGTTCAATAAGCTGATGAAGATATTATAAATAGAAACAAACAGTGTGGTTGTCGCTAAAATATAGTTACGCTCGCCGCCATTAATAATTTGGCTGGTTTGCAACAAAATTGCACCTGCTGAAAACAGGATGAACAGGGCGCTTATGGCTAAGCCGAGTGCAGGTATGTTTAAAAATAAATTAGCCACAACAGCAACCAACAACACCACAAAACCCGCAACCATCATACCACCAAGAAAAGACATGTCTTTTTTGGTGGTCAGCACATAACCGCTTAATGCAAAGAAAATAAGCGCGGTGCCGCCCATGGCGAGCATAACGATATCGCTACCGCCGGTTGCAACAACCATGTTTAAAATAGGGCCAATGGTATAGCCCATAAAACCTGTCAGTGCGAATACGAACAGAATGCCCATGCCGCTATTGGCGGTTTTATGAATACCAAACAGTAGACCATAAAAACCAACCAGCATCAGAATAAGCCCTGGGTGAGGTAAGTTAAGTGTGCTACTAATGCCGGCCACTATGGCACTAAAAGCGAGCGACATGGCAAGTAAGGTGTAAGTGTTGCGGAGCACTTTATTGGCTTCGATTGCCGTGTCGTGGCGTACTGTATGTACTGAAGGGTTATTCATTACTACTTTTCTCCTGTTCGTGAGGAACATAGGTCAATGTTACATTTACCGATACTGCAAATGCTCTGACCATTATTATTAAATCAAGTTCTGCAGTATACCTTATAAATGGTGACGATTATCAATAGTTAAAGGGGTAACATGCAGTGTTTTGGTTAAAGCACGTACAGAATGGACAAAAATCGTGCATTTGAAAAAAATAATGCAAATTGGGCTTTACAAGCAGGCAGCAGCTCATTATCATTCACGCCGTCTTCAGCAGTTAACACTTTTTACAGTTAGCGTTGAAACACTTCGGAGAGGTGGCAGAGCTCGGCTTAATGCACCTGACTTGAAATCAGACGTAGGTTCATTCCTACCGGGGGTTCGAATCCCTCCCTCTCCGCCACATTTAGAAAAGAAAGCTCGTATCGAAAGATACGGGCTTTTTTTTCGCCCGCGCACCGCATATCATGTGACACTGATAGCAAGACCGATGACTTTCCTTAAGGTAGCGCACAGTTGATAACACTCCGACGATTCAAAAATAAATTCCTCCAGTTATGGCAAATGGAACTGGTGCGTTGTTATGAACGCGATCAGGAGCCTGCCAGCATTCCTCTATTACCAAATGAAACACAAACAACCTCACAGAACATGAATGAGCAGTTACACAGCCGCGCCTTGCGTTTGTTAAAGCATTATCAGTTAGAAAACGCATTATTAAACAGCATTAAAACCTTAAAGCTGATGGTACTCATCGTTCTTGCACTCGCTTGTGTGCTTGGTATCGGTTTGGCCAAAGTGGTCGATAGCGGTGCCACACGTGAGCTGAGCTTGCCTTGGTTGCTGCTTGCTTTGCTTGGGCTTAATCTTTCTATGTACTTTATTTGGTTTGTTCTGTTGTTCGCAAGGGAACGCCAAAATGGTTTGCTTGGGGGCCTCGTTCAACAAGGTCTGCATTTTTTCAATCGTACCCCCAAGGCCAAATACGCCACACAATCTCTATTGCATACTCTGAGCCATTACCATCTCGCCAAACCTGTTTTGTCGGTGCTTAGCCATATGTATTGGTTTTTATTACTCTCGGCTGCAGCGCTTACTTTGGGGTTATTGTTTCTTTTTCAAAGTTATAGTTTTAGCTGGGAAACCACGGTGCTTAATGTACCGCTGATGAACCGTTTGTCTGAATGGTTAGGCGGCAGTTTAAGCTGGCTCGGGTTAACCTTGCCGAATGTGGAAACGCTGCAAACGGCAACTCCAGAAGTTCAAGCTGAAGTAGGCCGTTGGTTGATTGGCATGGTGCTGGTATATGGTTGTGGTCTGCGTTTAGTCACGAGTTTTATTATGGCTGGTGTTGTGGCGGGGCGCGCACGCGGTTTAGAAATTGATAAAAGCCAACCCGGTTTAAGTTACCTAGTGCCGTTATTATTACGAGGGTCGGGTCAGGTGATTGATAAAGATAATCATGCGGTAGATGAGCATGAAAAAATAAAGCAGCCAAGCTTTGGTACGGGGCACTACTGGCTGCAATTAGAGCATGCCCAGCCAGTCGCTGATAATTTAACAGTGGGTTACCAAGCGTTAGGAGTGCTGGCAACAATAAGCGATGTTGAGCGGTTAACTGAGCAATTGAAGGCGAATCCGGCAGCAAGCCTATTCATTATTATAGACAACCAGCTGACACCCGATCGAGGCAACTTACGCCTGCTCCGCAATTTAATCCCTCTGTCGGCAAAACTTCATTGTTACCTTGCTCATGAACAAGCCGTATTCACTCATAGCTGGCGGGCAGCGTTAGCAAACGTTGTAAGTGAGCATAATGTGTCTCATGGTATGCGTATTAGCCAAGCGGGGGCGAGTGATGAATAACAAGCCAGTTACCATAAGTGTGGTGGGCCATACCAATACCGGGAAAACATCATTTTTACGCACCCTGTTAAAAGACCGATATTTCGGCGAAATTGCTGCAACGCCAAGTACCACACGCGATGTGAGCATGGCAGAATTGGTCGCCGGGAACGAGGTTATTGCTGAGCTGTTTGATACACCTGGCTTAGAAGACAGCCAAGCTTTGTATTTGCACCTACAACACTACATGACACTCGAAAACAAACATAATGGTCCTGCTATCCTGCAACGTTTTTTACAATCGCAGCAGGCCGTTATTGCGTTTGAACAAGAAGCAAAAGTGATCCGTCAATTACTACAAAGCGATCTAGCCCTCTTTGTCATTGATACTCGTGCACCTGTGCTTGAAAAGTACCTAGACGAACTTGCTATTCTTCGTATGGCTGCCAAGCCGATTATTCCAGTGCTTAATTTTATCAATGCAGAGAGTGACTTAGCGCCATGGCAAAGTGCGTTAGCGAGAGTGAACTTACACAATAGTGTGTTATTTGATACTCAAAGTACCTCTTTAGAGCATGAAACCCAGCTGTTAGAACAATGCATTGCTGCTATGCCGATTGCACGAGAGCCATTACAACGATTGCTACAAGCAAGAGTGCAGGAACAAACATTTAAAAATGCTGCTGCGGCTAACTTATTAGCTGAATTATTGGTGAATGTAGGCACATATCAAACAGCAGTACATACGGATGATCAAAAAAATGTTGTTCGGGCGCAGCAACATTTTAAATCGGTTGTCGTGAATGCTGAAAACAAATGCTTACAAGACATTTTAGCTGTATTTGGATTTCAGTTAGATGACGCGCGTTTAGAACAGTTGCCAATCACAAATGGTAGTTGGCAACAGCATAGTTTTGACACAGAGGCATGGCGCACCTTGGGTATTGACGCCAGTACAGGCATTGTGGCGGGTGGAACCGTTGGCGCGGGTATTGATTTACTTACGGGTGGTGCCAGCTTAGGAGCAGGTACGCTCATTGGCGCTATGATGGGTGGCGTATACCAAGGGAGTAAAAAAATCAGCCGACAGCTACAAGCTAAGTTGACTGGCAAGGTGTTAATGCAAGCGGATCAGCAAGTGCTAGAAATGATCCTGAAGCGCCAGATGTTACTGGTGAAGGCATTGGCAACCCGGGGCCACGCAGCAACGAGCCCCGTTTATTTAGAATTTAATAACACGCTAATGATCGAGCCCAACATCAAAAAAAAGCTTAAATCCATGCCGCAACACTCCGGTTGGTCAGCATTTGTTGGGTCGCTTGCTAATCGCTCGGAACGTTCGTCTTTTATTCAAACATTAAGTACAAGTATTGCCGCCAGCTTGAATAATAAGTGAGCTTCGCTGGTGTTTGTTTTGCGTCAAACTTGACCTTTCTGGCTTTCTTGCATAGATATATACTATTAAATCAACAAAATATTCGATACCCATGATGCTTCTAAGCATGAATAAGCAGTGTACTTTTATAAATATGACAAGGATGTTTTATTATGAAAAAAGTTATTGTTGCCATTCCCAAAGGCGTACAACGTTGCGGTGTGGTTGCTGAACTTACCACTCAGCACTGGTCGCCTACTGAAGTGAATAATTCAAATGAACTGTTAACCATGCTCGATGAAAACCCACGGGCGGTGGTTATTATTTCAATTCAATTTGAGATGCGGCGTATGCAGGGGTTATTACGCTCTATCTATCGCAAGCACACGCGCGCAAAAGTGATTTTATGGACCAACTCATTGGCCTGTGCGCTCGACTATAAAACGCGACACCCACTTGTCCCAGGCTTTTTCTTCCGGTTTGTAGAAACAGATGAACTGATCCGCGGATGTCATGTGGTAGCACTCGGGCAACGCTTCTCATCACCGTATTTAACAGCATCGTTTAAACGTTTCCGCCAATATGCAGAAAAAACATGTATTACGATAGGATTGAGTAACCGCGAGCAACAAATATTTCAAATGGTGAGTCTCGGATTGCCGGTTAAAGAAATTGCCGAACGCTTGGTTATATCAAACAAAACTGTGAATACTTTTCGTTACCGTTTGTACGAAAAACTACAGGTAACAAGCGACGTGCAGCTAGCTCATTTAGCAATTAAAAATGGTCTGGTTGAGCCACAAGCCGAAGCACTCTAACTGATTCGCGTACAAGCAAAGCACGACAGAAATGTAGCTATCTGGTAAACTGCAGCTCTTGTTTATCAGATAGCCATTTGGTGCCATGAACACGTCGTTTGATTCAGCACAGTTCCTTACTTCTTTAACGCAACAGCCGGGCGTTTATCGTATGTACGATAATTCTGGTGACGTTATTTATGTGGGTAAAGCGAAGAACCTGAATAAACGTGTGTCGAGCTATTTCCGTAAACAGGTAGACTCGGTGAAAACCAAGGCTCTCGTAAGGCACATTGCGTCGATGGACGTGACAGTGACGAACTCCGAAGCCGAAGCACTTATTCTCGAAAACACCTTCATAAAAAAATACCGACCACGTTATAACGTATTACTCCGTGATGACAAAAGTTATCCATATATATTTATTTCAGGGCATCGACACCCTCGAATCGCATTCCACCGCGGCACACGCCGAGAAAAAGGTGATTATTTTGGCCCATTTCCTAATGGCAGTGCGGTGCGTGATAGCTTGAAATTATTACAAAAGCTTTTTCCTGTACGTCAGTGCGACGACACTTTTTATCGTTCACGTAGCCGGCCGTGTTTACAATATCAATTAAAACGCTGCCTTGCCCCTTGTGTCGCGATACCAAGCGACGAAGAATACAACGATCAAGTTGATTTAGTGCGCATGTTCCTACGTGGTAAAAACGATGAAGTGATTGAACGCTTAATACACGGCATGGACCATGCGAGCGATGCTTTAAATTTTGAGAAAGCTGCTGTGTTGCGCGATCAAATTGGTGCTTTACGGCAAGTGCAAGAGCGTAACGCGGTATCGGGCGAACAAGAAGAGCTGGATATTATTGGCTTTTGGCGAGAATCAGGAATGACCTGTATTCACCTGTTGTTTATTCGTCAAAATGCGGTGCAGGGAAGCCGTAGCTATTATCCGAAAGTACCTGCGAACACCAGCGATGAAGAAATTCTAGAGTCGTTTATTTTGCAATTTTATTTGAATGAAAGCCAAGGAAAGCGAGTTACCAGTGAAATAGTAGCACCGTTAGCAAGTGCGCATGGAAAAGAGCTCAGCGCTCAATTAGCAGAAGCGTTACAACAACGCGTTAAAATCACCAGTAACCACCGGGGGCAACGAGCGCAATATCGAGCTTTAGCGAACAAAAACGCCATGAATGCGGTACATAGTCGACTAGGGGAAGCGTCGATTATGCAAACCCGTTTCGATGCATTGCAATTACTCGTAGGTGAAGATGTTAGCTTGGAGCGGTTCGAATGTTTCGACATTTCTCATACCATGGGTGAGCAAACCGTTGCATCTTGCGTGGTGTTTGGCAAGGAAGGGCCACGAAAATCTGATTACCGCCGCTATAATATCAGTGGTATTACCCCAGGTGACGACTATGCCGCTATGGCACAAGTCCTAAGCCGACGTTATAAACACGCCATAGAGCGTGACAATGTGCCTGATGTGGTCTTTATCGATGGTGGCAAAGGGCAACTAACCCAAGCGGAAGAATACTTTGATAATTGGCCGCAACCACCACTATTAATTGGTGTTGCTAAAGGTGAAAGTCGTAAGCCTGGTTTAGAAACACTTATCTTTGGTTATAGCCGCAAAACCATCCAACTTCCCGCTGATAACCCGGCGTTACACTTGGTTCAATACATTCGCGATGAGTCTCATCGTTTTGCCATAACAGGGCACCAACAACGCCGTGCAAAAGCGAAAAAAACGTCAACGCTAGAATCGATTCCAGCGGTTGGCCCGAAGCGTCGGCAGAATTTATTGAAGTATCTGGGTGGATTACAACAGGTAAAAGGGGCTAGTATAGAGCAGCTTGCCAATGTGCCTGGTATCAGTAAGAACTTGGCCGAAACTATTTATTATGCCTTGCGTGATGAATGAGCACCGTACACCTATTGAAAAGAGAATGAATAGTTTATGTGGAACATCCCCAATTTATTAACGTCTTTCCGTATTGTATTAATCCCGATTTTTTTGGCCTTTTTCTATTTGCCGATCCAAGACGCTAAGTTTATTGCTGCTTGTTTATTTGTTCTGGCAGCAATCACCGACGGCCTCGACGGATATTTAGCACGTAAATTAAACCAACATACAAAGTTTGGTGAGTTTTTAGACCCCGTTGCCGATAAAATTATGGTGGCAGCAGCGCTAATTGTTGTTGTGGAATACCATCAAAGCTTATGGATCACGATTCCTGCATTAATCATTATCAGTCGTGAATTGATTATTTCCGCGCTGCGTGAGTGGATGGCTGAAGTAGGGAAGCGTGACGCCGTTGCCGTTTCTTCATTGGGTAAAATAAAGACAGCTGCGCAAATGATTGCACTCACCGGATTACTCTGGGACGCCAACCTGTTCATTAAAACGACAGCAACAGTAGCACTTTACACTGCCGCGGTGCTCACCCTATGGTCGATGCAAGTCTATTTAATGAGCGCTTGGAAGGACTTAACGGCTGAAAATAATACGAATTAGCCAAAAATTGAGCAAACGAACAAAAAACTGCATTTTATAGTTGACTGTAGAAGCCCTATGAGTAGAATGGCCCTGCGTTTGGCAAGTGCCACACGCAAGAACTGAAATGAAGTGCGCGAGTATAGCTCAGCTGGTAGAGCGCAACCTTGCCAAGGTTGAGGTCACGAGTTCGAATCTCGTTACTCGCTCCAACATTTCAAGTGTCTGGCGGGTTGGCAGAATGGCTATGCAGCGGATTGCAAATCCGTGGATCTCGGTTCGACTCCGGGACCCGCCTCCAGACTTAAAGTAAGAAAGAGTAGAATATATAAGTACGCACATCGTGTTTGCCCGGGTGGTGGAATCGGTAGACACAAGGGATTTAAAATCCCTCGAAGGTAACTTCGTGCCGGTTCAAGTCCGGCTCCGGGCACCAATACGAGACACAGGACGTGTCTTATTACGAGAAAGCAGCGAGCTATCGTTTTCATAAAGAAACTTTTCCAGCAAGCCGCTTAAAAGCAAGCATCCCCAGCGAGCTTAAAAAAATTCATCCATAGTATTTCCCCAAGAGGTTAAATAAAGCCTCTATTTAGTCACTATTTAAATCGTTCAGCACGATATTCAAACCACTGTAATAGCGCAACCATACCTAATTCACGATCGTCTTCTTTGCGAATAATAACCGACAGCTCTTGGTTGTAGTCAATATTGCCATGGTTGTGGAGAGTGTTGTCTTTAGCAAGTTGTTGGTAAAGCACAGGCAGGATAACTGCCGCATTTTGAAGAGGGGCTAGGGTTGCTGCCATTAAGGAGCTCTGGGCACTTGTGTGGCGCTCTAAACGTAATGCTTTTAGTTTCTTTAGGTTGCTGGGCCAGCTTTGATGATCAATTCGGATCAATTCTGTAACGGTCGTGTCTGAAGTTGACGTAAACAGTACCAAAGGTAAACGGAGTAAAACTTGGTTGAGCAAGCTTTTTTGTGCACTCGCACCAAAGACCAAAAGTACGTCTAGTTCACTGCGCAGTAATTGGCTAACGAGTGTATCTTCGTTGCTTCTATCCATATACTCGGGTATTTGCACGAAACGTAGTTGTAAATGTGGGTACAGCTGCCGAAATTCTTCTAATGCAGGTGCCAACCATTGGGTGTAGATTTCATGGCTAATACCAATAGTAATCACACGTCGTGCTTGGTCGCCTTCGTTGATGGTATAGGTAACAACACGTTCGAGTTGCCGGAACACACGGTGGAGTTCAGGGGCAAGAGCTTGGCCCGCTGTGGTTAACGCATGCATGCGATTGTCACGCTGAATGAGTTTTACAGCTAGCTGCTGCTCTAATGTAGTGAGTTGCCGACTAACTGCCGACTGCGTTACACCGAGTTCTGCAGCAGCGCTTTTGAAACTACCAAGGCGAGCAACAGACTCGAATACGCGGAGGGCGTTTAACGATGGAAACTCATTTTTACTCATGTGGTTACCTTTAATATGCGGGTTGTCGGTGCTTTAAGAAAACCAATGACCGACAATTACAAGTAATGCTAAGTTTACTTTTTGTAACTCGAGCGAGAACTATAGCTAAAATGAACAATGCCACGCAAGGCTTATATATTAACGATTAAGGAATAAATGCAGGTGCTACAATCATTTTTAAACTCGCCGTACTGGGTTGAGTTCATCGCGCTTGCGATAGCTCATTTATTTGCTGTAATGAGCCCAGGGCCAGATTTTGCTGTGGTGAGTCGTTACAGCGTACGTTTTGGCGCTAAAACTGGAGTTTGGGTTAGCTTAGGAATTGCCTTAGGTATTCTTATTCATGTGACGTACTCCGTACTTGGTTTGGCTTTAGTGATTAAAACTACACCAGTGCTTTACTCTTTTTTACTTCTCGGTGCGGCGGTTTATTTTTTGTGGTTAGCCGCGATATTGTTGCGTGCAAAAAAACCACAATTAACAACAAGTGATAATAGCGACAGCCTTGAAAAAGTCACACAGAATGAAAAACCTCCAAGTGTTCCTCGAGCAATCGGATTAGGGTTTTTAACGAACGGCTTGAATATGAAAGCGACCATGTTTTTCCTGGCGTTATTTACTTCGGTTATTTCGGCACAAACACCGTTTGTGGTGAAATCGGCTTATGGTGCTTATTTAGCTGTAGCGACCTTCATTTGGTTTGCGGCGCTTTCTTTATTACTTGGGAAAACACGGTTGCGCCATTGGTTATTGCGTTATGGTTATTGGTTCGATCGTGCCATGGGGTTCATCGTTTTATTGTTAGCCGTTCACCTTATTTGGCAATGGCTCTCTTTATAAGCTTTATTGCTGTGGTAAGAACTTGATACACTTGCACATATTCTTGCCGTAATGGCGATTCATACTTGGAGCACGCACTGATGCCGACAA
>Ga0079223_10002590_pt1 | contig 11239 bp, 10 predicted proteins | sample Stecom2011_FD_75072 | JGI IMG/M metagenome (GOLD analysis project Ga0079223, IMG submission 75072) | Agricultural soil microbial communities from Utah to study Nitrogen management - Steer compost 2011 | ecosystem: Environmental > Terrestrial > Soil > Agricultural land | place: USA: Utah...
CGGCTCGACGCCGATGTATTCCGCGCTGGGGCGGATGATGCGGTTGTTGGCCCGCTGCTCGAACACGTGACAGCACCAGCCCACGATGCGGGAGCAGACGAAGATCGGCGTGAACAGCAAAATGAGAATGCCCATGAAGTGGTAGGCCGAGGCGTGATAGAAGTCGGCGTTGGGGAACAGGCGCTTCTGCTCCCACATGGTCTGGTCGATCACTTCGGAAATGGCATACAGCTTGGTGTCGCCCACAGTCTCCGACAGCTTCTTGGCCCACTTCTTGATGACCTCGTTGCGCGGGTCGCTTTCCTTGTAGATCGCGTGGCCGAAGCCCATGATCTTTTCCTTGCGCTCGAGCATGCCCAGCAGGCCTTCACGGGCCTCTTCCGGCGTGTTGAAACGCTGGATCAGCTCCATGGCTGCCTCGTTGGCGCCGCCGTGCAGCGGGCCGCGCAGCGAGCCGATGGCGCCGGTCACGCAGGAATAGATGTCGGACAGGGTCGAGGCGCAGACGCGGGCGGTGAAGGTCGAGGCGTTGAACTCGTGCTCGGCATAGAGGATGAGCGAGACGTTCATCACGCGGGTTTCCAGCTCGGTCGGCTTGCGACCATGCAGCAGCGCCAGGAAGTGGCCGCCCAGGGTGTCCTCGTCGCTCTGGCAATTGATACGCACGCCACCATGGCTGAAGCGGTACCAGTAGGCCATGACCGCCGGGCCCATGGCCAGCAGGCGATCGGCCCTGTCCTGCTGCTGGGAGAAGTCATGCTCGGGCTCGAGCATGCCCAGCACCGAACAGGCGGTACGGATGACATCCATGGGGTGGGCATTGGACGGGGCGCGCTCCAGCACTTCCTTGAGCACGCATGGAATGTCGCGCCACTGTTTCAGACGCGCCTTGTAGGCTTCCAGCTGCTCGGCATTGGGCAGCTCGCCATGGAACAGCAGGTAGGCCACTTCCTCGAAGCAGCAGTGCTCGGCCAGATCGCGCACGTCATAGCCGCGATAGGTGAGACCGGCGCCTTCCTTGCCCACGGTGGACAGGGCCGTCTGACCTGCGATCTGCCCGCGCAGCCCCGCACCACTCAAAACCTTTGCTTCAGCCATTGCTATCTCCTTATTGGATTTGTTCTGGATACTGCAACTTGCAAGTGTGGCTCGCGGCTGACGGGCCACACGATTTACCTAGCCCTTCTTCTGGGCGAACAGAGCATCGAGCCGCTGCTCGTACTCGTGGTAGTTGATGCGCTCGTACAGCTCCATGCGCGTCTGCATGGTGTCGATCACGTTCTTCTGGGTGCCGTCGCGGCGGATGGCCGTGTAGACGTTCTCGGCAGCCTTGTTCATGGCGCGGAACGCCGACAGCGGATAAAGCACCAGGGAAACGTCGACCGAGGCCAGCTCCTCGGTGGTGTATAGCGGCGTGGCGCCGAATTCGGTGATGTTGGCGAGGATCGGCGCCTTCACCCGGTCGGCGAAGGTCTTGTACATGGCCAGCTCGGTGATCGCCTCGGGGAACACCATGTCGGCACCGGCCTCGACACAGGCGGCGGCGCGATCCAGGGCGGCGTTCAGGCCTTCCACGGCCAGCGCGTCGGTGCGCGCCATGATCACGAAGCTGTCATCCGTACGGGCATCCACCGCTGCCTTGATGCGGTCGACCATTTCCTGCTGGGAGACGATTTCCTTGTTCGGACGATGGCCGCAGCGCTTGGCGCCCACCTGGTCCTCGATGTGGATGGCGGCGGCGCCGAACTTGATCATCGACTTCACGGTGCGCGCCACGTTGAAGGCCGAGGCGCCGAAGCCGGTGTCCACGTCCACCAGCAGCGGCAGGTCGCAGACATCGGTGATGCGTCGCACGTCGGTGAGCACATCGTCCAGTCCGGTGATGCCCAGATCGGGCAGACCGAGCGAACCGGCGGCCACCCCGCCCCCGGACAGGTAGATGGCCTTGAAGCCGGCACGCTTGGCCAGCAGCGCGTGGTTGGCGTTGATGGCACCGACCACCTGCAGCGGGTGTTCGGCGGCCACGGCGTCACGGAAACGCTGGCCGGGAGTCTTGGAAGTCATGAGTCACCTCTGTTCTGGTTTTCTACCTGTTGTTCCACGTTGGGGCGGGAGGCCGCGATATGCCGACGCATCAGCAGCTCCGCCAGCTCGCCATCGCCATCGGCGAGGGCCTCCAGAATGCGCTGATGCTCGGTGAATGCCTGCTGGGGCCGGTTCGGCGTGCTGGAAAACTGGATGCGGTACATGCGCACCAGCTGATAGAGGTCGTTGCACAGCAGTTGCACGAGGGTGGCGTTGCCGCTGGCCTGGATGATGCGGTAGTGGAAGTCGTAGTCGCCTTCCTGCTGGTAGTAGCCGCGCCCGGCCTGGAAGGCTTCGTCCCTTTCGTGGGCATCCAGCACGCGCCGCAGCTCGTCGATGTCCGCCTGGGTCATGCGCTGGGCGGCCAGTCGGCAGGCCATGCCCTCGAGCGCCTCGCGGATCTGGTAGAGCTCGACCAGCTCCCGGGCCCCCAGCGAAACCACTCGTGCACCGGCATGGGGAACTCTCACGACCAGGCGTTGTCCCTCCAGCCTATGCATGGCTTCACGCAACGGGCCACGGCTGATGCCGTAGGTTCGTGCCAGCTCCGGCTCGGAGATCTTGCTGCCGGGCGCGATCTCTCCCCGCACGATGGCCGCCTGAATGCGGCGGAAAACCTGCTCCGCCAGGGTTTCCCCTTCGTCCGCCACGGATAACAGTGTGGGTTGCAGCCATTCGTTCATTGTCGACAATCCAGGGATTCCAGCCTTTGAAACATACCGATTACCAGGCTCGGACGCCAGAATTAAGCAACAGAGTGTCAACACATCCCCCAAAGAACCATGCCACCTTGGTCGAGTCCCGGCCCGATCCCGGTCATTCACGAAGCGATTCACGTGTGATGAACGGAGCCCGTGCTAGAATCGCCCGCCCCCAGGGCTTGACCGCTACCGCCACCTGGTGCAGGTTCGCCGGGGCTTACGCCAGCCGCCGACCGGTGCCTGACCGCCCCTCACAGTCAGCAAGCCATGGATACATGAAACGTTCCGCATCCCTCCTGTTCCTCTGCCTGTTGTCCGGCTTCGCCAGCGCCGATGCCGTCGAGCAGAAGACCATCTATGGTCTGAATGAATACGCACGGATTCTGGACCTGAACCTGGAGCTGCCTGCCAAGCTCGATACCGGCGCCATGACCGCGTCGCTGAGCGCGCAGCAGATCCAGCGCTTCGAACGCGACGGAGAAACCTGGGTGCGCTTCCATCTTCCCGACGCCGGGCCGGACAGCCCGCCCATCGAGCGACCGCTCTCGCGCATCAGCCGCATCAAGCGCCGAGCCGGAGACTTCAATCCCGACGAGGAGGCCAAGAGCTACACGGCGCGCCCGGTCATCGAGCTGGAGCTGTGCCTGGGTCGAACCCTGCGCACCATCGAAGTGAACCTGACCGACCGCAGCGCCTTTCAGTACCCCTTGCTGATCGGCTCCACCGCCCTGACGGATTTCTCCGCGCTGGTCGATCCCAGTGCCAAGTACGTGGCCGGCAGGCCCGCCTGCCCGACCCCTGAAGCAAATCCTGCCGAGTAGACAGCTCCATGCGCTCACTGACCCTGCATCTGAAAATCCTCATCACAGTACTGGTGGCGCTGGGCGTGCTGACCACGGGCTACCAGATCTTCGTGCTCGGCATTCCGCTGACCGAAGACGAGACCGCGGACCTGTGGAACATCGATGCCCGGGTGGAATTCCAGGCCAATCCCAGGGAGCCGGTGAAGGTTCAGATGTTCGTGCCGCCACCGGCGGCGAACCATGTCAGCCTCAACGAGAGCTTCATCTCCAACAACTACGGGGTGAGCATCAACCGCATCGATGGCAACCGGCGGGTCACCTGGTCCGCGCGCCGCGCCAGCGGCGCCCAGACCCTGTATTACCGGATGGTGCTGACCAAGCGTTACGGCGGCGAGCAGAGCGAGGACAAGGGTCCGATCTTCCGCGAGAGCATTCCGGTGGAGGGGCCCGAGAAGATCGCGGCGGAAGCCCTGCTGGCACCCATACGCCAGCACTCGGCGGATGTGGAGACCTTCATCAGCGAGACCATCAAGCGGGTCAACAACCTCAACGACGACAACGTCGGCCTGCTGCTGGGCGGCGATCGCTCCACGGCCAACAAGGCCCGGGCCATCGACCTGCTGCTGTCCATTGCCCATGTGCTTATGGAGCGCGTGAATACCATCCGCCTGGCCGCCGGGGTCGCCCAGACGCCCGAGCTGTGGCTGCGCAGCTACAACGGCAGCCAGTGGCTGTACTTCAACCCGGAAACCGGCGAGCAGGGCCTGCCGGCCGACCGGCTGATCTGGTGGTTCGGGGAAGAGCCGCTGATCAGCGTCGAAGGCGGCCGCAATCCGCACGTGGAGTTCACCCTCAACAACAGTCAGATCAACGCCATCCGCCTGGCGCAACTTTCCGACGCCCAGGCCCAGGCGGGCTTCCTGGAATACTCCCTGTACGGCCTGCCCCTGCAGACCCAGCAGACCTACCAGATCATGATCATGATTCCCATCGGCGTGCTGGTGATCCTGATCCTGCGCAACCTGGGCGGCCTGCAGACCCTGGGTACCTTCACCCCGGTGCTGATCGCCCTGGCGTTCCGCGAAACGGAACTGGGCTTCGGCATCCTGCTGTTCACCCTGGTCACTGCGCTGGGCCTGCTGCTGCGTTCCTATCTGGAGCATCTCAAGCTGCAGATGCTGCCGCGCCTGTCGGTGGTGCTCACCTTCGTGGTGGTGCTCATGGCGGTGATCAGCCTGCTCAGCCACAAGCTGGGGCTGGAGCGGGGACTGTCCATCGCCCTGTTCCCGATGGTGATCCTGACCATGACCATCGAGCGCCTGTCGATCACCTGGGAGGAACGGGGTGGCACCCACGCCTTCAAGGTGGCGGTCGGCACCCTGGTGGCCGCCACCCTGGCGTACCTGCTGATGAGCGTTCCGGAGCTGACCTACTTCATCTTCACCTTCCCCGGCGTGCTGCTGATCATGGTCGCCTTCATGCTGGCCATGGGTCGCTACCGCGGCTACCGGCTGACCGAGCTGTTCCGCTTCAAGGCATTCCTGAAGGACTGACGCATGCTGGGACTCTGGAAAACCTGGAAGGCCCTGGAAGCCAAGGGCATCATGGGCATCAACCGCCGCAACGCGGACTATGTGCTCAAGTACAACAAGCGCAGCCTGTATCCGGTCGTCGACGACAAGATCCTCACCAAGCAGCGCGCCCTGGCGGCCGGCATCCGCGTGCCGGAGATGTACGGCATCATCGAGACCGAGAAGCAGATCGAAGGTCTCGACAGGATCATCGGCGAACGCAACGACTTCGTCATCAAGCCGGCGCAGGGCGCCGGCGGTGACGGCATCCTGGTGGTAGCCGACCGCTTCGAGGGTCGCTACAAGACGGTGTCAGGCCGCATCATCAGTCATCAGGAAATCGAACAGCAGATCTCGACCATCCTGTCCGGGCTCTATTCCCTGGGCGGGCACCGGGATCGGGCGCTGATCGAGTATCGCGTCACCCCCGATCCGATCTTCCGGAGCATCAGCTACGAAGGCGTGCCGGACATTCGCATCATCGTACTGATGGGTTATCCGGTGATGGCCATGCTGCGCCTGCCCACCCGGCAGTCCAATGGCAAGGCCAACCTGCACCAGGGCGCCATCGGCGTCGGCGTGGACCTGGTCACCGGCATCACCCTGGGCGGCACCTGGCTGAACAACAAGATCACCCGCCACCCCGACACCGGCAACGCGGTGGATGGCGTGCAGCTTCCGGACTGGGACGGCTTCATGCGCCTTGCGGCCAACTGCTACGAGCTGTGCGGCCTGGGCTACATCGGGGTGGACATGGTGCTGGACCAGGACCAGGGACCAATGATCCTGGAGCTCAATGCGCGGCCCGGCCTGAACATCCAGATTGCCAACAACTGCGGCCTGACCCTGCGCACCCAGGCTGTCGAGGAGCATCTGGCAGCCCTGGCGAGGAAGGGCGAGACGGAAACTCCGGATCAGCGGGTACGCTTCGCCCAGGAGCTGTTCGGTCACGTGCAGACCGCCTGATCAGCGCAGCAGCGTCAGCTCGAAGCTGCCCTGCTCGCCGTGACGGTGCACCTGCAGGCCGGTCTCGTTGACCTCCAGGGCCTTCAGCGGCCGCTTGAAGGGTCGATTGTCCAGCGTCATGCGCGCGCGATCCTCCTCGGTGGTCAGGATCAGCACATAGCGCTCGCCACGGCCACCGAAGACCGGCACCGTGCCCTCCAGAAAGGCGTAGCGATGCCAGCTTTCCGGGTGCAGCGTCGAGATCGCCTCGCTGACCAGTCGTGTGGGCCGTCGTGCCTCATCGAGGAACAGCAGGGTCGGATAGACCAGTTCCCGGTTGGCAAAGCTGCGCACCCTCAATCCGTAGCGCTGACCGGCGGGGGGCAGCCTGACGCCCACGTATCGGCTATCGAAATGCGCCATCTTCAGGCGCGGCGAGAAATCATTGAGTTCCTCGTAGCGGGACTCTCCCATTGATAGTTCGATGAAATCGCTGTCCGACAGCTGCTCGCAACAGCGCTCCAGCAATTCGCGGTACTGCTCCGCCACCGCCCCGCTCTCCCGTCCGGGCGCGCGGTCATCCGCCAGCGACTGGCCATCCAGTGCCGGCAGGGCAAACTCGATCTGCCGCCCCTCGCTGAACCTGAGTGGCTCGGCGGCCGGCCTGGCCAGCACTGCTCCCTGCCCCAGGGGCGAGTTGCGCACGCGCCCCCGGTCATCCACCCAGGTGAAATAGGCCTGTTCGCGGCCCGGCCTCTGGAAGTTGCGCTCTTCCAGCCACTCCGAGTCCACATACTCGTCGTCCAGCGGATCAGGGGCCTTTCCGGAGGGTGCGCCCTGCTTCTCTTCCGCGACGTGAAAGCTGCTCTGCAGGGCACCGCTGGCATCCACCCAGGTGAAGTAACGACGCTTGGTTTCCGAGCCGCCCAACGTGGCGCTCCAGCCCTCACCATCCCGGCGCGGCGCCACTCCTCTATGAACCTGTCCGCTGCGCGTCTCGATGAAGGTGTTGTGGATCCGCCCCTGATCATCCAGCCAGGTAAGATAGCGGCCCTGCCCCGCCGAAACCGACAGGGACAGGGCCATGATCGACAACAGCGGCAACCACTTGCCCATGGCGATCCTCAGAAGGTGGTCCTGTAGCTCAGGGAAAAGATGTAGGCCTTGACCGTGGTCTTCACGTCCAGGTCAGCGTAGGGGTTGTACACCATGTCCAGCAGCCCCGAGCAGTTGATGTTGCAACTGGTGCCGGCCGGAATGTCCTGCTTGCTCACCAGGTAGTTGAAGCCGATATCGATCTCGGTGTCCTTGTCCCAGCGGTAGCCGGCACCGAAGCCGTACAGATCCGCATCCCCCAGGGGCGCGAGGATATCCGCCTTGTTGCTGGGGATCGCCGAGGTTCGCGGCTCGAAGCCCATGCGCAGGCTGAGACGGTCGTTCACGTCGTACTGCACCCCCAGGGCCCAGCTCCACACGGATTCGTAATCGCGATCCAGGATGAGCGTGCGGTTGGTGGCATTGTCGGGCGCGAACAGCATGGCGATGGTCAGCAGGTCCAGTTGCCGGTCGAACTCCAGCTCGAGATTGTCCCAGCTGCCGTAATCGGTCCACTTCAGGTCCAGGTTGAACTGCCAGCGCGGCAGGGGGCGCACCTTGATGCCAGTGGCGAAATGCGCCGGATGGGTCACGTCCAGCGAAATGTTGCCTCGCTCGTTCTCCCAGACGCCATCGGGCGTGATACTGGTGAAGATGGCGCCGAACAGCGAGCTGTCCAGCCCCTTCCAGAAATTCTGCCAGTTATCCGTGTACTTGATGTGGTACTTGCCCTGCAGCCGCATCTTCGCTTCGCTCTGATACACCGCACCCAGGGAGAACCAGTCGGTCGGCTCCCACAGGAAGCCCAGGTTCCAGGTCGGCGACAGCGTCTGCTGCATGTCGATTTCCATGTTCGCCAGGTCGGTGAAGGGACCGAACGGGGCGCCACAGAGATTGATCAGCACGTCCATCGGGTTGCCGTCGATGGTGCACAACGCATCCTGAACGGCAGCCACCACCCCGGTGAGCATGCCAGGCGCCCGGAAGTCCTGCTTCAGGGCCAGGGCCTGATGGGAGAAACCGATCGAGAGGCCCACGGAAAACTCGTCATTGACCTCATAGGCCACCGAAGGCGAGAAGTAGGTCAGACGTTGCAGGGCGATTTCCTGACCCATGTAGCGACCAGGATCATCCTTGTCACGCCGGAAACCTACCGCCTGGGGCGTATAGATGTTGGTGGCGAAGGTGAACTTCGAGCCCGGAGGATTGATGGAGACGCCGGCAAGCGGGGCGACCAGCACCGGGACATCCACGGGGCCCACGCCCGGCAGGTACATGGCCGAGGTGGTGGTGCGGCTGCGCGTGCCCACGATGGGGTCGTTCTTGAAATTGAAGAAGTGCTCGCCATAGTTCGGCGGCGCATCGAACTCGGCGCGGATATCCATCACCCCGGTAATCAGCTTGAGGGCTGTCTGGCGCCCCTTGAGCTTGGTCAGGGCCGCCGGGTTGTAGTGCACTGCATCGAGGCCACTGCTGTCAGCGGTGATGGCATTGCCCAGGGCCATCGCCTTGGGGTTACCCACGGTCAGGTTCTGGGAGAATTGTGCCTGGCTTTCCATTGCCCAGAGCAGGATCGCCCCGGCAATCGCGCGCGCAAGCGGCGAAGTTCGCTTTTTCATGGGCTATCCGCCTGCGCGTTATCGGGCCTTGAGGCCTTTGATATCCAGGGGCATGGAGAACCCCAGCAGGACATCCGGCGAATCCTCGGTCAGACCGAAGCCGGCGTTGACGTTCACGATGCGGTCCGGGGAAGTGCGCAGGCCCAGCGAGAAGTTCATGACCGCACTGGTCTGCTCGTTGCCCTCACCGGAGACATCCGCGAAGCGGAACTTGGGCTTGAGGTTGTGGGCCATCTGGTAGGAGGTGGCCAGCGACACGTCATAGGACAGTGCATAGGCGAAGCCCATGCTCAGGCTGAAGGTCCCGCCGGGGTGAACTTCCTCCAGCAGGCGCCCGCCGCGCACCTGGTCGATATCCTTGATGGGCGTGTTGTAGGCGTAGCCCAGGGAGCCGAACAGCACCACCGGGTCGAGGATATGGGACACGTTGGCACCCAGGCCGAGGCTGTAGTAGCCATTGCCTGTCGACAGGTCCCGGTTGATGTTGATGTCGTAGGGGCTTTCGCCGGTGGGCAGGCCCAGGTTGAAGTACAGGGTGGTCACCGGCCGCCCCCGCACCGAGGTCCAGGGCTGCCAGCGCAGGCTGGCGGACAGGTCGCCGATGCTGTAGACGTCCAGATCCCGCTCGGTGTCGTACTTGGCAACCAGCGGCAGGCGTACGCTGAAGGTCAGGTTGTCCCAGACATCGTAATCGAAGGTGAAGGCGTTGGTGAAGGTATGCTGTGCCTCGCTCTGGCCGACGACGCTATAGACGGAGGTGCCGTTGTTTTCCGCGACCCGCACGGTCTGGATCGCCATGTCGCGAGTCAGTGAGTAGTCGAAACCGTAGGTCAGCGTACGCTCGCCCTTTCGGAGGAGCGTGTAACTCTGCTCCGCCGCCTGGAACACTTCTTCCAGGGCCTTGGTGCTGTCCGCGTCTTCTTCCTTCTTGCTCAATGCTTCCCGGGCTTGTTCGATACTGCTTTCTTCGGCCCAAGCCGGCCCCGCGCTGACCAGCGAAATGATCGCCAGCCACGCCAGTCCCCGAACTCCCATGGTCAACCCCTTTGAATATTTTTTGATCCGGGTCGCGCGTCCCCTGCGCGATTATTTTTATTTGCGGCGTATGTACTGGGTTTCCAGCAACTGGCCGGCGGAGCCCATCTGGGTCGCCTGGTTCTCGGTGAACTTGGCCAGCATCGGAAATTCTCTGAAAGCCAGCAGGCTGGTGGTCCTGTCATCGACCAGACGCAGATCCTGCTCGCTGAGAGCGAGGGCGTTCACGGGCGGCCGCTCGCCCGGATAGACGATGAACACCACGTTCTGATCCCAGACCTCTTCGAAGCGGGCCTGGGTGAAGCTGATGCTGCCCAGCGCCGGATCAGCGACATAAACGCGTCCGTCGCGGATCTCTCGCAGCACCACGAAATGTTTGAAACCGGCGTATTCGATGGGCACGATGCCCGGATGCTCGAGGCTTTCCAGGTCCTTGAACTCGGCGCGGAAGCCGCCGCTCTGATAACCCAGCGCCGCAGTGAAGCGTTTCATGTCCAGCAGCGAGAAACCCCGTCGCTCGGCGATCTTCTCCGCCTCGCCGAAGTGGAGAAGCCCCTCCATGACCTGGCGCTCGTCCAGATTCAGACCCAGGTAGTAGTCCAGCACCGTCGTCAGGGCTGCCGAGCCGCAGCTGTAGTCATAGGCCTGACGAACCACATTGCGGTACTTGAGCTGGCTCAGGGGTTCGACGACGACCGACTCGCGTATCGGCCCGGCAACCGTCAACCCGTGACTCACGTTCAGGCTGCCTTCCGGTACGGTCCTGGTTTCCACCGCCTCGGTGAACCCCCAGACCGCCAGCAGGCTTCCCAGCAGAATTTCTATCATCACTGTTCTCTCGATCCGGGAATCCGCCGGTTGCCCGGCGGATTGTCAGACGCGGTGTCCGAGGATCAGTGGCCCCAGATCCGCAGCTGGGTACCAGCCATGTTCTGATCGATGATGGCCAGAGAACCGAGGCTTGCGCCGCCGTCACCGACACGGATGGCACCGATGGAAACCTGACCAGTCATTTCCGGCAGGGTGATCTGCAGCTGGTCGGTGGCGGTGCCGCCGATGGTGTTGGTCACCACGTCGATCATCAGGGGGTTGTCATCGGTGATGCTGAAGCCGGTCATGGAGACGTTTTCCAGACGCAGGGTACCGGTACCCGAAGCGTCGCTATCGCGGTAGACGATGGCGCCAATGATGCCGTTGAAGTCACCGGCGATGCTGATGCCGTCCTGACCGCTGATGCCGGCCAGGGCAGCGTCATCCAGGGAGCGGAGGTCGGCCTGAGCCATGAACGGAACAGCGAGGAAAGCGGCAGCCAGAGCCAGTTGGTTCAATTTCATTGTTGTTATCTCCAGAAGGTTCGGTTCGCTAGGGATCATCCCAACACTGTC
>Ga0079223_10002591_pt1 | contig 11230 bp, 8 predicted proteins | sample Stecom2011_FD_75072 | JGI IMG/M metagenome (GOLD analysis project Ga0079223, IMG submission 75072) | Agricultural soil microbial communities from Utah to study Nitrogen management - Steer compost 2011 | ecosystem: Environmental > Terrestrial > Soil > Agricultural land | place: USA: Utah...
ATCCTGTTGAACAAAAGAAGATGAGACAATGGTGTCTTAGAGTTTCTGCTTATGCCGAAAGACTTCTTGAAGGGTTAGATAAGATAGAATGGACTGATTCACTGAAAGATACACAGCGTAACTGGATTGGGCGTAGCGAAGGTGCAGTAATGCAATTTAATACATTAAATGATTTCTCGTTTGATATCTTCACAACAAGAGCTGATACAATATTTGGTGTAACATTTATGGTATTGGCCCCCGAAAGTGAACTTGTGGAAAAGTTAGTAAGTGATAGCCAGAAAGCAGAGGTATTAGCATATATTGAAAAAACAAAAAAGAAGACCGAAAGAGAGAGAATAGCAGACAGGACTGTAACTGGTGTATTTTCAGGTTCTTATGCAATTCATCCGTTTACCAATGAAGAGCTGCCTATTTGGATTTCAGACTATGTACTTGCAGGATATGGAACCGGTGCAATAATGGCAGTTCCTGCTCATGATAGCAGAGACTACGATTTTGCAAAGCATTTTAATTTGCCTATTATTCCTCTTATTGAAGGTTGTGATGTTTCAGATGAAAGCTTCGATGCTAAAGAGGGAATAATGATAAATTCAGGTTTTCTGAATGGTATGACCGTGCAAGAAGCAATTCCTGCTGCTATTGATGAAGTAGAAAAAAGAGGTTTAGGTTACCGTAAGGTTAACTATAGGTTGCGTGATGCAATCTTTTCAAGACAACGATATTGGGGTGAGCCTTTTCCAGTTTATTATAAGGATGAAATGCCTCATACTCTAAGTGTAGATGAGTTGCCTTTAGAACTTCCTGAGGTAGATAAGTATCTGCCAACCGAAACAGGTGAACCACCACTTGGAAGAGCAAAGAATTGGGTGAGTAAAGATGGTTATCCGCTCGAGCTTAATACAATGCCCGGTTTTGCAGGCTCATCTGCTTACTATCTACGATATATGGATCCAAAGAACGACAGGGAGTTGGTGTCTGAGAAAGCTAACAGTTACTGGCGAAATGTAGATTTGTATATTGGAGGAACCGAACATGCTACTGGTCACCTTGTATATAGTCGTTTTTGGAACAAGTTTTTATATGATCTTGGTATATCTTGTGAGGAGGAACCATTTAAAAAGCTTGTTAATCAAGGAATGATTCAGGGTAGAAGTAACTTTGTATATCGTATAAAAGGAACAAACAGCTTCGTTTCACACGGGTTGAAAGATCAATATGATGTAACACCAATACATGTTGATGTGAATATTGTGCATAATGATGTGTTGGATATAGAAGAGTTCCGTAAATGGAGCCCTGATTATAAAAGTGCGGAGTTTGTTCTCGAAAATGGAAAATATATTTGTGGTTGGGCAATTGAGAAAATGTCAAAGTCTATGTATAACGTTGTCAATCCAGATGATATAGTTGAAAAGTATGGAGCAGATACTTTGAGGCTGTATGAGATGTTTTTAGGTCCATTAGAGCAGTCGAAACCATGGGATACAAATGGGATTGATGGTGTTAATCGTTTCCTGCGAAAAGTATGGAATCTATTTTACAAAGAAAACAAATTAGCATTGTCTGATGATGAACCAACTAAAGAAGAGCTTAAAGCTCTTCACAAACTTATAAAAAAGGTTTCTTACGATATAGAACAGTTTTCTTTTAATACATCTGTTTCTGCTTTTATGATATGTGCAAATGAGCTGACATCTCTTAAAAGTAACAACAGATCAGTACTAACTCAATTCCTGATTTGTCTTGCTCCTTTTGCACCACACATTTCAGAAGAATTGTGGCATGTATCCGGAAATAAAAATTCTATTTGTGATGCAGTTTGGCCTGAACTAAATGAAGAGTATCTGGTTGAGGATACATTTCCTTATTCAATTTCTTTCAATGGTAAATCACGATTTGTTCTTGAATTTCCAGCTGAAGCAACTAAAGAAGAGATTGAAGAGGTTGTGCTAAACCATCAAAATTCTCAGAAGTGGATTGAAGGAAAAACCCCTAAAAAAGTAATCGTTGTACCTAAAAAGATTGTGAATGTGGTTCTTTAGTATTGCATTATCTTAAAATTAAGGCACTTTGACTTAACTGCATGATAATAATCATGCTGCAAGTGTGATTTAGTTAGTGTGAGAGATATTTGAAGTTTTATTAGTTTATGAGGAATAAATGGAAAAACTGACTCATTTTAGTTTGAAGAAATTTTACTGGAAAGATTATCTGACCATTTTTTTAGGAACTTTTATGTATGCATTGGGGGTAACCCTATTTATAATGCCACATCAATTTGTTCTTGGTGGTTTAACAGGTGTTGCTGTTTTGTTAAACTATGGTTTTGGATTGCCCGTTTCTTTAATGGTATTGATAATGAATGCTGTTTTGCTGTTTATTGCATACAGAATTTTAGGAACAGACTTTCTTTTAAAAACTGTTGTTGGTGTAGGATCACTTACAGGATTTTTAGCATTATTTGAGAACCTTCAATTGTCTCCAATAATGATGGAAGAGTCGTTGATGGCGGGACTGATTGGCTCAATTATAGCAGGTGCAGGTGTTGGTTTGGTATTGTCTGTGAATAGTAGTACCGGTGGTACAGATATCATAGTGCTTATTATTAATAAGTACAGAAATGTAACTCCCGGGCGAACCATGCTATTTGTTGATTTAGTTATAGTGGCTTCTTCATATATTATATTTAGAAGCGTAGAAACGATTGTATTCGGTATAATTATTATCGCAGTAATGACAACTTCCGTTGATTGGATAATAAACGGTGTTCGTCAATCAGTTCAGTTTTTTATTGTTTCCCGGGAATATGAAGAAATAGCTACTCAGATAAACTTACAACTCGACAGAGGTTGTACAGTACTTGAGGGAATGGGATGGTACACAAAAAAAGAACAGAAAGTACTGCTACTGATGGCAAAGCGCAGTGAGTCAAACTCAATATTCAGACTTGTTAAAAATATTGATCCAAATGCTTTTGTCTCTCAAGCCAATGTTGTTGGAGTTTATGGTAAGGGATTCGACAGATTGAGATAACAAAAATAACATATTAAAGAGTTGTGTTTTTATTATTGAGTAGCCCTATCAACTAAATATACCAGAGATTTATAGCTGATGCCGCTATTAAGAGAGAGCCCTATCTCACAAGTTCTGCTATTAGAAAATCCCTCTTGAGCATCTTTATTTTCATGTTGCAATGGAGTAAGTGCAGATTTGGGAAGTTCTGGATAAAAGAACCCACGATCGCCTGCCCACCCACAACAATTGACGTTGTCCGGGACTACGACTTTCTCTGCACACATCGTAGCTACCTTATAAAGCTTATCGCCAAGTTGCATTTTTGTAGAACTGCATGTAGTGTGAACTGATATTGAGATAGGGAGTTTTACAAAATTCAAACGGTCAAGTAAGAAATCATGTATAAAGTCTACTTGATCAAAAAGTTTCAAACGAGGGTCGAGTGTCTCTCGCATATGTAGCAAGCATGGACTCATATCACATACAATGGGGAGTTCGCCGTTGTTACTCACTTTTAAAAGTGCCTCATTTAATTCTGACTCTTTCTCTTGTGCTTGCTTCCTAAATCCTTTGCTACTGAAAGCCATGCCGCAACAAAGTTTATTTTTCTCTTCAGGAATTAATACAAAATATCCCGCTTTATGTAAAAGGGAAAGCATTTTAGTTGGTATATCCACTTTCTCCTCATATCCATAAGAAGGTCCGCTCATAGAACGAGTTATACAAGAGGGGAAATATACTACCTTTGGAGCATCGGTTAATTTTGCAGGGTAGCTGTTTTGTACGATGAGTTTGCTCCCGGATGGTGTGTAGCGAGTCCATAGAGGCAATATTCCATCACTTACTCTGTAAAATCCTTTTGCTATTCTTTCAATAGAGTCATAACCAAACACTTTTGATATATGGTGAGGAAGGCTTATAACTCCACGTATTAGTGAAGTTACAACCGTCATGTTATTTGCAATGCTATTTGCTATTCTATTAACAAACTTGCTGTTTAGCTGCCATCTCAATTCTTTAACAAGCACACCCGTGTCAATATTCACCGGACAGGCAATACCACATAAACCATCTGTTGCACATGTCTCATCAAGTGGATAGGATATTTTCTTTACTTTTTCCAGAATTGATTTCTTTTGAACTTTGCCTACTGCATTATCTGCAATAAAACGATAAGCAACAATTCTCTGGCGAGGGGTAAGTGTAAGGTCTTTAGATGGGCAGACTACCTCACAAAAACCGCATTCTATACATTTATCAATAATGATGTTGGCATTAGGGATGCGTTTTAGGTTTTTGATAAAAATATCTTTATCACTGTTTAATATGACTCCCGGGTTAAGTATTTCTGTAGGATCGAAAGCCTTTTTAATTCGTTTCATTATGCTATAAACTTCTTCACCCCATTCCTTTTCCACAAAAGGAGCCATATTGCGCCCGGTACCATGTTCTGCTTTCAGGCTTCCATCATGTTTCACAACAACCAGATCACAAAGTTCGTACATAAATGATGCGTATTTTTGTATTCCCTCTTCTCTGTTGATGTCTGGAAAGACTGTGAAGTGTACATTACCATCAAGTAAATGCCCCCACATTACGGCATCTTCATAACCTGTGTGAACAAGTAGGTCTCTTAAGTCGGTTAATGCTTCTCCAAGCGATTCACCCTTGAATGCTACATCTTCTATTATACTCGCGGTATTCGCCGGGCGTGATGCAGCAGCCGAAGTGAACAGACCATTTCTTACATTCCAGTATAGGTTGTAGAGAAGTTCATCAGTGGTAAATTTAATAGATGAAAGTGTTTTTATATGTGAAAGCTTTCTTTCTATTTCAGTTATTTGTGATAACAAGGTAGACTCATCATCTGTGGATGTTTCTATAAGTAGTGCAGCTGCTCCTTCCGGTAATGATTTTAATTCTTCAGGCATACCTCTCTGATCTTCCACAGCTTTCAAAGCATTTCGATCCATCAGTTCAGCTGCACTTACTTCACATCCTCTTAAAGGTAAGATTGCTTCACTTACATCACGAAGGTTGTTGAAGTAAATCAACGCAGATGCTTTGAGAGGAGCATCATGAACTGTATTAAAAGTAGCCTGAGAAATAAACCCCAATGTACCTTCTGATCCTATCATCAGTTGTTGAATAATATCAATAGGGTCATCGAAGTCGATCAGAGAGTTTACACCATAACCACACGTGTTCTTTATCTGAAATTTTCTATCAATCTTATTTCGTATAGTTAAGTTCTTTGTAGCTATGTCATGAAGATCTTTTATTTCTGCAATTAATTCGGGGTGAGTATGGATGAAAGAATTTCGGCTATCAATATTACCGGTATCAAGCAGTGTGCCATCTGCAAAGATTATCCGCATCGACTTTATTGTATTGTAGCTGTTGTGCTTAATGCCATAACTCGATCCGCTAGAATTATTAGCAATAATACCACCAATCTTCGCTGAATTAATCGAAGCTGGTTTGGGTCCTAGTTTTCGTTTGTATTTCTTTAAGATCATGTTGGCTGAAGAGCCTGTAAGTCCACATCCAAAGGTTGCAGTATGACCGTTATCAGTTATAGCTGAAAAATTAAATCCATTCCCCACTTCTGCTAATATTGAGTCAGATATTGTTTGTCCACTCAAACTCGTTCCGGCTGCTTTAAAAGTAACTGGTGTGTTTTCTATAACACAGAATTTTAATAAACGAATTACCTCTTCTTCTGAATTAACTTTAACAACGGCTTTTGGTATTAGTCTATAGAGATCGGCATCGGTCCCTTTTGTAAGTCTTGAGAGCTCATCAGTAAAAACTTGCTCCTTAGGTAAAAGGCTTAATAACCGCGAATTCATTAGTTGTAAATTCTATTCCAGAGAGACAAAGATGTCTTTACCTTCCTCTGCAATTCTAATCTTACCCTCTCTACTCAGCCAACCAAGTGCAGCATATAAGTTCTTATCGGTAAGTTTTGTGGACTTCTTTAGTTCCTTGATGTTCTGTTTGCCCTGCTGGTCTAAGATAGTCCAAACCTTTCCTGCGTTTATACCAAAAATTTCAATCATTTCTATAATTATTAATTGTGCTTTTACACTATCACAAAGTTACATTAAAATTAAAAAAATCAAATTGAATAGAGTATAATTATTACTCCTTACTTGTGATAATCAAATTGATTACATTTGTAACCTGTTGTATAAGAGAGTGGTGGCCGTCATTGATGATAACGTAATCGGATAGTTTTAACTTTTCCTCTTCACTAATTTGATTTTTCATACGGGCAATTATTTCATCTCTACTGGAACCATCACGCCTCATTACTCTTTCGATTCTAAGTTCTTCGGGAGAATATACAGTAATTAATTTGTCAATATATTTCAAGAACCCGGCTTCAATTAAAATGGCAGCTTCAATTGCTACAATATCTGATTTGTTTTGATTGTTACACCAATAAATGAAAGATTTTGCTAATTCAGGATGAATTATTGCATTGGCTATTTTTAGATTTTCTTCGTTGTTAAAAATAAGTTCAGCAAGTTTTTTGCGATTTAGAACTCCATCAGAATAAATCTCGCTTCCAAAATGGGAAATAAGTTTTCTTTGTACAATCTTTGAAGAATTATTAAGTAGCTTTGCCTCTTTGTCTGCATCAAAAAGTGGAATATTGTGTAATTTTAGAATTTCGCCAACTACCGATTTTCCACTACCAATTCCACCTGTGACACCAATCTTAATCATCTCGATCTGTTTTCAAAAAGGAATTCAACTGTAGATGGTGAAATCTTAGGGTCAATTACTGTTGAGGGACTTTTAGTAAGTGAAAGCTCTACTCTGCCATTTTTATTTTTATTAAAATCTCTATAGTCGAGCTCAATAGAAAAATCCTCCGGAACAATTTTCCTGTAATCTTCAAGAGTGACAGAAAATGAGACTGTAGCTCGTGAAGGGAAAAACTTTACATCGAGATTTCTTGGCATATGTGCAGCAGTGACTGGAATTTCAAAAGAGTGCTCGGTGTATTCCACTATCGGAATGTAAATTTCTACCTTATTAGGTGAGAATTTAACACCTTCAACAGCATTGATTGATACCGGCAGTTGCGAAGTAGCATTTAGGTTCTTGAAAACAGTGTATTCAATGGTCGCAGAATTCAAATTTTTAAGTGATTCAGCAGAACCATATGCCATGACGCTTTCAGGAATAAATGTTGCGCTATCTGCAAATAGATTTGCTCTACTGGTAGTGATCTCTCCATCAAAAGTAACTGGTAGTTTTTTACTTTCTAATTTTGATGTTGCAAGAGAGACTGTCATAGGGTAATATCCTCTTATTCTTGTACTTGTAGCAAACTTTGTGCTAAGAAGTTGCCTGAATTGTTCACCCTGAAGTAAGTTGTTTCCGGCATCAGTGAGTTCAGTCACATTTATTTCAAGAGAGTCTTTCTTTGTAATGTCAAGGCGGAAGATAGCCGAACCATTGTCTGTTATGCTAACGTCGATATATTCAGGGAGAGGATGATCGAATACCACATTTTCAGGAATATTTGTGTATTTCAAAGGTATTCGATATGTGCCTTCTACATTCTCTTTTTGAAAGAAAAGCATCAACCAGAAAATGAATGCCAAGATTAAGAAAAACAGAAAGACGAATGTATTTTTCCACGGGAATGTGGAAAAATAGTTTTCAGCTCTTGACAACCATTCACTGATAATAGCTTTTATGTCCATAGTGGCAGAAAAATTATCTTGCCTCTACATCTTTAGAAGAAGCGTATACAGATGTTTTTTCAAATTTTATTTTAACGCCATCAGATACTTCTACAAGAAACCATGTGTCGCCAACTTCTTTGATACGACCATGTATTCCTCCTGCAGTTACAACTTTATCTCCGGTTGTCATCGATTCTCTGCTTTTCTGCAGTTCCTTTTGCTTTTTCTGTTGTGGACGAATCATAAAGAAGTAGAAAACAGCTATTATTGCAATAAGCATAAAAAGGGTACTACCCATACCACCTGCACCTGTTGCTTGTAATAAAATATTCATAAAATTATATGTTTAAAGTTTATACTAATTTTTAAAGATAATATTTTCTTTTTTTATTTGCTGTACTATTGCATTTAAAATTCCATTTATAAAGGTGCCGCTCTTAGGAGTACTATACGATTTAGAAATCTCTATGTACTCATTAAGTGAAACGCTTATAGGAATTGAGTCAAAAGTAAATATCTCAGAAAGTGCAATTTGCATGATAACTAAATCCATTAATGCAATCCTGTCGAAATCCCATTTGTCCGTGTGACTCTCAATGAGTTCTCTGTATTTATTCTCATTGAAAATTGTGTCGTGCAAAAGTTTAATTGCAAACTGCTTATCTTCCTCATCTTTAAACATAGGTAAAAGTGGCTGGTTAGGTCCTGACTTTTCTGAGAATTTCTTAATAGTTTTAATTACAAACGATTGCACGATCTCAATGTCATCATTCCAGAAGATAGACTCGTCTTCAAGGATATCATCAAGCTCTTCGTTACCACATATAAATTGCTTAAATATTTTCCTCCAAAATTCTCTGTCTTCATCGTATGTAGGAGAAGGAATCTGAGTATAATTTATATATGTTTCGGACTCTAATATCGTTTCCAGAAGAGTTTTAACAAAAGTCTCGTTATTTACCCATGATAAAGGGCGTTCATTAATGTAATTTGTTAATTGATTATTCTGCTCAAGTTGAAGTGTGAATTTGTTCCTTAGTAAGTGTAGATTAGGATTCATATCTTCCTTGGTGGGGAGAAATTTATTCTTTTTAGCTTCCACCCTACTATCATACGCTTTGGTAATCTCTAATATTAACAAAAACATGTAATAGTAAAGATCGTATGATTTTTGTAAACCGAACATGAGCTCTTTTTCGGCTTTAAGTAAATCTTTATTCGTACCCTGATACCATGAATAGACTAACTGAACTACCCTAATACGAATTAAATTTCTGTTTATCATTTTCTGAATGAACTTATTTTCCGTTATCTCCGAAGATTTTTATCGGAACTGCAAAAGTAGTGATTTTTTCGGAATATAGAACTGGAATATTAGAAAAGGAAAGTTTTAGAATTATTATATTTGTAATTAATATGTATGTTTATAGGTATTAAACTCTAATTATAAATTATTTAACTCAGAGAAAATGAAAAAAGAAATTATTATCATAGTATTGGTAATGTGCTCAGTGGTAAGCTTCTCTCAGCAGAAGGAGCGAATAATATCTGTAATACCTGAACCTGTATCTGTAGTCAAAAAAGGAGGTCATTATGTTTTACCGAATGATATTCTAATCTCCCTTCCAAGTAGCATTGAAACAGCATATATAAAGAGCTTAATCGAAGAAAAATTATCTATAGCTGCAGCAAAAAAAGTTGTTTTTAGTAATTATGCAGACAATGCAAATATTGTATTGATGCTAAATAAAACTATCAGTGACGAAATAGGAGATGAGGGTTATAAACTAAATGTTTCAGGAGATAAGATTATAATAAAGGCAAATAAGTCGGCAGGACTTCTCTATGGTGTTCAAACACTATTGCAACTTTTGCCCCCTCAAATAGAAAGTGATAAGAGAGAAGAGAACGTTTCATGGCAGATACCTCAAGTGGATATTGTTGATTATCCAAGAGTTGAGTGGAGAGGAATGATGTTAGACGTTTCTCGTCATTTCTTTACTGTAGATGAGGTAAAGAGTTTTATAGATAATATGGTAAAGTATAAATACAATATTTTCCATTGGCATCTCACAGATGACGAAGGGTGGAGGATAGAAATAAAAAGTTTGCCAAAACTTACCGAAATTGGAGCATGGCGCACAGAACAAATTGGATGGTTTGGCGATTTTTCACAACCAGATCCAGAGGCCTCAAAAACTTATGGAGGTTTCTATACTCAGGAAGAAATAAGAGATGTAATTAATTATGCACTTGAACGAAATGTTCAGATTATGCCTGAAATTGATGTGCCTGGACATGCATCAGCAATACTTGCTGCTTACCCCGAGCTCTCATGCTTTCCGGATAGCGATGATCATTTTGTTAGAACAGGTGCACCTTTTCTCGATTGGAATACTGGTGGTAGACCTGCTGCAATATATGAAAATACTTTAAATCCTGCTGATGAAAAAGTGTATGAGTTTTTGGATAAGGTACTAACAGAAGTCTCAGAAATGTTTCCTTTTGAATATATACATACTGGAGGAGATGAGGCTCCTTATACATTTTGGGAGAAATCGTCGAACGTAAAGCAATTAATGAAACGTGAGGGTCTAAAAGATATGGCTGAAGTACAATCATATTTTGGTAAAAGAGTTGAGCAAATCATACTATCTAAAAATAAAAAGATGATGGGTTGGGATGAGATTCTTGAAGGAGGTATTACACCCACTACAGCATTAATGAGCTGGAGAGGAGAGCAACACGGAATAGAGGCATCCAAATCGGGCCATTTGGTGGTAATGAGTCCCAATAACTTCGTGTATATCGATTATATGCAGGGAGATATTTCAACAGAGCCAAAGGTCTACGCTTCATTAAGATTGAACCAAACATATAGATTTGATCCGATTCCTGAGGGGGCAAACGGCGACTTTATATTAGGTGGACAAACTAATTTATGGACCGAACAGGTTTACAATATTCGGCAAGCTGAGTATATGACATGGCCTCGTGGTTTGGCAATAGCTGAGTCGCTTTGGTCGCCTAAAGAAAATAAAGACTGGGATAGATTTATTGCTAAAACTGAAATCCATTTCAAACGATTCGATTATGCAAAAACAAAGTATTCACCTGCAATGTACGACCCTATTGTGGAGGTTTATAAGGTTGGTGAAGATTTTTATGTAACTTTAATCCCTGAGATTAGTGGACTTGATTTATATACAAGCTTCGACTCTTCATATCCCGATAATTATTACCCTAAATACACTGAACCACAATTAATTCCAAAAGATGCTGTTTTGATGAGGATAATAAGTTATCGTGAAGATAAACCAATAGGTCGTATGATGACAATAACTACAGAAGAATTAAAGAAAAGAGTGAGATAGAAAATTGTTTAATTAATAGTAAATCACTATCTTTGCGCCGCTTTTTTGTAAGCTCCCGTGTGATGGGAAATAAAGAAAAGCACTTTATTTTGAGTAACACAAACAATTTTAAAAATGAAAACATTTGAATTA
>Ga0079223_10002594_pt1 | contig 11226 bp, 12 predicted proteins | sample Stecom2011_FD_75072 | JGI IMG/M metagenome (GOLD analysis project Ga0079223, IMG submission 75072) | Agricultural soil microbial communities from Utah to study Nitrogen management - Steer compost 2011 | ecosystem: Environmental > Terrestrial > Soil > Agricultural land | place: USA: Utah...
CGTTCGATGATTGATGCCTACCTGCGGGAAAGGCAACTCAGCGAACGCACAGATCTGAGCCTGAGCCAGCTGGACGCCATCGATTACCTGGCCAAAACCATTCGCCTTGGCTGCCTGCTACACGACAGCGGCCACTCCAGTTTTTCGCACCAGTTCACCCAGGCCCGCCGCATCCGTGAACTCATGTCGCGACCCCAGCGTTTCCGGGACCTGTGGCGAGGGGTCGATTTCACCCGTTATCACCCGGAGGAGCCAGGAGAACTGGAACATGAACATTATTCCGTCCGGGTTGCCCATGACGTGCTTTCATCGGTAGATCTGGATAACGCTGGGCTGAACGCCGTCGATGTGATTGGCATCATGGAGACCACCGACGTAACCCCAAGCGACACCTTTTGCCGCCACGCCCGCACTTTCTGGGAATTCATTGCCGGCGAAGATGCCGTCGCCGGCACCATCGGCGAACAGGACGTGCCGGCCCTGGTCATGGGGTTGCTGTCGTCCATCGTGTCCGGTGAGATCGATGCTGACCGGGCAGATTACATGCTGAGGGATGGTTTCCACAGTTCCGTTACCATCGGCGGGTTCAACCTGGACCACCTTCTAAGCAACCTGAGGTTTGGCTGGGATGTGTCCGAACCCTGGATGGGCCTTGCGATTACCCAGAAAGGCCTGGGTGCCCTGGAAGATTTCGTTTACAGCCGGTATCAGATGTACCGGAAAGTCTACGCCCACAAAACAGCCCTGGGTTTCGACTGGCTGCTGCGGGAAGCCATCAACGAAGTACTGGAAGACCCGGAAAGCTTTGACTGGATCGACACCTGCCTGAGTGATATGAAGTACTTTGCCGAGCTGACCGATAACTTCTTCTGGGAAGCCTTCCGGAAAGTGGCCCGCAAGCAGCCGAAAAGTTACTCATTCTGCATTGTAAACCGGGTGAAGCTGCACCACCTCGATACCCGGGAAAATCTCGACAAACAGCAGATTGCCGACCACAGCCACTGGCTGGCCGGCGAGCTGGCCATGGACCCGGGCAACGTGGTGACCTGCTCCATGCGCGCCCGTTTCTCGAATATCCAGGACAACTTCAACGGCATAAAAGTATTGGTGAAGAATCCGATTTCCCGGGAGCGCTCACTGCGCAAGATTACCGAGGTCAGCGCGTTTTTCTCGAAGTTTGGTGACGGCACCATCACCCATTTCTACAGCCGGCCGGAAGTCACCAGGATGGCGCCTCCCGACATGCTGGAATAGGCTGGTGCGCTACCGAATCGCGGCAACCAAACGGGTGGCGCTTTCCCACGCGCCTTCCATCCGGCCGCCAGCCAGCCAGTCGCCCGCCAGCCCAACCCCATTCTCGGCATCGTACCGATAGCCGGGCTGACTACTCCAGGCCGACCGGGCATAAAGCCAGCGATGGGCCACCGTCTCATCGGGCCGAGCATCGGCACCGGTTAACGCCGCGAATTCGCCCACCAAAGTGTTGCTGACATAGCCCGGCTCTGCATCCACATGGGCCTTGGTCCACTCCGGGGTGGCATGCAGTACCCACCATTGGCCGGAATCATTCCGGCCCGGCTTGGAGGAATTGTTGGCAACCCCGTAGAGCACCTCAGAGTGCGGGCGCATGGCGTCTGCGTTCACGTCAGGTGGCTCCGAAAAGTGAGCCGCCACTGCCCAACACGGGAGAATCTGATCAACGGGGTTTTCCAGCTCTTCCGCCAGCCCGTCAAGCTGGCTTGCCAATAACAGCTCCCGGGCCTGGGCCGGGGGCGCGGTGATGATCACCTGATCGAATACACCGTGGTTCAGTCCTTCTGTACACACCAGTTGCCACTGGTTACCGGAACGCTCCAACCGTTCAATTCTCACCCGGGCAGTTACGTCAACGTGAGCAGACAATGCACGGGTGATGGCGGTCATTCTCGGTACGCCAACATAACGCTTCTCTTCCGGAAACGGCTGCCAGTTCAGTGTGTCGTCCTGAAAACGAAATCTTGCTGGCCACTCGCGGAAAGCGTCGCTTCCCGCCCAGCGCTGCAAGAACGAAAGAAACTCAGGATTGCGGGCGGTAAAATATTGAGCACCAACATCGGCAGAGCCACTACCAACTCTCTTGGAGGCCATACGACCACCCGGCCCGCGACTTTTCTCAAATACCGTGACACTATGGCCCAGTTGGCCAAGTAAAATGGAAGCCGTAAGGCCTGCCAGACCTGAACCGATAACCGCTACGCTGCGTATTGATGTGGTGTCTGATGTCACTTTAAGCATGGTTGTATATGGCCCGATTGAATTACTGGTTAACAAACATTCTGAGATGGTTCGATTCCGAAGCCGGTTCAGATCACCTGGACTCCAGCTCCAGATCCTTTAACTGGGTGAGAGTGCTGCCTTTTATCGCATTGCATCTTGCTTGCCTACTCGCATTTTTCACTGGCGTCAGCGCGTTTGCCATCGTGTTTGCCGCAGTCTTTTTTGTCATTCGGATGTTTGCCATCACTGGCTTCTATCATCGCTACTTTTCCCACAAGACATTCAAGACCAGTCGAGCCGCCCAGTTCGTGTTTGCCGTACTGGGCGCCAGTTCGGCCCAGCGGGGCCCATTGTGGTGGGCCGCTCACCACCGCCATCATCACCAGCACTCCGATAATGCCGAAGACCTGCACTCCCCCCACCACGGCGGGTTCTGGTGGTCTCACGCTGGTTGGTTTACCTGTGATGCCGGTTTCAGCATGGATGAACGCCGGGTACGCGACTGGTTGAAATTCCCGGAACTCAAGTTTATCAACCGTTTCGATTCATTGATCCCGGTGGCGGCAGCCGTGCTGATCTACCTACTTGGTGAAGCCCTGGCGGTTTGGGCACCGGGGCTGGGCACCAATGGTTTGCAACTGCTGGTTTGGGGATTTTTCATCTCAACGGTGTGCTTGTTCCACGCGACGGTATCCATCAACTCCTTGTCGCACGTGTGGGGAAAACGCCGGTTCGAAACCGACGACGACAGCCGAAACAATTTCTGGCTCGCGCTCATTACGCTGGGCGAAGGATGGCACAACAATCATCACCGGTGGCCACAATCCGTGCGCCAGGGGTTCCGGTGGTATGAAATAGATATTACCTGGTACGGGCTTTGGGCATTGTCCAAGCTCGGCATAGTGTGGGATTTGAATCCGATACCGGCACATATCCAGAAAGAAACCCGTGAATTGGACGAACAGAGGAGGAAGCGCAAATGACAACTGCTTCTGCCATCGAGGTCGGCTCACCGAACCCCGCCCTGCCAGCTGTGCTCGACCAGTTCTGCGCCCTGTTCAATCAGCTGGATAAGGGCAATCTGCACAAACTGCAGCAGGTTTATGGTGAAGACATCGAGTTTCAGGATCCATTTGGAATAGTGAATGGCCTGGATGAACTGACGAATTACTTTGCCGGCGCCTATGGCAACGTTATCCGCTGTCAGTTCCGCTTCAACAGCCCGGTGATCCAGGACTCCTGGTGCACCATTCCCTGGGTAATGGAGTTGCAGCACAAGCGCATCAAAGGGGGAAAAACCGTAGAGGTTGAGGGTATCAGCCACCTCCGGATTCTGGACGGTCGGGTACGGTACCACCGGGATTACTTCGATGCCGGCCAGTTACTCTATGAAAATCTTCCGGTAGTGGGCGGTGTGATCCGCTGGGTCAAGGAGCAGGCAGGATGAGCAGACGCCTGGAAACCGCCAGCAACATATGGCTGACCGGCGCATCATCCGGTATTGGCGAGGCACTGGCGAAACAACTTGCCACCCACGGTCACAGGCTGATTGTCACCGGGCGCCGAAAGGAGCCACTGGATGCCCTGGTAAATCAGCATCCCTCACAGTTGCTGGCCGCCCCCGCCGACACCACCAGTAAGAGTGACCTTGAGGCTTTGAAGGATTCTCTGGGCCACTTTGGTGATCTGGATATGGCGATACTCAATGCCGGTACCTGCGAATACCTGGAAATCGCCGAGTACGACAGCCGCGTTATTGAAGCCAACATGATTACCAATGTGGTTGGCACCGCCCGCAGCCTGGATATCGCGCTTCCAGCTCTCAGGGCCACGAGGGCCAAAGGTAAACCGGCAACACTGGTGATCGTCAGCTCGTCGGCCTGGTGGTTTCCATTTGGCCGGGCAGAGGGTTACGGCGCCTCAAAGGCTGCCCTGACCTACTTTGCTCACGCGCTGCGTGCCGATTTGGCGGCAGAAGGCATCGACGTGGTGGTGGTTTCACCGGGCTTTGTGAAAACACCTCTGACGGACCGTAACGACTTCCCCATGCCCTTCATCATCAGCGCCGAAGATGCAGCCCACCGCATCGTTAAAGGGCTTGAAAAGGGTAAAACGGAAATCGCCTTTCCCCGGCGTTTTACCTGGCTGCTCAAGGCGCTGGGCGCCTTGCCTCAAGGCCTTGTGGATCGCATGGCCGCATCCATGGCCCGTAACAACCACTCTTGAACACTTTGGTAACAGGAAAAGTTTGCATGAACCCGAATCGTCAGCGTATTGCTGTGATTGGTGCCGGTGTATCCGGCTTGACGGCGGCCTGGCTGCTTAGCGAAAAACACGACGTTCAACTGTTCGAGGCTGGCGATTATGCGGGTGGCCACACCAACACCGAGCAGGTTGAGGCTGGCGGGCGCGTTTGGCCGGTGAACACCGGTTTTATCGTGTTCAATGACTGGACCTACCCGAATTTCATCAAACTGATGGACCGCCTGGGGGTGAAATCGGAAGTCAGTAACATGAGCTTCAGCGTGGACTGCCATGTGTCTGGCCTGCAGTACAACGGGACCAGCCTCAATACGCTGTTTGCACAGCGCAAGAACCTTCTTAACCTGAACTTTCTGAAGATGATCAGGGAAATCCTCCGGTTCAACAAGGAAACCCGCGCCGATCTCGCTGCCGGCCAGATTCCAGAAGGTGAAACCCTGGGCGAATACCTGAATCGCAACCGCTACAGCCGTTATTTCCGGAACAACTACATTGTTCCGATGGGTGCTGCTATCTGGTCTGCCCCGGAAATCGTATTGGAGCAGTTCCCGATCCGGTTTTTCCTCCAGTTTTTTAACAATCACGGCATGCTGTCGGTGGACGACCGCCCAACCTGGCGGGTGATTTCCGGCGGTTCCGCCACCTACGTGAACAAGATGATGGCGCGGCTGGGCGACCGCACTCACCTGAACAGTCCGGTAACGGCGATTACTCGGGACGAAGAAGGCGTCATCATTGTGGTGAACGGCCAACAGCACCGGTTCGATCAGGTTGTGCTGGCCTGCCACAGCAACCAGGCGTTGGCGATGTTGAACGATCCGACCGACCAGGAACGGGACATCCTTGGTGCCATCGGCTACCAGAAGAACGATGTAGTGTTGCACACCGATGCCAGCGTTTTGCCATCCACCCGGCTGGCCTGGGCAGCCTGGAACTACATGATTCCCGAACACAGCACCCAGCCGGTGTCGGTGACCTACAACATGAATACCTTGCAGAACTTCGATGATGCGCCTGAAACCTTCTGCGTTACGCTCAATCGAAGCCACGACATCGACCCCGCCAAAGTCATCAAGCGATTTGAATACGACCATCCGGTATTTACCCTCGAAGCCGTGGCCGCCCAGGAGCGCTATGACGAAATCGGTAACCGGAACCGGACCCACTACTGTGGCGCCTACTGGTTCAACGGCTTCCATGAAGACGGTGTACGCAGCGCATTGCGCGTTACCCGTGCGTTCGGGGTGGAGCTCTGATAATGGCCAGCCAGTGGCTAGAAGGCACTATAAAACACCGGCGTAAGATTCCGGTTTTGCACGAGTTTAAGTACAAGATCGGTATGCTGGCGTTAGACCTGGATGACTGGGAGACCATCACCTCTTCGAGCCCGTTCTTTTCCCTGGAACGGTTTAACTGGATGTCTCTGTACCGGCGGGATTACCTGAACCCGGAAGTGCCCAGCCTGCGCCAGGCAGTGTTCAACCAGGTGAAAAGCGCCACTGGCTGGGCACCGGACGGCCCAATAGAGCTGATTACTCACCCGCGCTACCTGGGGTACGTTTTCAATCCCGTCAGCTTTTACCTGTGTTACAACCACGGCGAAAGCCCCCGAAATGGCGACGTTCCCCGAGTGATTCTGGCGCAGATTACCAACACCCCCTGGAAGCAGCGTCATGTTTACTGCCTTGAGTGCCATCAGCCCGGAGCTACCCTGGCCGGCGCGTGGCATACCGAACGCTTTGCCTTCAGCAAGCGCTTTCACGTGTCCCCGTTTAACGGCATGGATCAGCAGTACCAATGGCTGTTCAGTTTCAAAGACTCCGAGCTACGTATTCACATGAACGTGCAACAGGGACAGGAAAAACATTTTGATGCCACCCTGGTAGTCCAACGCAGCCCGTTTGATCGTAGAACATTGCACAGAAGCCTGAGGCGTTTTCCCCTGGAAACCCTCAAAGGCACGGCCGGCATTTACTGGAATGCCCTGAAGCTGAAGCTCAAGGGCGTGCCTTTCTACACCCACCCGGACAAGCTGGACAAAACGGACAGCCAATATCGAAAGGGCGTGGAAGATAAAGGCGCAGAGATCACTTTAACACCGGCACCCAGGCACTCAGAGTCAGATGATATAGCGGGAAGGGTAAGCTCATGGAGAACCTGAACACATCCGTAGACAGCCAGCGCACCAGCCAAACGCCGCTGGTGAGCCGTATTGCAAAACAGCTTGTCTGCCAGCAGCTGTCACAACTGGCCCACGGCAAACTGGTGGTCAAGGAACACGGTGCTGAGGATCTCGTCTATGGTGACGGAGACCCGCAGTATCCGGCAGCGGAACTGGTCATCCATGATCACACCACCTGGCGTGATCTGGTGACTGGTGGCAGCGTTGGGGCCGCCGAGTCCTTCGTTGCAGGGGACTGGAGCTCTCCGGACCTGACCGCCCTGCTGCGTTTTTTCAGCAGAAACCTGGACACCATGAATGCCTTTGAAGACAAGTTCAGCTGGGTAAGCAAGCCGACCCTGAAAGCGCTGCATTGGCTGAACCGCAACACCCCTGCCGGTTCACGCAAGAACATCAGTGCCCACTACGATCTGGGTAATGAATTGTTCCAGCTCTTTCTCGACCCAACCATGATGTATTCATCTGCCATTTACCCGAGCGCGGACTCAACGCTCGAAGAAGCCGCCGTCTACAAGCTGGATACCATCTGCAAGAAGCTGGACCTGCAACCAGAAGACCGTGTGATCGAAATAGGCACCGGCTGGGGCGGCTTTGCCATTCACGCCGCCAAGCATTACGGCTGCCACGTAACCACGACCACCATCTCCCGGGAGCAACTTGAGCTGGCCAAAGAGCGGGTGAAAGCCGAAGGACTGGAAGACCGTATTACCCTTCTGTTTGATGACTACCGTGACCTGACCGGGCAATTCGACAAGCTGGTGTCGATCGAAATGATTGAGGCCGTTGGACCGCAGTTCCTGGACAGCTACCTGGCCCAGGTCAGCACGCTGCTCAAGCCGGACGGCCTTGCCCTGGTGCAGGCTATTAATATGCCGGAGCAGCGTTACGACCGGGCCCTGAAGAACGTCGACTTCATTCAACGGTACATTTTCCCGGGCAGCTTCATACCCTCATTCGGAGCCATTATCGCGTCCATGCGCCGCGGATCCGACCTGGTGCTGACCCACTCCGAAGACTTCGGTTTCCATTACGCCCGCACCCTGCGGGATTGGTGTGATCGGTTCATGGCAAACCGGAACGCCCTGCTTGAACGAGGCTACGACGAGGCCTTCCAGCGTCTATGGCACTTCTATTTTGCCTACTGTGAGGCTGGCTTCAGCGAACGGGCCATTGGTGTGGCTCACCTGGTGCTGGCCAAACCCGCCAACAAGCGCGCCAACATACTCAGTTTATGATCGCCTCAGACACCGCCCGCAACATCCTGAACTTCGTCCTGTTCCAGACAGGCTGGCTTGTATGCGTTCTGTTTCCTGGCCTGGCGGCTGCAGGGCTGGTGCTGGTGTTTCTGGCAGCTCACTTTGTGCTGGTCAGTCAGAAGCGGTTTTCCGAACTCCAGTTCATCGGCTTCGGGGTGGTGCTTGGCAGCCTGATGGATACACTCTGGTTCCGGACCGGTGTACTGGGCATCAACGGTTCCGATGAAGTCCTGGTTGCGCCCCCCTGGCTGGTCGCTATCTGGGCCATATTCATGACCACCCTATGCCACTCACTGGGCTGGATAGCGCAACGCAAATGGCTACCGTTTGTGTTTGCGCCGATCGGAGGGCCGTTCGCCTATTGGTCCGCCAGCAAACTGGGTATCGTCACCCTGCCCGACCTCACGATCTCTCTGGCCGCCATGGCTGTAGGGTGGTTCCTGTTATTCCCGTTGCTGCTTTACGTTCGGAAGACCCTGTATTCGGAGTTGCAGCCATGATTCGCTCAGCCATTACCTTCAGCGCCCTGACCATTCTGGCACTGCCCCTAAACGCCAACCAGTTCGTGTTCACCGGCACAGCCAAGAGTAACGGTGGCACGTTGCTTTACCAGGAAATCCATCAGGTTGAGGGCCATTGTGCGGAAGGCATCTTCGAACCCCAAACTCACTCAGTGAACTACCGAAAGGAACCTGGCGAGGCCCCATTCGCAACCAAACAGATGAGCTATGAGGACTCTTCGCTCCGCCCGAGCGTGGATTTTCAGCAACCAGACTTCAACGAGACGCTGGAAATTACCTATCCCGAGCCAGACCGCCTGGCTATTGAATGGCAGACCCCGGCCGGCGAAGTTGAGAGGTACGGGGTAAGCTTCGATGACCAATTAGTGGTGGATGCCGGTTTTGATCATCTGGTCCGGGCCAACTGGGGCAAGGTTACCCGGGGGGAGTCGGTGGAGTTTCGCTTCCTGGGCCCGACACGGGGCGAGCATTATGGGTTTGTACTGGAACCCACTAGCAATAACCAACTGAACTCCGATGTTGTCCTTCGCATTCGCCCCACCAGCCTCGTTCTCCGGTTTCTGGTTGACCCTATCGTGCTGGGGTACAACAAAGAGGGCGCACTGACCGAGTACCTGGGCCTTACCAACATCCGTGAAAACGCAGATGCCAATTTCACCGCGCACATCCGCTACGAGGTGGAACAATACCCGGATTGTGAACTGACGCCCTGAACCCGGCCCGGCCGCCAAACAGATAACCGGCCACGGTGTGGTAAACTCTCGGGCAAAACGTACCGGAGACTCCACCCCCATGATGTTTGTGTCGTTTAACGTCAACAGTATCCGCACCCGTCTGCACCAGCTTGAAGCTGTGATCGAGCAACTGAACCCGGATATCATCGGGCTTCAGGAAACCAAGGTCACTGACCAGGAATTCCCGGTAGATGACATCCGCAAACTCGGCTACCACGTGCACTTTCACGGCCAGAAAACCCATTATGGCGTCGCCCTGCTCTCCCGGGCAGAGCCCGAGTCGGTCCAGAAGGGATACAGCACCGATGACGACGATGCCCAGCGCCGCCTTATAACCGGTCGCTTTACCGTGAACGGAGAGCCGCTGACCGTGATCAACGGCTACTTCCCCCAGGGTGAGAGCCGGGATCATCCGGTGAAATTTCCCGCAAAACAGAAGTTTTACCGGGATCTGATGGCCTACCTGGACGACTTGAAGAGCCAACCTGGCCATGTGATTGTCATGGGCGACATGAACATCTCGCCCACAGACAAAGACATCGGCATTGGCGCGGATAACGCCAAGCGCTGGCTGCGCACCGGGAAATGCAGTTTTCTGCCAGAGGAACGGGAATGGCTTGCCCAGGTTGAAAGCCGGGGTTATACCGACGTCTTCCGCCACCTGCACCCGGACGAAGCCAATACCTTCAGCTGGTTTGACTACCGTAGCAAAGGCTTTGAACGGGACCCTAAACGGGGCCTGCGAATTGATCTGATTATGGCCAGCGACAGCCTGCTGCCCAAAGCCACAGAGGCCGGCGTATCCTATGATATCCGAGGCATGGAGCGGCCATCAGACCACTGCCCGGTATGGGCGCGGTTTGACCTCTGAGGAATCGATTCAGCGATTATGAAAAAAATCAAAACCAGGGACAGGATTCTCGGCACCAGCCTGGCGCTGTTCAACAGCCTGGGCGAGCCCAATGTCACCACCCTGCTGATCTCCGATGAGCTGGACATCAGCCCGGGCAACCTCTATTACCACTTCAAAAGTAAAAGCGACATTGTCGACGAGCTGTTCCAGAGCTTTGAAGCGGAAATGGTGGACTTACTCGCGGTGCCGGACGACGCCGATATTTCACTGGACCAGTTCAGCTTTTTCCTGCATTTGCTGTTTGAGGCTGTCGCCCGATATCGTTTTCTGTATCAGGATCTGGTGAACGTGCTGTCTCGCTACAGCCAGCTGCAAGTGCGGTTTAAACGGATTCTGGCGAAGAAAAAAAATGCGTTTCGGGTTTTGTGTGAGAGCTTTCAAAGCCAAGGGGTCATGACCATCAGTGAAGACGAGCTGCTCTCACTGTGCGAACAGCTCACCCTGACGGCCTGCTATTGGAGCAGCTTTGACACGCTGTCCCATCTGGATGACCGGGAATCGGTAGATCCGGGCAAGGGAGTGTATCAAATGCTGCACCTGATCCTCCCGTACCTGGCGGAACAGGAGCAACAGGAGATTCAGCTGACCAGCCGCAGCTACCTTTGAAGATTATTCTTCTTCATCCGAGGCTGGTGAATCACCCCGCAATCTGGCCAATTCGCTTTCCAGCGCTTCAATCCTGCGCTCCATCGCTTCAATTTCCTCGCGCCGGTGAATACCAAGGCGACGCAAAGCACCGGATACGCGCTGGTCGAACATGTGCTCAAGCTTGTCCCAGGTTCCGGTCGCCTTTTCCTTAACCTCACCAACGCGACCCTCTACGGTCTTGATCTGCTTTTCCACCACGCCCCGGGTCCTGGTTTCCAGTTGCTCACCCTCCTGCACCAGGCGCTCAAAAAACTTACCCGCGTCTTCCTCGGCCTTGGTGTATGCACCCAGACCCGCAAGCCAGATCTGGCGGGCGGAATCCTTGATTTTGTCCGCCAGCTGCGGATCATTTTCCGGGTTTTTATCGTCGTGGTCTGACATGAATACCTCTTGGCAACAAAGCGGGAACGGTCTGGCCCCATTGTATTACAGCCAAACGGGGATTTCAGTGGTC
>Ga0079223_10002595_pt1 | contig 11224 bp, 13 predicted proteins | sample Stecom2011_FD_75072 | JGI IMG/M metagenome (GOLD analysis project Ga0079223, IMG submission 75072) | Agricultural soil microbial communities from Utah to study Nitrogen management - Steer compost 2011 | ecosystem: Environmental > Terrestrial > Soil > Agricultural land | place: USA: Utah...
AAGATTTTGGGCAATTCTACTAATAGTGTTAAGCTACTTTTTCACTTACTTCATGCCAATCATATTACTGTACTTTGCATTGAGAGATAGTTTCGTGACAGAGTACATTACTCAAAGTCGATACAGCTTATCATTTTTAGGGTTTGTGACAGTGTCAGGAGTATTACTGCTAGCATTGCTAATTAAGCTAACTATTCAACTAAGAAAAGCGAAAGCATCAATCTTTAAATCAGCTATGTTTGGCTTAATACATATTTTAGTAGTATTGTTTGTAGTGTTTGTACTTATCAAACTTAGAAATTTTACATTTACAATTGAAGAAGATACAATCGCATTCTTCACTAATTTTAGAAACTTTTTAAACACAGCAAAAAACTATCTCATCATTTTTGCAAGTTGTTTAGGCTTATCAATGTTTTCACGTATTGGCGCATTATTGATTGACAAAGACTTTGTTCGTTCAATAGAATGGTTATAGGAGGAAAATTATGCAAGAATACAAAAAACGTATGACTTTGTTATTCATGTTCTTAGCTTTTGATGTAGTCATCATTGTGTTGTTTTACTTATTAATCGCAGAAGTTTTGAGTATTGAAAAAACAAACTCATTCTTATATTTTATTTTAGGTGCAATTCTTAGTTCAGTACTAACATATAGCACATTAAAGAAACTTAAATAGGAGGTAGTGTATGTCGACAAAGATTACAAACAAACTGAAAGTACATGGTGAAAATACTACTCAAAAGTATACTGATGCTCAGTACGATACAGATACACAAAGAATAAATGGTGCTCAACCTGGAACACCAATTAGTTCAAAACTCATGAATACTGGCTTACGAAATGCAACACTCGTAACAAGTGCTCTTATCGAAGCATTAAAAACAGTTGTACCAAACGACAATGACTTAACGACTGCAATAACAGTTGGTACAAGTACTACTCATACAGCTTTGGTCACAGCATTGACTGAAGCATTAGTTAAAATAAAAGTAGAACATGCAATTTTAGCTGATAACGTTAAGAGTGGTGCAATTGTAGAAGAAACTACTATTGCAAGAGAGTCTAAACAAGGCTATGGAATTAGTCTTGGTCTTAACTCAAAACTACAGTTCAAAACAACTTGGTTAGGTACGCATAAAAACAACGATGTGCTATACTATTCAACTGCTGGAAAATTAAAAGGCTTTTACATTGTTAAGGGACTAAGCGCAGAAACAACTACTAAATCTGCAGGTACACTCACAATCACGGCTGGTCAAACACCAACTACACATTCTGAATATCTTCAAAGACTTACTTTTGAAACAGCGATTTCAAGTGATACAAACTTAAACAAAACAGATACTATATCAAGTACATCTACGACAAATCAACTTGTAACTGCAAAAGGAGTTTATGATTATGCTCAAACAAAAATTGCAAAACATACAACTGCAGGTGTTAAGATACTTTCAAGAGCAACAACAGATGGTGTTTTATCAGATTTAGATAAAACGACAACAATGCCTACTACACCTACTAACTCTCAGATTCCAACTACAAAATTACTTAAAGATTATGCTCAATCAAAAATTGTTGGTAATGCTGGTGATATTCTTATAAAAAGTAGTGCAAACAATGGAGCAGTTGGTACTATAAGCAAAACGACAGAAGTCAATGAGTCTTCTACAGATCTGGCAATACCTACTGCGAAAGCTGCGTATATCGGTGCAAATACATTAGCGATACAAAACAGAGCAAAAGTATTATGGTCGGGAAGTAAAAGAGTTTCTGCAAACGAAACAGAAGATATTGATATACTACCTCAAGGTATAATTGACGAGTATTCTTTGATTGGTATCGAAATACGTCATACTGGTACTGCTGCTCAAAGTGATATAGTGTTTATACCAACAATACAAAACATTTCTAATTCTGTTTTGCTAAGTATGAGTATTGAAGAGTCATCAATTCGTATTTACACAATTACAATCACTCCATATGGTGATACATCAAACAATTATACACAAGGTATTCGACTCGCAGAGCCGACTAGAACTCTGATAAGTAACGATCCAGTTAATCATCTTGGTGTTAGTGTGATAATAACAAAAATCTTTGGTATTCCAATGAACGATTAAGGAGGTACTTCATGAAATATTATGAAAAGACATTCAAGTCTAAAATTGAAACGAACTTAGAGTTTCGAATTAAGAAAATCTCACCTGTAAAGTTACTTAGTGTAGCTACTCAATTTGGTGGCAAAGACATGTCTTCAACAGAGCAAATCTTTACATTCGCTTTAGAGAATACTGAAGTGAAAGTGCTTGACCAATGGTTGCCTGTCAAAGAAACAAACAAAGAAGTATATTGGCCAGCAGATATTGAAGATAAAATACAAGTTCTTCAAGAAGTTGTTACTCATTTTATAACAGATGTATTGATAATGGTTTTTCCAAAGTCCAGCAAATCAACCAAATAAACGCTGAAGATTTGACTGGACAATCTAATAATTTAGAGTTTATACTGCCTAAAGACACGCACTACATTCTCTACACTTTGATAGTCAATCAATTTGCAACACTAGTTGAACTAAGAGATGTTTATGACATTTACGAAGTGTTAGAACTATATGAAATGTGTGTAGTTAGTTTATATAACAAAACGCTTTCGATGAAAGGAGTGATGAAGAATAGCTAAGCAATCATATACAAAAGAATTACAAATCAAAGTTGATAGTCGCGAAGTCGATGCGCTGAAACAAAAACTCGATGCGATATATGTTGACAAAATCAAATCTGCTATGACAGATCTTGCCAAAGATACATCTAAAGAAGATATTGAGACTTTTAAAAACCTTAAAATAATGCTAGATGATTTGTCAGAATCAACAAAACAAACTGCTAACAAAAGTATTGTTCGTAAGCTTATAAAAGACAAACTTGGCAATATACTTGAGTCTATTGGTGATGCTCTTACTGATTTTTTAAAAGACACATTTAATGCTGCAAAAGAAAGAATCTTCGACATGGCATCGTATGATTTACAAAACTCACTATTCACAAACTCATCTGCAAGAGAACAAGCACTTAAGTATGGCATTATGGACCCAGCTCAAAATTATGCACTGAGTCAAGTTATGGGTGAACTTGGTATGAGCCCAGAATCAGAAGAAGACTTAATGTTTATGAATCCTGCACAACAAGAAAAGTTTGCTGAACGCATGGGTTACTGGTCTGGCAAATATACTGAACTTGCAAACAAAGACTTCTTTAGAACAGTTCAAGAGTTTCAATTAGAATGGTCTGAGTTTAAGTATGGCATGGAACTTGGAATGATTGAGTTCTTCATGCAAAACAAAGACACTATCAAACAAGTTATGGAAGCTGGTATGCAATTCATGGAAGGCACATTGACGTTGCTTGGTTCAATCCTTGATTTTCTTCAAATTTCAAGGTCTGACACACAAAGAAATGCAGCATCGATGGAAATCGTTAGAAACTATATTGGTGGAACGAATACTACAAGTGTTAATATCAGCAACACACTCAATCCTTCATCGCAAGTTTTAACAGACAAACAAATGCTTTCACAAGCAGGGCAATTATCTTATGCTCAGCTTATTGAAGCATTGAAAGGTTAGGTGAGACGATGGAAAAAAGATTAGTTATTGCAGTAACAATTGATGATGAAAAACAATACTTAGATTTAGATACTATCGATACAGTTTCTGTAGATTTGAGATCTACAGTTTCGACATATCCTTTAGTTGAAGGTGACTCAATCTCAGACCACATGTACAGACAACCTGGAACAATTACAATTTCGGGAACATTCTCAACGAATAGTAAGTTTTCTACTTTGAATTACACTGGACTTGCAAGACTAAAGGCAATACAAAACTTATTTGAACGAATTAAAGATGAAAGATTGTTTGTCGATATTATGAGCATATTTAATGTACGACCGAATTATGTGTTACAATCTATTCAATGGACAGAACATGCGAACACTTTAGATTACACTTTTTCATTCAAACAAATCTATACGGCGGCAATTGAAGAAGTAGAATATGAAGTTGATGTAAACGATCCGAATCTACCAATTCTTACAGAACCACTACAACTCGATTTAACTGACACACTTATTGATTGGGAAGAGATTGACAAAATGGTGATAGCTGCTTTGAAATCGGCAAAGTTAATTGATGATGAGTTCTTGCTTGGTGCGTTGACTATCATTACAAGCGATGAAGCGAGAGCAGCATTAGTTGTAACAAGTGTTGGAGCTGCATTATTAGCAAAAGGTGTTATAGGCACGGCTATTACTTTAGGTGTATCAATTCCAGTCGTAGGTTGGGTCGCTTTAGGTGTTAGCGCAATCGCAATTGGTATATTCGCATTAGTTACTTGGGGCAAAAAGAAAACTGAACAAAGTAAGTACGCGATTAAAGCATTTAAGAATTACGAAAACGATCGTCAAAAGCAAGCTGAAGTTGAAAGATTCGTCAACTTTCTTGGTGAAATACATGCTCAATTAGAAACATTAGAGACAGCTGCTCAAGTATTTGCGATAACTGCTAACACTAATCAAGAATGTGTTATGAACATTGATGGTGACTATTATGTATTCAATTTTGAAAAGAATAATACTACTGGTTTTTGGAGTATGAAGATTACTGACGTCAATGGTTCATTGATTAGCGAAACTACTCAATTAGTTGGACTTACTGATATGACAGAGTGCTCAACAAACAACAATTTATTTATGGGCAAATCTGGTACATATGTTTATCTCATCAACATGAAACTTGGTGAAGCTGATATATATGGTGATTACGAAAATATGGACTATTATAATGACTTAACAAACTTCGTGTTCTTGATTACTAAAGTTGATATGCAAGAGTGGAATACTTTGGTTAGTGACATTATTAGCAATGCATTGAAGGTATAGTCTATGAAGAAAATATGGGAGAGACAACTCATTGTTAAACTAAAATCTAAGCTAAACAGAACTATAATGCAGTTTGGGCATAACACTGACGATAGAAATCTTATCATAAATGTGAATGGCAACAAATATCTGTCTTCTTTAAAAGATGAGTTCGTTGTAGATATATTCAATCTTACGTATGGTGAAATCGCAAAGATAATCACATATAAATATGATGAGATTGAAGTTTTTGCAGGTTACAAATCTTCAGGTGTGCATAAGATTTTTGAAGGTAAAGTCTTAGATGTTTCGATGGAAAGAGAATCTAGAGAAACTAACATTGTACATGTGATTTGTGTTAGTAAACTACTTGGACTATATAATAGTAGATTGAACTTATCATTGAACTCAGGTGTGAATATGTATGCAGCATTAGACTTTATATTAAAACGTGCTGGTGTGCAAGGCTCAAACATTTCTGAAGAGTTCAAACGGCAATTCATTACTGATACAATGAGCGCAAAAGGAACTGCAAGTTCGTTTCTAGATGTGTTTACAAGAAACTCAACATCATTCGCAGTTCAAGCAGATTCAAGCAAAGGCGCAATAGTCTCAATTTGGGATATGAAGAGAACTGACACAAGAGTTGTAAATATTCGACCAGAGAATGGTATGCTAATTAAAGGCTATCCAACTTTGACTTCTGAAGGAGTTCAGCTTACATCATTACCAATCTTCAACTTTATGCCAGGCGATACTTTGGCAATAGACAATCGATTGATTGATACATCTATTTCGAGTGTTCAAGAAGCTACACAAACTCAACTTGGGTTTTACTTAGATAAAAACAATCAATATCTACTTGTTGAGCTCAACTACAACTTATCAAATGCAGACGGAGAGTTTGAAGTTAGAATGAAAGCAAGGTCGAAATCTATGCTTACAAATGTGTTTGGAGGTGCTGTTCGATGAGTGCAATTCAACAAACTGATTTGTTAGACGTTTTACTAGCATTAGAAGAAAGAATCATGAGAAGATTGCAAGTCGCATCTTTTGGAGTAGTAACAAAATTAGATGTAGTAAAGAAGAAGTGTTATGTAAGAACATTTCCGATTGATGAAGAAGGCAAATCATCAGAAACAGTTTGTGTTTATTCTGATTCATTAGAAGATGACTTACTTGTAGGTTCTGTAGTAATTATATTATATATGGACAAAGACTTTAGAAAGAATCTTCAATTAGTTTTAGGTGGCGACAAACTATCACAGCTAACATCATCTAGCACTTTGCATGGTGACTCAAATGCAGTGATAATTCAAGTATATAAGAAAGAAGAGGTGATTTAATGTGTCAACAAACTATTTAGGTCTAATCACATTTAACGCAAACGGAGTTGTAATTGCTGACTATCAACAAGTTAGAGCAACATTAGTTGAGCAATTCAAAAACATTTATGGAAGTGATATTGACTTATCGACAAGCTCTGCAGATGGTATTTACATTGAAACACTTAGTTTGATTATCAACAATATTCTTCAAACAGTCAAATCAATGTATGCTAACTTAGATACAAGAACAGCTACAGGACAATTCCTTGACATGCTTTGTGCATTGACAAACGTGACAAGAAAACCTGCAACAAAAAGTACTGTGTATGTAACAATTGATGGACTATCTGCAAACGAATCATTTGGTATAAATAATCAACTTGTTCTGTTAGATAAAAACGGTACAACTTGGACATGCGAGCCATTCACTGCAGATGAAAATGGTTCGGCAACAGTACTTGCAAAATGTGATGAGTTTGGACCAATCAAAGCTGAAGTAGGTTGGTTATATACTACTGTACAAATGCTTGCTGGTGTAACAATCACAATGCAAAGCGAAGCAATTCCTGGAACTTGGAGAGAATCTGATGCTCAACTTCGTTCTAGACGAGAAAGTGTGTTATCTATGAGAAGCTCATCAGTGTTAGAAGGAATAGCCGCATCGTTATTGAATGTCTCAGGAATTATAGATGTACAAATCTATAATAATGATACTCTTGCTGAAATTACTGCAAAAGATGGAACTTCAATAGCTAAAAACGCAATTTATATTGTATTGAGAAAGAACCCAAACATATCAATTGCAAATAGTGTGCTTGGTTCACTAATTTATGAAAAGAAAACTCCAGGTGTACATACTACAGAAACAACAGCATCTACTACAGGAGTTAACAAAACTTACAACTATCCAACTACACTAAGTATTACACAAGAAGTTGCTTGGAAAGAGTGTATACCGATTAGCCCGACTATTCGAATTGAAGTCACACCAAAAAATTACTTTGTAAGTGGAAGTGAGGCTAACTCAACTGGTAATGCAATCGCAAATAAAGTAATCGACTATTTGAATAACTTAAGAATTTCACAAGACATAGACTTCTTAGAGCTTCAATCAGTAGTATTATTTGCTGACCCTAAATATCGAGGAGTTTCTACTTATTCTTTAGCAGATTTGAAAATCGATAATATAGCTCAATCATACACCAATCCAGACACATACTTTAATTATTCGAGTGTTGACATTACAGGAACTTCTCCAGACAATATAGTTATAACTATTACATAATGATAAAAAGACTTCTAAGGTCAACATGGGATTGGGCAAGACCATATCTGACCATCAAGATGATTCCTTGTTTATTGATTTCTTGGGTTATAACAAATGGTTGGGCGTATGTATTTGTAATACTAGGACCAGTATTAGGCTGGTCTTGGATGACTATTGCAGGATCTGCTTGGATCGCAATCTTATGGATGCCTTGGACGTTAGAAAAGCCATTCATAACATTGCCTCTTGCGGGGCTTATATACAGATTGATTTATAGAAAAAAGTTTGAGAAGAAGGTGGTTGATGATGTTAATCGACAAATTAAAGAATAAAGAGTACTATCTGCAAAAGCTCACGATGTTCTTAAGAAACTCATACGGAATTGAAGAACAAATCGAAGTCTTATGGAAAGTATTACTTGATGTCGATACAACTATTGATGATGTGTTCTATGCTTTATCAATGGCAACAACAGAAAATGTAGATGATTTATTTAATAAGCTCGCTGAGCTAATCGGAACTAAACGGCAAATGGACGTTACATATTTAGTGAATGAAGTTCCTCAGTATTACACACTAACACTTACAAATGCTGAACTTCTTAGAGCAATCAAAACTAGAATATTGCAGAATAATTATGTTGGAACGTTTGAAGAGTTCATTTCAAACTATCAAAGCATTGGTTTAGAGGTTCTGATTTACGACACCGAAACACCGTCAACAGTTTCAATAGTGTTAAATGATAGTTCAGCGTTGACAGATAATGATAAAAAATTGTTCTTAGCAGGAAACTATACAATTCGTTCAGTTGGTATTGTGTATCAGCATTCTATTTTAGATATTACTCAACTTGCAAGTTGGGATGCTATTACTGCAGTGTTTGACACTGCTCAGTGGGGTGAATAATTATGAAATGTAGAAGATTGAAATTAGAATATGATGCTGGAGGAAATATCTTACGTAGAGACGTAGTTTGGTTCGGTTCGTATGGACTCAATCAAGATGGAACAGCTAAGTTTTATAATACGAACAATAAGCATGATAATTATGCAACGGGTAAACAAGGTGTGGCAGATTCGTTAACACAAAGGTTGAATGTGCTACAAGGTGAATTGTGGTATGCTGTTAATACAGGTTTTCCTTTATGGGAAAAACATAAAAACACAAACGTGCTAGATATTTACATTACATCAACAATACTTAAACATCCTGATGTAAGCGAAGTGATTGAGTTTCGTTCAGAGATTACTCGAAAAGAAGGTCAAAACCATCATACTTATTCTGCATGGGTCAGAATTATGACAAAATATGGTGAATTGACTATCTCGACAGACAAAACTATATAAATAGTTAATTCTGAGAACTTTAAAATTATTTAGTAATAGGTTTATATATAAAGTTCTCAGAGATTATTTATTTAGTTTTAAAATGACACAAACTTGTTTACATTTTGAAATATTTATGATATAATATAATTAAGATAAAGGAGAATAATGCCTATGAAAGTGCTAATCACAGAAAAACTTAGTGAGCATCGGTATAAAACACCTGAAGGTTACTTAGTCTGTGTTAATGCTATACTTGCTAGAACAGGTCCACAAATATACAAACATAATCAAGTGTATGATAATTCGACCGATGAAATTACAGACGTTGAAGTAGATAGAAAACCTGAGCAAGTCTTTTCGCCTCAAGCGATTGCTTCATTTGAAAACAAACCTTTGACAATTCAACATCCAAACGAACCAGTTACGAGTGAAAATCACAAAACACTATATCATGGTTTTGTTAGAGATATTCGAAGAGCGGTAAAAAGAAACGGTCAAATCTTAACTGGTTCTAAAAGACCAACGCAATTGCAAGACGGTGACCAAGAAGTTTTAGTAGGTAACATAATTGTGACTACTTCAGAAGCAATTGAAGAAATTGAGAATGGCTTAGAGTTTCTAAGTTGCGGTTATGATTGTGACATTACTCAAACAGATACTCCTGAGCAAATCAATATTCGAGGAAATCATGTTGCTCTATGTGACAATCCAAGAGCAGGTATAACAATGTTACAAGACAATGCAGATCTTTCAGAGCGACCAATGAAACACATTGTTAGGGTGTTGACTGACGCATTGACCGCAACACATAGTTTTGTTATTGATGAGCAATTCATTTATGTCACACCAGAATATCCGATAGACAGTATGAATTGGCTAAAATATTTTGCAAAAGAATTGCGATTGAATGTTAAGATACAAATTAAACACAAATGGTATGACGACAAAGTATATATTATTGGTCGAAAATCAGATGTAGAAAAGTTAGTTGCGGAGTATAACGAATTGTATAGAAACAGAAAATTAGTTCCAACTACATCTACAGCAATTAATTCAAAACGAGTATACAACAAAGGTTATTCTTTAGGTGATGTTACAGACGGTTTATCTGAAAGTGAATATTTAGATGAAGCGATTAAAGATTTTAATAAAACGTATTCTGATTATAAAGTTACAAAAAGTAAGTCTACTTTTAAAGGACATGTAAATTTAAAAATTGAAAAATTGAATGAAAATGCTAATTTTTATAAAACATTTAGGTCTGACTTCGGTATAATTCGGTTTTTTAGAAAGCATGGATTTGACTTGCAATATAATGACAATACTAAAAATAAACTTTTAAACTACAGAGTATATGTTGGTGATTCTTTGAATGATGACTATACAAACTATTCATTACAACTACAAGCAACAAAAATCAAACGAGGTATGACAATTGTACGAAATGGTAAAAAGTTTTCAGTGATAGACATCTCGCATAAGATAATCAATAACGAATTATGTTATGAATTCCATTGTATTAACGAGCATGGTAAAAAAGAAAAGTTAATATCAAGCAAAGATGATGATGTTATCGTAGTTAAAGAATCAGTTGTAGATGCAATCAATTATGTTGTTATGTGCGAGCAACTCTATAATGGCGTTGCAGTCAAATCAAGAGCACCTTGGATAGCTTTCAGAAGCGAAGACAAACGTGAAGCAGAACGATTTGTTAAAGAAAATAATGCTAAGATGAAATCATTAGTTGGTTTCTCACAGCGCTACTATATTAAGTAGGTGATTGACTTGGACGAACAAAAGAAACAACAAATTGATATTCGTGATGTGTATACTGAGAAAACAAAATCAGCAAAAACACATGCTGTCAATTGGGTAAAACGATATGGTTATTGGTCAATGATTGTAGTGCTATTCATTTTAGCAGTTCTCTTATCATTCATTACTGTGGGTGATGTTTATCAAAGAACAAGCAAAACTCAAGAAGAAGTATTTGAGGAGTACGTCGCGTCTGGACATGTTCTTAGTGAATATGATACTTTAATTGTCAAAGACTTAATTACTGAAGCTTTTTCTAAAGATGAAATAATTCCCTATTCTGATTATGATACGTTTATTGAAAACATTCAATCATACTCATATGAAAGAGCAGATGGAACGCAAGCTAGATTCGACTCACTTGCATTCTATCTTTATAAATAAGTACCACAAAAGTTTATCAGTATACAAGAAATTCCTGAATGGCAGATAGTGTTAATTGTGATGAATGGTATACTTGGTGTACTCGTAACAATTACATTCATGCAAACAGGTATACAAGATGCATTGGTAACACCTGGTTTGAAGAAAGCAAAAAATGATCTTCGACAAGTTAGTACTAATGCAG
>Ga0079223_10002596_pt1 | contig 11221 bp, 11 predicted proteins | sample Stecom2011_FD_75072 | JGI IMG/M metagenome (GOLD analysis project Ga0079223, IMG submission 75072) | Agricultural soil microbial communities from Utah to study Nitrogen management - Steer compost 2011 | ecosystem: Environmental > Terrestrial > Soil > Agricultural land | place: USA: Utah...
GCGGAAGGCTCGGTGAATGGAAAGAAAGATGGGCGAAAACGCACGACGAGGTCGTCGGATTCGAAGAACGCGCGCAGGAAATGGGTATAGACGCCCTTCAGGTCGGCAAACGAGATATCGTCGGCAATCCACAAGCCTTCGACTTGATGGAACATGGGCGAATGCGTGGCATCGCTGTCCACCCGGTAGGTACGCCCGGGCGCTATCACTTTGATGGGCGGTTTATGCATGCGCGCATAACGCACCTGCATGGGGCTGGTATGGGTACGCAACAACAGTGGCAGCCCCTGGGCATCATTCATGTCGACGTAAAACGTGTCTTGCATGGAACGCGCCGGGTGATTTTCGGGGTTGTTCAGGGCCGTGAAGTTTGTCCAGTCGTCTTCAATTTCAGGGCCGTCGGCCACATCGAAGCCCATGGATCGAAAAATTTGCTCGATACGCTGCCAGCTTTGGATTACCGGATGAATGCCCCCGGCGCCGCGCCCACGGCCGGGCAACGTGACATCAATTTTCTCGGCTTGCAGGCGCTGCTCGAGCGCTGCCTGCGCCAGCTGCGCCCGGCGATCATTCAGGAGCCCTTCGATTTGCTGCTTGATCTGGTTAATGCGGGCCCCTTCGCTTTTGCGTTGTTGGGGTTCCAGCTTGCCCAGACCTTTGAGCATGGCCGTAATTGAGCCCTGCTTGCCCAAGAACTTGGCTTTGGCGTTTTCAAGTGCTGCGACGTCAGCCGCCGCGGCAAAGCTGTCGCGCGCCTGACCCACCAGATCATCAACCGAAGAAGTCATTTATTGCTATTCCAAAATGGAAACGGAGCCCCTTGGAGCCCCGTTTCTTGCAATCACAAGTCGAATCGACGATTAAGCCGCCAATGCTGACTTGGCCTGGGCCACGACAGCGGCAAATCCGGCTTTATCGTTGACAGCCATGTCGGCCAGCACTTTGCGGTCGAGTTCGATCGACGCTTTTTTGGCACCGGCGATGAATGCGCTGTAGCTAATGCCTTGTTCGCGGCATGCCGCGTTGATGCGGGTGATCCACAATGCGCGGAACACACGCTTTTTGTTGCGACGGTCGCGATAGGCATATTGACCGGCCTTCATTACCGCCTGATTGGCTACGCGAAAGACCTTTCCGCGACGGCCGCGATAGCCCTTAGCCTGAGCGATGACTTTTTTATGACGTGCGCGGGCGTTTACACCCCGTTTTACTCGTGGCATGGTTCAGATCTCCTCAAGCGTAGGGCAACATAGCTTTGACGGCCGCAACATCGGCAGCGTGTACAGCGGTGGTGCCGCGCAGCTGACGTTTGTTTTTGGTCGTTTTCTTGGTAAGGATGTGGCGTTTGAACGCCTGACCCCGCTTGATCGATCCGCTGCCGCGAACCACGAAGCGCTTGGCAGCGCCGCGTTTGGATTTCATCTTGGACATGATTGAAAACTCTGATTTGATGACGACAAGGTGATTGCCAAACCAAAACGGCAATGCTTGCATAACCCGGCCATCACTTATTGGGCTTTTCCAAACGGTTTTACGCTGGAAAGCCCTTAATTATACGCTGTACTTTGCCATGCTGTCCATGGCGTGTACATAACACAGGCCAGCACCTGTATTGTCCATTCAAAGGGGCGATTCCGGCCACGCATCACGATAGTGCATGGCTTCAGCAAGGTGGCCCGGCCCGGGTGTCGCTTCGCCGTCCATATCGGCAAGGGTACGCGCAACCCGACGTATGCGATGAATGACCCGTGCCGACCAAGCCCAGCGGGCAATGCCTTGCTCCAGCAGTCGTTGCCCTGCCTGGTCCAGCTGGCAATAGCGATCCAGCTGCGAAGGGCTTAGCCGAGCATTAGGGCACCCCTGACGCTGCAGCTGGCGCTGCAGGCAGCGCTGCACGCGGGACCGAATGCTGGCCGAGGGCTCGCCCGCAGGCTGGGAAACCCAGTCGGGGCCGTTGGCAGGCAACCGGATGTGCAAGTCCACCCGGTCCAGAAACGGGCCACTGATTTTTGCACGATAGCGTGTCGTTTGATCGGGCGTACACGAACAATGGCGTTGTGAATGGCCTGCCCAGCCGCATGGACATGGGTTCATGGCCGCCACCAGCTGAAAATCCGAGGGGAACACCATGGTGCGCACCGCCCGGGCGATGGCCACTTGGCCAGTTTCCAGGGGTTCGCGCATCGATTCGATCACCGACCGCTTGAACTCGGGGAGTTCGTCCAGAAACAGGACACCACGATGCGCACGCGAAATCTCGCCCGGCTGAGGGTTAATGCCACCACCGATCAATGCCGGCACCGACGACGAATGATGCGGCGCACGAAACGGCGGCTGCAGGCCAAAGGCGTTGTTCCCGTCGCCGGCCAGGGCACCCAACGCGGCCACCTCAAGTGCCTGGCTATGCGCAAGCTCGGGCAGCAAGCCCGGCAACCGGTGCGCCAGCATACTTTTTCCCGTGCCCGGCGCACCCACCATCAGCAAGCTGTGTTTGCCAGACGCGGCGATCTCAAGAACTCGTCGAGCCGTACCCTGCCCGCGCACTTCCGACATGCAATACACGGGATCCTGACGTGGCGCGAGTGGCACCGGCACGGCCTCGGGCAGCATCTTTGCCGCGGAAAAGTGATCAACCACCTGCCGTAAGCTGCGCGCTGCCAAAATTTGCACCCCTGGCACATGCGCGGCCAGCCCGGCGCCTTGCTGCGGCAAGATCAGCGTTCGTACTGGGAGACTGCCCGCTACCCCCAGTGCTATGGCCAACGGAGCTCCTACCGGCATGACGGCCCCGGTCAAAGAAAGCTCACCGGCAAGCACATAATCGCGCACATCCAATGGCGAGGCATGCGGCGGGGCCACCTGACCGGAGGCCAGTAACACCCCCAAGGCAATGGGAAGGTCGAAACGGCCGGAGTCTTTGGGCAAATCGGCCGGCGCAAGATTGACGGTGATGCGTCCCGATGGGAATTCGAAACCGCTGCTCACAATTGCGGCACGCACCCGCTCCCGGCTTTCCCGTACGCCGGCGTCAGGCAAACCAACAATATGAAAGGCGGGCAACCCCGATCCGACGTGTACCTCAACGCGCACGGACGTGGTTTTAAGACCCGCCAGGGCCAGGCTGGCGAGAATGGCTAATGACATGATGACGCACGATCCGAAAAGGGTTCAGAATGCGCACCAGTATTGCACTACGGGGAATGCCCGGCAAAGAAAAGCGGGACCAAACTGCCCCGCTTGACGTGTTGTAGAACGCCTAAACCGGCACGTGAGCTACCACGACAGGATAGGATCAGACGCTTGGTTTTGCATCCGGCTTATTGGTTTCGGCCGGTTTAGCCTTGCTGCCAGTGGCATCCGTTGTCGCCGTTGTAGCGGAAGAATCTGATGTGGGCGGCGTTGCTGTTCCGGACGGTGCTGCACCGGTGGCAGATTCGCCACTTTTTGAAGTGGTATCAGCACTGCCGCCCGTGGTTGCCACCGCAACCTCGGCGTCCGGCCCATTATGGGCGCCTTCGAGCGCCTGGATGCGAAGTTCGAGGGCGGCCACCCGCTCAAACAAACGCTCGAGCAGCTCCTTTTGCACATCAAACTCTTCACGGGTAACCAGATCCAATTTCGAAAATGTCTGCGCCATCATGGCCCGGACATTACGCTCGATATCGGCGGCCGGACTTTTGGCGATCAGTTCGGAAATGTTACGTTGAAGGTCTTCCAGCCAGTCGTTACGCGAATTCATAATATGCTCCAAAAAGCCGAAGCCTCAGTGTAATCAAAAACCAATCTATGGGTGCGGGTAATCGACTGTGTCAATGCCAACCAGGCATTATCAAGCACATCGCATTACGCGGAGGACCGCAAGATTGAGCAAACCGGATGACACCAGATAGCACGCCCGAGCAGGCCCACGCACGCTTGCCGGCTTAATCCAGCGCTGACAAGTGAATACGTTCGGAGCGGTTAAGCGCGGACGCCACCGCTGCACGCAGGGCCGTAGAGTGCGCCCCGGTGATTTCCTTCTTGACGTCAAGCAGCTGCTGGGGGTGCATGGAGAAAGAGGTCAGGCCCAAGCCAAGCAGCAGCCGTGCCAATTCGGCGCTGCCCGCCATTTCACCGCACATGGCCACTGGAATGCCATAGCGCTCTCCGGCATTGATGACATTGGCTATCAGGCGCAGCACAGCCGGATGAAGTGGATCGTAAAGGTGTGCGACCTCGCCGTCGCCCCGATCGACGGCCAACGTATATTGAATCAAGTCGTTGGTGCCAATGGAAAGAAAGTCCAGTGTTTCGGCAAAAGGTTCTATGGCGATGGCGGTTGCCGGCGTTTCTACCATCGCCCCAAGCGACACATCGAACGCCGCGTCGTGCCCGTGCGCCATTAACTGCTCTTTGGCCGCTTGAAGGGCCTGACGCACCTCGTGTACCTCGTGTACATTGGTGAGCATGGGGATCAGTATGCGAATGTGCCCAAACCGCGAGGCACGCAGCAACGCGCGCAATTGCGTAACAAATACCTCGGGGTTAGCCAGGCAATATCGAATGGCCCGCAGGCCCAGTGCCGGATTGGTGGCCACCACGACATCCTCATCCAACCCCTTGTCGGCGCCGACGTCCAGCGTACGGATGGTAACAGGCCTGCCCTGCATAACGCGAACCACGTCGGCGTAGGCATTGAACTGTTCTTCTTCCGATGGCAATTCACGCCGGTTCATGAAGAGAAATTCGGTACGAAACAAGCCGATACCGTCTGCCCCGGCGTCAAGGGCCAGCCGGGCCTCGTCAGGCTGTTCAATATTGGCATGCAACTCTACCGCGACCCCGTCAATCGTGACGGCCGGCGCGTCACGCAGCCGGACCAGCTCTTGGCGCTCACGCAGAAAATCAGCCTGACGCTGTACGTATTCGTCAAGAATATATGGCGAGGGGTTAACCAGTACCGAACCTGTGAAACCATCTACCACCAGCATGTCACCATCGCGCACAAGCCCGCGGAAATGACCCAGACCGACCACCGCGGGCACATTCATGCTGCGCGCCACAATGGCAGTATGTGAGGCCGGCCCGCCCAGGTCGGTCAAGAATGCACTGAACCGACCGTCACGCAAGCGCAACATGTCGGCCGGAGAAATATCGCGTGCCACAACAATGAGTGATTCGCCGCTGTCGGGTGTGTCCAGGTCGTGTATGGCTGATCCGCTGGTGCCGGACAATACGCGCAGCACCCGCTCGATCACTTGCCGGATATCGCTGCCGCGCTCACGCAGATAGTCGTCAGACATGATCGCAAACTGCTCTTCCAGCAGTTGCCCTTGCGTGGTGAGGGCCCATTCGGCGTTGTAATGTTGGTGAGTGATCAAGTCGCACACTTGGCCGATCAGTGTCGAATCGTCAAGCAGCAGGCTGTGCACCGTGAGCAGCGGCCCCAGCTCGCGGGGCGCATCGGCCGGCAACGTCTCGGCCAGGCGTCGTAACTCGTCACGCGCCGCAGCCATGGCGTTACGCAGGCGTTCGCATTCGGCGCTGACCGTCTCGGGAGAAATGCGATAGTGATCGACCTCGAGCGCGGTAACCCCCATCACCACGGCTTTGCCAATGGCATAGCCTTTCACAACGCCCTGCCCCTGCATGCAGAGCATGGGACCTGCGTGATACGTTTTTGTCTGTGTTGTTTTCGTCATGGTGGGAAACCTGCGCCGCGCACGCGCATATCAGACTATTCTGATTCGCCGAATTTACTGTCAAAAAGCGCCTGGATATCGGCCAGTGCCTGGTCGGCGTCATCCCCGGACGCATCGATACGTACCGTCACCCCAAGCCCTGCTGCCAACATCATTACGCCCATAATGCTTTTTGCATTGACGCGCTGTGCGCCCCGAGCGATGTGAATCTCACTGTTAAACGTGCTGGCCAGCTGCGTTAGCTTGGCCGCGGCACGGGCATGCAGACCCAGCTTGTTTGAAATGACAATATCGATGGATTTCATTTTAACTTCCGTAACTGTAAGCCCGGTATGGGTTACTCGTCGGTACTGTCCGAACCGACGATGCCGCGCAGAACCCGGGCTCGGACACTGGCACGTAATGCTTCGGGATCGGCCACCGGATCGGTGAGGGCCTTCAGCACCATATAGAGATTGGCCCCGCTTAATATGGCAGCCGACACACCGTGTTTGCGCACACGCTGTACTGCCCTCTGCGCAATATTAAATGGAGTGGCCCCATACAAATCGCACAACACCAGGGCGCCCTGTGGGGTATAGCCCATCAACTGTTGCACCAACCCGTCGCAGACACGATCAATATCGGCGTCCGGCGCAATATCGACAACGTGCAAATGAGGGAGTTCGCCGCCCAGGACATGCCTTGCGCACTGGGCAAAGGCGTCGCCCAGGGGCTGGTGCATGACCAGGACGACCGGAACCATTCAGGCGGCCACGGCACGTTCGAGTGCCTCGACGAAAAACGCACCGACATCAAACCCGGTCTGTTCGGTGATCTCTACAAAGCATGTCGGACTGGTTACGTTAACCTCGGTCAGAAAATCGCCAATAACATCCAGCCCGACCAACAACAGCCCCCGCTGTGCAAGTACCGGCGCCAGTGACTCGGCAATTTCGCGATCACGCTCGGTAAGGGGTTGGGCAACACCACGACCGCCGGCGGCCAGATTACCGCGGGTTTCTCCCGCCAGCGGGATACGGGCGAGCGAGTACGGCACCGGCTTCCCGCCGATAACAAGGATGCGCTTGTCGCCGTTGACAATGTCGGGAATATAGCGCTGCGCCATGATGGTGCGCTGCCCATTATCGGTAAGCGTTTCGAGGATAGAGCCAAGGTTGGGGTCAGACGAGGTGACACGGAAAATACCCGTGCCGCCCATGCCGTCCAGCGGCTTGACGATGATATCGCCCTGTGCGGCGTGGAAACGACGCAGCCGCGCCATATTGCTGGTTACCACCGTGGGCGCCGTAAACTGGGCGAATTCAGTAATGGCCAGCTTTTCGGGATGGTTTCGTAACGCCGCACCGGCGTTGAACACACGCGCGCCCTGCGCTGCCGCATAATCGACCAAATGCGTGGCGTAAAAATACTCCATATCGAAGGGCGGATCTTTACGCATCAACACGGCGTCAAAGTGCTGCAAAGGCACGTCTTGAGGTTCGTCCCGTTGCACCCACCAATCGGGGCCGTGCAAGTCGGCCCCTTGGACCAGGTCGATGCCCGTAGCCTGGGTTTTGACAACACCCTGATCAATATAGATATCGCCTTGCAAGGTGACGCTAAGGGTGTGACCCCGGGCAACCAGCGATTGCATCATGGCAACCGACGTGTCCTTATAGGCCTGCAGCCCGGGCAATGGATCGATGACGAACAAAACGTGCATACAACACCTGCTGTAACCTGCCCCCGGCTGACGCCCCGCAAGACAGGCGGAGAAAAATGAAAACAGCGGCAGCCGGCAAAGGCGGCTACCGCTGCGTTAGCGACCGTTTACTTCTTCTTGGGCGCAAGCACCATCACCATTTGGCGCCCCTCAAGCTTGGGCATGGCTTCGACTTGCGCGAGATCTTCCATATCGTCCCGCACGCGTTCCAAAACACGCATGCCTAATTCTTGGTGTGCCATTTCGCGGCCACGGAAGCGCAGCGTCACCTTGGCCTTGTCGCCATCCTCAATAAACCGCCTGAGATTGCGCAGTTTGACTTTGTAATCACCCTCGTCGGTGCCAGGACGAAACTTGACTTCCTTGACCTGGATAACCTTTTGCCGTGCACGGGCTTCTTGTTGTCGTTTCTGTTCCTGATAGCGGAACTTGCCGTAATCCATCAGTCGGCAGACTGGCGGGTTGGCGTTAGGGGCAATTTCGACGAGATCTACTTCAAATTCTTCAGATTTCTGAAGGGCTTCGGCGATTTTTACAATGCCCAGCTGTTCGCCGTCCAGTCCAATGAGTCGTACCTCGGGGACACGAATCTCGCCGTTGATACGATGTGCTTTATCGGTTGCGATGTCAGAGACTCCTAAGTTGTTGATCAATTTGCCGCCCGCTAACCCGCGAGCGGCTCGGTGCCCTATGTGCGGGCATCAATTCGATTTTGCAGCAATGCGGCAAAATCTTCAATTCCGATGATGGCCTGGTCGCGGCCGCCACGTTCACGTACCGCCACTTGGCCACTTTCGCGTTCTTTTTCACCCACGACCAAAATGTACGGCACTTTTTGCATACTATGCTCACGAATTTTACGGTTGATCTTTTCAGCGCGCAAATCGGCCGTGACCCTAAAGCCACGCTCTTTCAGCTTGGCAGCCACCTCGGCGGCATAATCAGCGGTGCGTTCCGAGATAGAACACACCACGGCATGCTCGGGGGCGAGCCAGGCGGGCAGCGCACCGGCATAGTTCTCGATCAAGATTCCAATGAAGCGCTCGAACGATCCCAGGATGGCCCGATGCAGCATCACCGGCGTCCGGCGCTGGTCATTGGCGTCGACATATTCGGCACCCAGCCGTTCCGGCATGGAGAAATCGACCTGGATGGTACCGCATTGCCAGTGACGGCCAATGGCGTCTTTCAACGTGTATTCGATTTTAGGGCCATAAAACGCACCCTCGCCCGGCGAGACGTCATACTCGCAGCCGGTTTGCTCGAGGCTGTCGATCAGGGCTTGCTCGGCCTTGTCCCAGACCTCGTCGGACCCAATGCGCTTCTCGGGCCGTGTCGCCACCTTGTAGAGAATCTCGGTGAAACCGAAATCGCGGTAAACGCGCTGCAACAGCGCCGTAAAGGCCGCGCATTCGTCCTGAAGCTGGTCTTCAGTGCAGAAAATGTGTCCGTCATCTTGGGTAAAACCCCGGACCCGCATCATGCCGTGTAACGAACCAGAGGGTTCGTTGCGGTGGCACATACCAAATTCGCCATACCGGATCGGCAACTCACGGTACGAGTGCAAGCCGGCGTTGAAAATTTGAATGTGCCCCGGGCAGTTCATGGGTTTCACCCCATAGACACGGTTTTCGGACTCGGTCGTGAACATGTTTTCTGCATAGTTGTCCCAGTGGCCGGTTTTTTTCCATAGAGACAAATCCAGAATTTGTGGCGCCTTGACTTCTTGGTACCCGTTGTCTTGGTACACGGCGCGCATGTACTGCTCGACCTGCTGCCACACCACCCAGCCTTTGGGATGCCAAAACACCAGACCGGGAGCCTCGTCCTGGAAATGAAACAGACCTAGTTCGCGACCCAACTTGCGGTGATCGCGCTTCTCGGCCTCTTCCAGCATCGTCAGATAGGCCTTTTGCTCATCTTTGGTGGCCCAGGCCGTGCCGTAAATGCGCTGCAGCATTTCGTTGTTACTGTCGCCACGCCAGTACGCACCCGCCACCTTCATCAGCTTGAACACCTTGAGGTGGCCGGTGGAGGGCACGTGTGGCCCGCGGCACAGGTCGATGAAGTCGCCTTCGCGGTACAGTGTGATGGGTTCATTTTGCGGGATGGAAGCGATGATTTCCGCTTTGTATTGCTCGCCCTGCTGCTTGAAGAATTCGACCGCTTCGTCCCGATCCCACACCTCACGAGTGACAATTTCGTCCTTGCGAGCAAGTTCGGCCATTTTCTCTTCAATGGCTTTAAGGTCGTCGGGCGTGAACGGCCGGTGATAGGCAAAGTCGTAATAGAACCCGTTTTCGATGACCGGACCAATGGTTACCTGGGCGTCAGGAAAAAGCTCTTTGACCGCGTAGGCCATCAGGTGGGCGGTGGAATGGCGCAGTATTTCCAGACCGTCGGGATCTTTTGCCGTAACGATTTCAAGGTCAATATCGTCTTCAATGACATATGAGGTATCGACCAGGCGGGACGGTTGCTCGGCCCCCTTGGGCTTTACGCGCCCGGCCACCGCCGCACGCGCGAGACCGGCACCAATTGACTGGGCAACCTCATCAATGGTGACCGGGCCGGGAAATTCCCGTCTAGAACCGTCGGGCAACGTAACCTGAACCATAAATGCCATCCTGAACGCATAAAAAAACGCGGCCAAAGCCGCGTTTCGGGAATACTAATAGCCACTTATATGGCGAAACAGTACGCGGCGACTGTCAGAGACGCCAAGCCGTAGTTCGCGTAGTGTTTAGCCAAGCCATGTAATATGCAATGAGTAGCCGTTAATTTTAAATGAAGAATTCTGGTAGGCAGTACTGGATTCGAACCAGCGACCTCTACGATGTCAACGTAGCGCTCTAACCAACTGAGCTAACCGCCTGAAGACTTCTATTATAGAGCAATTAGAATTTAGTTGTCAAAGTGCGTCGCCGGTGTTTGCCAGCTGGTCGGCCTTGCGTACCGCACGAATGAATGCCCGGATTTTGTCGCCACTTTTAACCCCGGGTGCCGTTTCTACACCGCTGCTGACATCGACCGCATACGGCCTTACTTGGCGCAAGGTATTGGCCATCAGGGCGTCGTTAAGGCCGCCCGCCAAAATAACGGGCTGCGACTGCTCTGACGCAAGCACATCGGCCAGTAGCCCATGGTCAAATACTTCGCCACTGCCGCCATAGCCAGCGCTATAGGTGTCGAATAACCAACCGGCCGCATCCGGGTACTGCTGCGCTTCCGCAAGCACTTTTGCCGCGCTGTCCATACCCAGGCCGCCCATGCGAAACGCCCGCATGTAACGCCGCCCAAACTGCCGGCAGTAATCGGGCGTTTCGTCACCATGAAATTGCAGCACATCGGGTTGAACACGATCAATGACAGCCTGTACGTCGGTGGGCGCTGCATTGACGAACAAAGCGGCAACGCTGACGAAAGCGGGCACCTTATCACGCAGGGCACGGGCCTGCTCGATGGTGACGGCGCGTTTGCTGCCTGGATAAAACACCAGGCCAATGGCATCGGCCCCCGCCTGGACAGCCGCGTTGACATCATCGACACGGGTGAGACCGCAAATTTTGACTCGGGTACGCATAACTTCCTGTATTCGTTGGCACCCCTATTGGAACACAGCGCCGCCATCGTCGCCCCATTCAGAGCCAAAGGTGTTGTCTGTACCAAACTGTATGGTGTCAGGGTCGACGGTCACGGCGTCATGTTTGTAGTGCATCACCATACCCGGAAACAGCATTACCGCTGCCACCATGGTGATCTGAATCACGATAAACGGCACCGAACCCCAGTAAATTTGCCCGGTGGTTACGCGCGGGATCAGCGCCCCGGTAAC
>Ga0079223_10002597_pt1 | contig 11219 bp, 9 predicted proteins | sample Stecom2011_FD_75072 | JGI IMG/M metagenome (GOLD analysis project Ga0079223, IMG submission 75072) | Agricultural soil microbial communities from Utah to study Nitrogen management - Steer compost 2011 | ecosystem: Environmental > Terrestrial > Soil > Agricultural land | place: USA: Utah...
AAATGCTACCATTTGTTCTGGAATTTCGTACTTGGACGCAATGGTTTGGGGGATACGACTAAATTTTCGCATTTCAAAACGCATTTCATCATGGTAGGTCATATGAAATGTTATTTCCGAGGGAGATAATCCTGCTTCCCGCATTGTGGCATGATATTCGCTTCGAGTTGCGCTGATATTCGATTGTATAATTGACATTTTGCTAAATAATTCGTTGGCGTATCGATCAAGGTTAGAATAATTCCAGTAAAATATTGCTGAAGGAATTACAACACAGAGCAAGAGTAGGAGAACGAGTTTCTTGCTTTTCCAAAACTTTGTGAGCTCCAGTTTAAAGTTTGGCATGGAATCACCTCAATTGACTAATCTTGTAGCCTATAAGCTTTCATGAATCGGCCAGATTAATTTTTGCAAATGGAACAATATTACCATGACCACTGTTTTTGATTTAATTATATCATAAATTTTCAATATACAACTCCGATTTTCTTCTGGGTTTTTGAGGCACTTAGTTAGCAAATGCACATTTTCTGACTTCATCAATAGTCCAAGTCTGCTTTCTGGTGGGGGGGTGTCCTCTACTGAACGAATTATTTCCATGGGAACCTTTGCCTTCTTGTGGGATATTCATTCTTGCTAATGTGAGGTTCCTCTTCTATTTCTCAATAGGATAATCCTTTCAATTACCTAGAATCTTTATACTACGGAGGTATGGCAACTATGCGCAAATTGCTCTGGCTGGTATAATAGGCGGTAACAGGGAGGGAGTGATTTTAGATGAAAAGAGAGACCACTCATGACATCGACGCGATTCCCGGTGAGAGATGGTTTCCCCAGGAGAGTAATCTGGCAGAGGACATGCCTAAATACTGGGGGGATTGGGGGGTTGCTTCGGAGGTTGCTAGGTTAAAGGCCGTACTTATGAGGCGTCCGGGCAAAGAGGTGGAGAATTTTGATTACGAAGAGGTCCGGTTCAGAGCGCCTATTGACGTTGATATATTTCGTAAGCAGCACGATAACTTGGCACAAATTTATAGGGAGCATGGCGTGGATGTTCACTATGTGGAAAATCAGCGGGAGGACAGGCCCAATGCTGTATTTATGCGCGACTTGGTATTTATGACTCCGGAGGGGGCAATCGTTGCCCGGCCGGCCATGGAGCAGAGAAGGGGAGAAGAGAGGTACGTTGCGGAAACCTTGGCAAAATTGGGGGTCCCCATTGTCCGAACAATTAACGGGGATGGTATATTTGAGGGTGCCAATGCCATGTGGGTGGACAGAAAGACCGTTATCTTGGCCACAGGGTCCAGAACCAATAGATCTGCCTTCGAACAAGTGGAGTATGAATTAGCTAGAATGGGTGTCGAGGAGATTATTCCCATGGCGATTCCCTATGGACATGCCCACATAGATGGTCTACTGAATTTCGCCAGTGAGGATATCGTGATGGTCCATGCCCCCCAAGTTCCATATGATGTTTGTGCTGCCTTGATGAAAAGGGGTTATAAAATTTTGGAGGCTCCTTCTCAAACCGAAGCCAAGGAAACCATGGGCGTAAATTTCGTTGCCCTGGAGCCAGGCGTTGTTGTCCAGCCAGGGGGTAACCCTCGGTGCAAAGAGGAATTGGAGAGGAATGGGATAAAAGTAATTTCCACGGATTTTTCTGAGGTCATGAAGGGGTGGGGAGCAATACACTGTGCCACTGCTTTTTTGAAGCGGGAGTAGGACTGCGCCTCTGAATGCGCGGAAACCTGTATAAGTTAGATAAGAAAAAGGGCCCACAATGGGGCCCTGTATTTATGGGATTGAATCTTTATTGGTAACGGTTTTCGAAGAAGAATTGATTGCGGGGCATGCGGGCCGGACGCTGCTTCTCGTCCTTCAGTTGAGCTTCTGAGAGTTTAGGACTGGGTTGGCTGCTGTGATACCCTACGGCCACCAGGGCAATTACGCCCATGTCTTGTGGGATGTTGAGGATTTCTGCCACTTTCTTTGGCTTATACCCGGCGAAGGGGTGGGCGACTAGGTTCAGTTCGGTGGCTTGCAAGAGCATAAAGGCGGTGGCCATTCCTGTATCAAAGAGGTGGTACTCTCGCTTGCCGATTACGCAGTCCAGTTCTTTTTTCGTGGCCACTGCAATTATCAGTGAGGCGTCTTGGGCCCATTCATTGCCCTTGGACAGGGCGGTGTGGAGCTTGGCCAGGGTGGCTTTGTCGTGGACAGCTACAAACCGCCAGGGCTGATTGTTAAAACAAGATGGGGCTAGGGATGCGGCCTGGGCCAATTGCTCAAGCAGGTCCGGCGTGATATCCACGGGTTTCAAGGATCTGTAGGCGCGACGGTTGGCGATAACAGTCTTTACGTTCATGGAATTCCTCCTTAGGTATAGGGGCTAATATGGGGTAAATTAGCTGATTGATGCTCATATCCTCTTTATCGGCGTTAAGTCAGCAGGTTTTGGAGCTGGAGGCGTACTTTTGTGCAGTTTTTGGGGGAATTGAGGTTTGGAATCAGTTGCTCAAAGATGGCGACCCCATCGAGGTAGGGAATAAGTTCTGCCTCCAGACAGTGCTCCAAAACATAGAGTAAATCCTTGCCGGTGGCCTGGGGGTTGGCAACTAAGGACCGTATTTCTTGGGCGATTATCTTTTGCAGGTGCTGATGCTCCGTCTGGAGAAAGTGATGGAATTCCTTCTGCCAGCCCCCGGGGATACTTAGGGCGCCACAGTTTTCCCGGAGATGCTCGGGATTGGTGGGGCCGGTGAGGGCCGCGGTGATGCCGGGCTGGCTCAGAACCCAGGCAATGGCCATCTGCGTTGGGGTGGCGCTGTAATCTTGGCCAATTTCCTTTAGTTTTGCTTGGATGCGCAGGCCTGAGGTCAGTCTTGCTCGTTGAAATAAGGGATCGATTTTGCGGATGTCCCCGGGGCCAAATTGAGGGCGTGACGATATTTTTCCGGTGAGGAGACCCCGTCCGGTGACGCTGAAGGCGATGATGCCAAAATCATGGTCCCTTTGGAGGGGATGAAGTTCTCGGTATCTGTTGAGGGCCACGGGGCTTATTTCCGCCAACACCGTGTGGGGCTGGCCCTGTTCCAAATACTTAGTTGTTTTTGTTAGCGGCAGGTGGCATACCCCATACCCTCGAATCTTTCCCTGCTGCTGCAGGAGTTCCAGGGTTGCCACCACCTCTGGCACCGGAGTATGGGGATCGTCGTAGTGGACCTGGTAGAGGTCGATATAGTTTGTTTGTAGGCGCTGGAGGCTGGCCTCACAGCTGTTGAGTATATGTGCTTTGCTAAGTGTGCTTTTTCCGCTGGCAGCGAAGCCTATCTTAGTGGCAATGGTTATTTCATGGCGGAAAGATTTCACTGCTTCTCCCAGTATTTCTTCAGTGCCGTAAGCGGCGGCGGTGTCGAAGTAGCGGAGCCCTAAGTCATAGGCCAGATGGATGAGTTTCTTTGCCTGGTTGGGGGTTACCATTTTGCCATAGGTCCCGCCCAGGGCATAGCAGCCGTAACCCAGTTGGGAGCGGGGGATCATTCTTGGTTCTCCCTTAAGGCTGTTTGTACTTTGTCCATTAGGGTTGAGAGTTGGGCTTTGACCTCGGCAAGGTTGGTTTCCAGCTGAGTGATCTCCTGATCTTTTGTCTGGAGTTGGGTCAGCAGCTCTTGAATTGCCTGGATGTCTGCATTGCCATTTTTAAGGCTTTTGTCCACTTGCTCATCCGCCGAGAGGATGGTATGGATTTCCTCCAGGGAAAACATCAGCCGTTTCATCTTGGCCACGGCAGAGAGCTTCTGCAAATCTTCTCGGCAGTAATTGCGGATGCCCTTGTGGCGCTGGGGAACTACCAGGCCGATGTGGTCATAGTAGCGCAGGGTTTCCACGGGGATGCCCAGTTGTTTAGATACTTCTCCTATACGCATAGAATCACCTCTGGGTAGATTATAATACCTGGAGCTGACTCCATGTCAAGGCTGGCCCCTCAATTTATATGTGACATTAGATAATACACGAATCTCCACTGGCAATAGGCTGTCAGTGGGGATTTTGTTTTCATACCTGTCGGGGTTCAATTGTAATACGGGTAAGCACTGGGGCGGCTACTCTAGTTCTGCCCCGGTTTTTAGTAAACCAATTAAACCCATAGTAAGCTTAATTACTGTTTCCGCCATGTAACGCGGGGGCTTTTTCATGCCATCATTTAGCCATTTTTGCACGAAACCAACACATCCGGATATTGTGAAGGAGTATACGTATTCAGCGTCTTCCACAGTGATTTTATTGTTATTAGTTATCTCGGTTATGATTTTGTCGTATACCAACATCATAATCTTCTTCTGAAAGGTAAAGTCTCCCCGTTCACTTAACAATAATCTACAAAGCCTAGCATTTTCTTGTACATACTCAAAGATTTTTTCAGCGATTTGAACAGAGCTCACTTCAGTGTTCTTTTGATCCAACTCTGCCAAATGAGCATTGATATTATCCAGCAATTTATCTTCTATCTTTCGCAAGAGATCGTTTTGGTCGCTGTAGTGGGCATAAAAGGTGGCACGGTTAATATCTGCATTCTCGCAGATTTCCTTGATGGAAATTTTGGTGATATCTTTTTTTTCCAGAAGCTTGATGAAGCTGTCCTCCAATACCATCTTGGTATATTTGACTCGTCTGTCCACTTTGCCACTCATTTTTATCCCCCCAATTTAAACTGATATGTCGTTTATTATACATTCAGTCCCTATGTGTTTGGCAACTAACGTTTATAAAATATCTGTCTGTTGAATTATAAACACATTGTTATTAAACTATAAATGTGATTATTTGTCAACACAATGTACAAATGGAGGGGATATAGTGGATAGTTTTTCTCGGGCAATTATTAAGCGTAAAAAGAGTATTTTAGTTGCTTTTATATTGGCGTCAATAATAGGCGGTATCTTGTCAACCTTGGTGTCGGTGAATTATAACACTGTAGATTACCTGCCGAAGAATGCACAGTCTACAATCGCCCTAGAGGTAATGGAAGAAGAGTTTGGTGGTGAAATGCCAAATTCTAGAGTCATGCTTAAAAATGTATCCATCCTGGAAGCACTGGAGTACAAGGAAGAACTAGGAGCAATTGAGGGAGTCACCTCCGTCAGCTGGCTGGATGATGTAGTAGGTACCGATATCCTTAAAACCACGCCTCTGGAATTTTTGGATGCTTCCATAGTTGAGACCTATTTTAAAGATAATAATGCTTTGCTTAGCCTGTCAATTGAGAGCGGTAAGGAAGAGAGCACCGTTAAGGCTATTTATGGGATTATAGGCGAAAATAACGCTGCCGCAGGAGAAGCGATTAATATTGCTGAAACCCAGGCAATGTCAGTTTCTGAAGTGCTGAAGGCGATGGCCATATTGCTCCCGATAATAATAATCATCTTACTGGTTTCAACCAGCTCATGGGTAGAACCGTTGCTATTCCTGTGTACTATAGGCGTGGCAGTGCTGTTAAATATGGGAACCAACATTTTGTTCGGTGAGATTTCCTTTATCACTAGGACCGTCAGTCCTATCTTGCAGCTTGCTGTGTCCCTGGACTATGCAATCTTTCTGCTCCACAGCTTTAATGATTATCGGCAAAATCATGAGCCTGAGGAGGCCATGAGGCTGGCTATGAAACATGCTTTCCCCACGGTTGCAGCCAGCGCTGCCACAACGGCGATTGGTTTTGCTGCCCTGGTATTTATGCGTTTCGGTATAGGTGCAGATTTGGGCCTCAATCTGTTAAAGGGAATATTTTTCAGCTTTATTGCGGTTATGATATTTTTCCCTGTTCTTACCCTGATGCTATATAAAGTTATGGACAGGACTAAACACCGCAAGCTCATGCCTGATTTTAAAAACTCTGGGAATCTGTTGTTGAAGGTGAGAACACCCTTTTTGATTCTTGCCCTGGTGGTGGTAATTCCCTCCTTCTTGGGTCAATCAAATACGGAATTTATATACGGAATGGGCAGTGTTACAGCTGCTTCCCGAGTAGGTGAGGATAGTTTAACTATCGAAGAAAAGTTTGGCAAAGAAAATCCCCACGTACTGCTGGTTCCCAGGGAAAGTTCTGGCAAGGAATCTGAACTTTGTGCGGACCTCTCCAAGGTTCCCCATGTGACAAATATTGTATCCTTTGTTACGGCTGTCGGGGCAGAAATCCCCGCAGAATTTGTGCCCCAAGAGGCGGCACAGCAGTTTTATTCGGAGAATTACTCCCGAATTATCCTTTATACAGATACAGCGGAGGAGGGAGATGATGCCTTTGCTACTGTGCAGGCGGTTATGGATACGACGGCCAATCATTACGACACATATTACCTCACAGGACAAAGCGCCACTCTCTACGATATGCAGAAGGTTGTTTCGACTGACACCGGGCGCACTAACCTCGTGGCGATAATAGGTATATTCCTAGTATTGCTTATTACCTTTCGCTCCCTGACCATACCCATAATACTGCTGTTCACAATTGAAACCGCAATCTGGATTAACTTGTCCATTCCCTATTTCGCCGGTCAACCAATAAGCTTTATTGGCTACTTAATATTAGGGACAGTACAGCTTGGTGCAACAGTGGACTATGCCATATTGCTTACCAACTCTTATCTGCGTAACAGACAAACCCTGAGCAAAATAGATGCCATGAGAGCAAGCATTGGAAACAGTTTAGTGGCTATCTTAATCTCCGCAATAATCCTAGCCACCGCAGGATTCACACTGGCCTTCACCACCACCAACCCAATTATTGGTGAACTTGGAACCTTGCTGGGACGAGGGACTTTGCTGTCCTTTGCTATGGTGGCTGGTGTGCTGCCGGCTCTGCTCCTCTTGCTGGACAAGGCGATACAAAGGACAAGTCTGAATAACAAATTTCATCAATAAAAGGAGAGTGATTGAGATGAGAAAGGTATCCTCTGTTCTGATTTTTGCTTTGGTGTTCATGCTATTATATACATCGGCCAGCCCGGTTCTGGCCATGGAACCTGAGTCCAAAGAAGAAGTTATTTACGGCATACTTAACCGGGACGGAGACGTGAACAATCTATATGTCGTAAACATCTTTAGCGGCGGCAAAATTATTGACTATGGCAATTACTCAGAGATAAGCAATATGACCACCGCGGAAAAGCTCAGCCAGAGCGGAGATAAAATAACGATAGATACTAAAGCTGAAAAATTCTACTACCAAGGAACCCTGGAGAGAAAGGAGTTGCCCTGGGACATTGCCATCAAATACTATTTAGATGGGAAGGAAATCTCGGGCAATGATATTGCTGGGAAAAGCGGCGAGGTGGAAATCGCCATCTCGATAAGAGAGAATACCAATATTAGTAAACCATATTTTGCTAACTATGCCCTACAGATTTCTCTCTCCCTGGATAACAAGCTGTTCTCAAATATTAGAACAGAGGATGCCACCGTTGCCGAAGCAGGCAGCAAAAAACAGCTTGCTTACACCGTTCTGCCGGGCAATAGTATGGATATTTCTGTGAGAGCTGATGTTGAAGATTTTGAGATGGATTCCATAGAGATTAATGGCATCAGATTAGCCCTGGGAATATCTGTGGACAGTAATGAGATCACAGGCCAAATTTCTGAACTGGTTGAAGCAATCGAAGACCTGGATAGCGGTGCTGGAGATTTGCTGGAAGGCCTGAATGAGCTATCAGAGGGAATGCGAAAATTCACCGATGGAATGAAGGCCTTTAAGGATGGCTTGGGTCAGTTCTCGGCAGGTGCAGAGCAGTTGAACTATGGAGCAGCGGAACTAAAGGACGGCTTAGGGGAATTAAGCGCTCAAAATGACGCCTTAATCCAAGCTGCCTTGGCAATTCAGCAAGCAACCTTCGATTCGGTGAACGCTGAACTTAGCGAAATGGGTTTAGGTCTTCCTACCCTTACTCCTGAAAATTACAGCACAGTACTGGCATCTATTCCGGGTCTTGCGCCGGTAAAGGATGAACTGGATGGTGCCATTCAATTTAGCCAAGGCATAATCGGTTACACCGGGGGTGTGGCGCAACTCAGCGCGGGAGCATCAGAATTGGCAAAGGGAACAGCGGAGTTTAGAGACATAGCCACTGAAATAGCAGACTCGGCCAATGAACTCTATATGGCAGGAGCAGAGATTAACGCTGGATTAAAGCAAGTACGGGACGGTCTTGCTGCTTATAAGGATGGCACAAGGGAATTTAAAGGTAGAACAGCGGAGATGGATTCCCAGTTAGATAAGAAGTTGGATGAAATCCTTGGCAGCATCTCGGGCCAGGGCGACGATGAGGTGGTATCCTTTGCGTCAGAAAAAAACACAAATGTATTAGCTGTTCAGTTCGTATTAAAGACAGACCCGATTCTTCCCCCAGCGGTGCAAGAACTTCCTCCCTCAGAACCTGTACAGGAAAGCTTTTGGCAGAGACTGGTGAAATTGTTTCAGTCTATTTTCAATTAAGTGATCGAAGATCTGTGTAATGTGCCTTATAGAATGGACAGCGCAAAGTCCTACCTATAGGGTACATTTTTGGTTGGGGAGGTTTTTCGTAAGGCTTTGGGCCGGGGAAACTCTGTTTCTTTTTTGGTCATGGGGACAGAATTTTTTAGCCAAGGATATTGACAAATTCCGGGAATAGGAGGATAATACTGACTGACCGGTCAGTTAATAGCCAGGGGAGGTGTCAGTTTGGAATGTAAGGACAACGCTCAACACAGGATAATTCAGGCATCGATTCAGTTGTTTTCTCAAAAGGGGTATGACGGTACCCGGGTGGCGGAGATTGCCCAGGTTGCCGGTGTGACCAAGGCACTAATCTATTATTATTTCAAGAGCAAGGGAGAGATTTTGGATTTCTTGGTGCAGTCCTTTTTGGACAGCATCACCTCCATTGCCATGGACTTTGTTAATGCCAATATAGTTAGAATGATTGAGGAGGAGCGTCTGGATATCGAGCCGGACAAACTCCACTTTACCGATGCTGAAGCCTTGGCGGCCTTTATGGAAAACTATCACGGGTACTTTGAGCAGGTGTTGGATTTCGCCTTGGAGCAGCGTCATACCCTGCGGATTCTGATGTTGGAATCGCTGAAAAGTAGCAAGCATCACAATGATTTATTCAAGTTGTTGGAGATGACCCGGGAAGATGAAGAAAACGTGATCTTTACAACTATTTCCCAGGCCGACTCGGATTTCAATTACTCCGATGATATGGTGGTGTTCCACTTTTTCTACTCCATCATTCCCTTGGTCAGCTTCGCCGCTTATTTTGACGATTATAAGGCAATCAGTGGGATGGGTGAGAAGGAATTGCGGGCATCATTTTTGCGCTCTTTCCGCATTACTTCGGCCTCTTTGATTTCGGAGCAGGATATACTTTTGCAAAATAATAGAGAATAACTGGGGAGGGCTTTGAGCTCCTTATTCTGACTGAAGGGAAGATCTAGTTGATACCATATTCTGATGACCTAAACGGCGTCTTAAGGCAGCTAAATGTGAAACCGGAACAGGGCTTGAGTTCCGCCGAGGCGAAAAGCCGTTTACAAAACCATGGTGAAAACAAGTTAAGGGAAAAAAAGAAGAAGACCAATTTACAGCGTTTCATCCAGCAGTTCCAAGATGTAATGATACTTAACCTAATAATTGCTGCAATTATTTCCTTTGTGGTTGCTTGGTACGAAGGGGAGGGCTTTTTTGAGCCAATCCTGATTCTAGTCATTGTCATCCTCAATGCCGTCATGGGCGTGGTCCAGGAGAGTAAGGCGGAAAAGGCCCTGGAGGCTTTGAAGGGCCTGTCTTCACCCCACGCTCGGGTTTTGCGGGATGGTGAAGAGGAGGTAATTGAGGCTGCCCGCCTGGTTCCCGGAGACATCATTCTCTTGGAGGCGGGGGATTTTGTGCCGGCGGATGCTCGCTTGATTACTTCTGCCAGCTTAAAGTCCGAGGAGTCTGCCCTGACGGGAGAATCGGTGCCAGCGGAAAAGAATATCGCTGCCCATGTGGCGGAAGATGCGCCCCTGGGGGACCGGCACAATATGGTCTACTCCGGTTGCAGCATCGCCTATGGCCGGGGCAAGGCCGTGGTCACCGGCACCGGCATGGACACGGAGATGGGCAAGATTGCAGACCTCTTGTCCGACGAAGAGCAGCGGCAAACACCGCTGCAACAGCGTCTGGCTACATTGGGCAAGTACTTGGGCTTTGCCGCCCTGGCTGCCTGTGGCGTAATATTTGTGATTGGGTTGTTGGATGGCATGCCGGTGATGGATATCTTTATGGTTTCGGTGTCCCTGGCCGTTTCTGCCATTCCCGAAGGGTTGCCGGCCATCGTCACCATCGTTCTGGCCATCGGCGTTCAGCGTATGGTCAAGCGCAATGCCATCATCCGTCGCTTGCCAGCGGTGGAGACCCTGGGTAGCGCCTCGGTAATTTGCTCAGATAAGACCGGTACCTTGACCCAGAACCGCATGACCCTGGTCAAGGCTTATGCCGATGAGATTGGGCAAATGGAGGATATTAGAGAAGAGAATTCTGACCCTGTCTTGGACATACTGCGTTTTGCCACGCTATGTTGTGATGCCAAGGTGGCATTTAAGGATGGGGAAGAACAGCATATAGGAGACCCCACCGAAACAGCCATTGTCTTGGCGGCCCACAAAACTGGCTTGCCCAAGGGGCAATTGGAGGTAGAATACCCCCGTCTAGCGGAGGTGCCCTTTGACTCTCAGCGCAAGCTGATGTCCACGGTGCACAATATGGACGGGAAAAATATCGTCATCGTCAAGGGGGCCTTTGATGTCCTGGCCGAGAGGTGTATCGCCGGGGATGTGGAGAAGGCAGCCGAGTTTACTAAGAAAATGGGTGCCCAGGCCCTGCGCGTGTTGGCGGTGGGATACAAGGCAATTGATGAGGTCCCGGAGGATCCCTGTCCGGAGCAATTGGAGTCTGATCTGACTTTTATGGGCTTGGTGGGCATGATTGACCCACCCAGGCCAGAGGCCCGGGAGGCCGTGGCCCTATGCCGCCAGGCGGGCATCAAGCCGGTGATGATTACCGGGGACCATGTCCTTACAGCCTCGACAATTGCCAAGGACTTGGGTATTCAGCAGGAGGGTGATGACGCTGTCACTGGCCCCGAGCTGGCTGCCATGGCCGAAGAGGAGCTGGAGCAACGGGTGGAACATATTTCTGTGTA